>OGXD01002628.1_pt1 | contig 10698 bp, 12 predicted proteins | sample 1576211 | NCBI WGS metagenome assembly OGXD01 (sample SAMEA3541470, study PRJEB24748) | human gut metagenome | biome: human gut; feature: human-associated habitat; material: faeces | place: China | collected 2012
ATTATCCGGCCAAGTACTGCGAGATTCCCACGTCGCTTCGCTCCTCGGAATGACACGTCAAGCGAGTGCAGCGGTGCACCAGTGCCTTTCTGCCGTTGAATGCTCCCCCTACTGGGCGGTCACTGACCGCCGCTACATTTTCCTCTCGTCCGGCGGGTTGTGCAGGGATCGCCGCTGCGGACGTATGCGCTTTCATCAGCGATCTGCGCGGACTGCAGGCACGCAACCGGGCCATTCCGATTCTTTTCCCGCAGCCTGTTTTTCCTGTTGCTTTTTCCGCGTTTTTCCGGCATAATATAGGCATCTACTATTGAGAAAGGCGGAAGGTTCCCATGGAGCTTCTGAAGGAACGGATCCGGAAGGAAGGCAAGATCCTGCCCGGAAACATTGTGAAGGTGGATGGTTTCCTGAATCATCGCATCGACGTGCCACTGATGGAGCAGATCGCGCAGGAATTCAGGCGCGTGTTTGCCGGCAAGGACATCACCCTTGTGCTGACGGCCGAAGCCAGCGGCATCGCCCTGGCCACGATCTGCGCGCAGGCCTTCGGCGTGCCGATGGTGTTCGCCAAGAAGGCCAAGAGCGACAACATCGAGGGCGGCCTCTATCAGAGCGATATTCTTTCCTATACCTATAAGAAGAAGGTCACGCTGCTTGTCTCCAAGGAGTGGCTCAGTGCCTCGGACAAGGTCCTCATCATCGATGACTTCATGGCGCGCGGTGAGGCCATGCGCGGCCTGTGCGACATCGTGAAGGAGGCCGGGGCCGAGCTCATCGGCATCGGCGTCGCGGTGGAAAAGGGCTTCCAGCACGGCGGCGACCGCCTGCGCGAGGCCGGTATCCCGCTGCATTCGCTCGCCATCATTGAGAGCGCAGACGAAAACGGCTTTGTCTTCCGGGAGGAATGAGCATGGAAACGATTCTCGTTCTGGACTTCGGCGGGCAGTATAACCAGCTCATCGCCCGCCGTGTCCGTGAGTGCAATGTATACTGCGAGGTCAAGCCCTACACGACCCCGCTGGAGGAGCTCAAGGCCATGCAGCCCAAGGGCTTTATCTTCACCGGCGGCCCGAACAGCGTCTATGACGCCGCCTCCCCGAAGGTCGATCCCGCCATCTTCACGCTGGGCGTACCGGTCCTCGGCATCTGCTACGGCTGCCAGCTCATGGCCCAGACGCTCGGCGGTGAGGTCACGGCCGCGCAGGACAGCACGGCCCGCGAATACGGCCGCACGGAGACGCACTTCTCCCCCTGCCGCCTGTTCGAGGGCCTGCCCGAGCAGAGCGTCACCTGGATGAGCCACGGCGACTTCATCGCCCGCCTGCCCGAGGGCTTCCGCGCCTGTGCCGTCACGGAGCATTGCCCCACCGGCGCCATCGCTGACGAGGCCCGCGGCTTCTACGGCGTGCAGTTCCACCCGGAGGTCAACCACACCGAGCATGGTCAGGATATGATCCGCAACTTCCTCTACCGCGTCTGCGGCTGCACCGGCACCTGGAACATGGGCGACTATATGCGCTCCTCCATCGCCGCCATCCGCGAGAAGGTCGGCAACGGCAAGGTCCTGCTGGCCCTGTCCGGCGGCGTGGACAGCTCCGTCGCCGCCGCGCTCATCGCAGAGGCCGTCGGCGACCAGCTCACCTGCGTCTTCGTCGACCACGGCCTGATGCGCAAGAACGAGGGTGACGAGGTCGAGGCCGCGTTCCGGAAGTGGGACCTGCACTTCGTCCGCGTCGATGCCGAGGCCCGCTTCCTCGGCAAGCTCGCCGGGGTCACGGAGCCGGAGCGCAAGCGCAAGATCATCGGTGAGGAATTTATCCGCGTCTTTGAGGACGAGGCCAAGAAGATCGGGCGCGTCGACTATCTCGCCCAGGGCACGATCTACCCCGACGTCATCGAGTCCGGCGCGGGCGATGCTGCCGTCATCAAGAGCCACCACAACGTTGGCGGCCTGCCTGACTTCGTCGACTTCAAGGAGATCATCGAGCCGCTGCGCCTGCTGTTCAAGGACGAGGTCCGCCAGCTCGGCCGCGAGCTCGGCCTGCCGGAATATCTGGTCATGCGCCAGCCCTTCCCCGGCCCCGGCCTTGCCATCCGCGTCCTCGGCGAGATCACGCGCGAGAAGCTCGATACCCTGCGCGATGCCGACGCCATCTTCCGCGAGGAGCTGGCAAACGCAGGCCTCGCCTACAGCGTCAGCCAGTATTTCGCCGTGCTGACGAATATGCGCTCCGTCGGCGTCATGGGCGACAGCCGCACCTACGACTATACCCTCGCCCTCCGCGGCGTCACCACCACCGACTTCATGACCGCCGATTGGGCTCGTATCCCCTACGACGTCCTCGACCGCACCTCCGCCCGCATCGTCAATGAGGTCCCCCATATTAACCGCATCGTCTACGATATCACCAGTAAACCCCCAGCGACGATTGAGTGGGAATAATCCCCGAAAGGCCAAAAAGCCTTGAAAATGCTGAGCTTTTGCGCCCGGGAATTGCCCCGTGACAACAAAACGACAACATTTTAGATTATCCAAGAATAAAGAGCTATCTGATTTCTGTTAGAGAAGTCAGATAGCTCTTTTTTGTTTTGTCTGAATTTAATCGTTCTTCAGCCTGTCTTTGAACGCCTCCACCATTGCATCGCTGAGCTGCTGAGACGGTACTTTCACATAGCCGGAGGTTTCGTCATATTTCGGGTAATTATAACGCCACTTATCGTAGTCCTCCCGGTTGATTTCGCCGTTGCGATGCCTTTCGGCTTGTCGCCTGCAATTCACAGACAGTAAACCCTCTCGGCAGCTTGAGCAATTTTTATAAAGATTATTTCTCTAACCTCTGGAAATGCTTCATTTTGAGACAGCCCCGTTTTTTATATTCATTTCGGTTGATCCCAATATCAAGATAGACGCTTACTGGGTTCCCGCCCGATCCCTCCATGCAGCGAGGTACGCAAAGCTGGGCCAGAAACCGTCCCGGCGAAGAAGCACTTGGGAAAGGCGCTCTCTTTCGGCGCAGTCGGGATGCCAAAGCAGGCCGTACAAGGTAATGCCATATTCCAGATCGTCTTCTTCCCTCTCCAGCATTTCCAGCGCCGCTGCAAGCGGCATTGTACCGCTCCAGACCCGCATGGCCTTTTCGTAAGCAGTATGATGCCCCACCGCCATATCCGGGCGATAGTACTTCAGAAGCATCGGCGCTTTCTCTGTCCGGGCAGCGCTCAGCGTGTGCCAGTAAAGAACCGCAATCCCCATTTCATCATCGCATAAAGGCATACAGCCCTCAAAAACTTCCATTGCCTGCTCGTACCGCCCGGCGTAATACTGGGCAAGGCCGATCCGATAGAGGCAGTCCAGCTTTTCCGCACCCAAAGTCAGGCATTTTTCGAAGTCAGCGATGGCAGGATCACTTTGCAGCGTCGTCAGGTACCGTCCCGCCCGAAGGCGGAGCAGGGACAGGTTTTCCGGCTCCAAATTCAGCCCCTCCGTATAGGCATCAACGGCCTCACGGTAGCGAAGCTGCCTGGAAAGAGCCTTCCCCAATGCACGGAATTTTTCAACGGAGTCCGGCAAGGACTTTACCTGCCTGATTGCCTGGGAGTCGGGAATTCCGGCGGGAAGATTGAGAATCTGGCTTTCTATCCCGGCGTGCAGGGCATCAAACGGGTATTCCATCACAGCCCCCTTGTATACGGACGGTAACAGGCGGAGCAGACGATTTCACCGTTTTGAAGGTGGGCAAAGCTCTCGGCAAATCGTTCTCCGCACACGGAGCAGGTAACGGTCTTGAAGATCCGGGCCTCCTCCGGCACCGGCTCTGGGGCTTCCTTCACGTCAAACATCTCGTGGAAGTCCCCATCCATAAGCCACGCCAGCCGTTCGTCCTTGGTTTTCTCCGGTGTCGGGCGCAGAACAAGGCGGAAAGACTTTCCGTCCGAACGGCGGTAAAAGGAGAAGGCGTTTTTCCCCTGTAGATTGAAAATCAAGTTCCCTTTTCCCACGGTACAGGACAGCAGCGCCTGAATGGCATCCACACCGCAGGCGTCGGTCTCGGCAACGCACACGATCTTCTCGTCCTCGGATGGGCTATCACATCCGAACAGCTCCCACGCATACAGCACCGCCCGAAAGCCGACTGCAAGGCCTCCGCAGCCGTGGCCATGAAACGCAACGCATTTTTGCCACAGAGATTCCAGTTCCTTTTGCATCGTATGACCTCCTATTTTTCCTGAATGGCAGCCTGTCGGTGCTCAAAATACAGGCTGATGAGATAGAATGACAGTGATAGCATCATAATGCACACGCCCGGCGAGAGGAGATACCCATAGGCCTGGCGAAGAAAGGCACCCCGCTTATAGGCAAAGTTGATCATGGTGCCCCAGGTGGGATGATACAGGTCCCCAAAGCCCAAAAAACTCAGGGTGGACTCCATCATAATGCAGCTATTGACCCCCAGAAGAAACCGGGAGAGCAATACATCGTACAGATTCGGAAGAATATGGTGGAGAATGATATGCTTCCGACTGTATCCCTGGATCATGCAATTTTCAATAAAAGGCTGGGCATTCAGGTGAATGACCTTTGCCCGGACATTCCGGGCTGTCCCCACCCAGCTGAATGCAGCAATCAGAAGGATCAGATTTCGGCTGGAGCTTCCCAGAAAGGTCGCCAGCACGATCATGGTCACCAGCTTCGGAAGCAGCACAAAAATATTGATAACGCCATTGGACAGGCCGCCTAAAAGGCCTTTCCCGGCAGCCAGCGTACCGATCACGCTCCCCAAAAGCAATGTCAGAATACTGCTGGATACGCCCACCAACAGTGTCTGCCGGGTCCCGTAGACCAACTCCGTAAAGATGTCATAGCCCAACGCATTGGTGCCAAGTAGGTGTTCCGCAGACGGTATGAGCCATGGGCCAAACGTTTCCTTCTGCCCGTAAGCCGTAAACACAGTCGGAAATAATGCAGCGGTCAGAAAAAGGCTCAAAATCACGATGCCCAGGAGAAGTGGAATATGCTGTTTTCTCAAACCGGATCACCTCCGAAGCGTACCTTGGGGTCAATAAGAATGCAGATCAGGTCCGTCACGACAATGGAGATCGTCATGATCGCCGTCGTGACAAACAGGATGCCCTGCATCAGTGGGTAATCCAACGTATAGACGGCATCGGAGAGCAAGCTCCCCATACCGCCGATGGAAAACAGCTTCTCCACAACCAGAGAACCGCCGATACAGGTGCTGACGCTCATGCCTACCATGGTGATAAAGGGCTGGGCAATATTCTTCAGAATATAACCAAATTGAATCTTACTGTCGGACAAGCCTCGTTCCTTGGCATAGAGCACATATTTTTCCTCCGTCACCTGTCGGACGGTGTTCCGCATCAACAGGTACCGGGAAGGTGCAGCGGCGATGGTCAGCGTCAGCACCGGGAGAATCAGGTGATGGATCCGGTCCCAGAAGTACCCGGCCGTTCCGGGAACAGCCCCGGCACTGTTGAGTCCTGTATAGGGAAACCACCGCTGCCGGAAGCAGAACAGGATCATCAGCACCAGAGCAATCAAAAATGTGGGCATCGTATTGACGATGATCTGGAATGTAGTCGAAATCTTCTCAAAGCTGCTGCCTTTTTTGTAGCCGCAGCGGAGCCCCCACAAAAGACCGATGACCGTGCTGAGCAGCACGGCAGGCAGGGTGATCTGTAAGGTGTAGCCCAGCCGCTGCCCAATCAGGGCTGAAACCGTGGCTTCCTTTTTGAAGGAATAGCCCAGTGTACCGTCTGCAAGGGAGCGCAGATAGTACCCGAACTGCACGAATACCGGCTTATCCAGATGGAGGGCCTGCCGGTAATAAGCTACCTGAGCAGGGGTCATATCCTCCTCGGAAAAGCCGGTCAGATAAGCAATGGGGTTCCCCGGCAGAAGCCGGGGCAGAAAGAAGTTCAGAACGATCACGATCAGGAAGCACACCAGTGCCAGAATCAGGTTTTTACGATACTTTTTCACCGGTGTGCCTCCTGCGTGCAAAAATTATTTCTTGGTGATGCTGAACCAGTTGTTGACGTTGTTCAGACCGAATACAGCATCCACGGTCACATTGTCCAGCTTGGAAGAATAGGCCAGCATCATATTGTCCCAATACAGGGCAATCAGCGGCATATGGGCCGCGTAGTAGTCCTGGAGCTTTGCTGCGCCGGTGTAATATTCCTCAATGGTCTTGGCGGCCTTCAGTTCGTCCAGAATGGAGGAAAAGGCTTCGTCGAACACCTGGCAGCCGCCCTGCACGGCGTGATTGCCGTCCACATAGATGGAGCCAAGGCCATTGCCCATGCCCATGCCGGCGGCGGTATAGCCATAGATTGCCGCTTCCATGGTGATATTGTTCTCGGAGAACTTGTTGCTGGTTTTGGCATTGTAGGCATCCTTGTCCACGGCGTCCAGATTCACCTGAATTCCAAAGGCCTCCAGCTGGGTCTTGATCATTTCGGCGTAGCCCACATGGGTCTCCTTTGCGGCGTTGACCGTCAGCGTAAAGGCAGCAGCCGCACCGTCGGCGTTCACGTAGAAGCCGTCGGCATTCTTTTCGGTGTAACCCGCAGCCTTCATATACTCGTCCGCTTTTACAGTATCGGTGGTCAGTTTCTCCGTGTCCGTATAGCCCACCGTGGTGGAGGGTACAAAGCCCCGGTTGGGGATCTCAGCATAGGCGCTGCCGAAATAGGTCTTGAATTCCTCGTAGTTCAGTGCATAGGAAACTGCCTGACGCAGGTTTTCGTCAGAGAACAGGCCCTTTGCGTTGTTAAAGGCCAGGACCGCAGGCGCATTGGCCGCAGCCACATTGACAAGCGAGACATTGGTATCGGTGGAGAGTACATCCTGATAGGTTCCTGCCACACCGGTGGAGTAGGCCCAGACCATGTCGATGTCGCCCTGCTGGAGCGCCAGGTACATGGTATCCTCGTTGCCGAAAAGTTGATAGACGATTTTCTCCACATTGGGCTTCTGGGGATAGTATTCATTGACTGCAAAGGTAATGGTCCCGGCTTCCTTGTTGAAGGATTCCAGCACATAGGGGCCGCAGGTGATGCGGCCTTCGGCCTCCGTGACGGTATCCTTGTCCTCATAAACATGCTTGGGCATGACCCGGAAGGAGGTCATATTGCTCAGTTCCCGGACATTGGGAGAGGCCAGCGTCAGGGAAATGCTCATTTTGTCATCGGAAAGGCTGTAGCCGGTGTACTTGGCCTCCGTGACCTTTCCGTCTTCCCCGGTCTGGGCCTCAAAATTGGCGCTTCCGTTGGCCTGATCGTATTGGAGTGTGAAAAGAATGTCCTCCGCCGTTACAGGCTCTCCGTCGGACCAGGTCATGCCGTCCTGAATGGTGTAGGTCCAGGTAGCGGCATCCTCGGTAGCATAAGTTGCCAGAAGCGGATGATATTCGCCCTTGGTGTCCTGATAAACCAGAGGCAATTCGGATACACCGCTGGCAAGCATATCGAAGTTATACTCGCCGAACACGGCGGTTTCGATGGCAGCCGTCGTGCCGACGGTCAGCGTATCAATGGCGTAGGTGGGTGCCGGTTCCGTGGCCTCCGTGGTCGGAGTCTCGGTGCTTGGTTGGGTGGAGGGTGTCTGGGTGGGTTCTGCCGGGGTCTTGCCGCAGGCTGCCAGAGACAGCACCATCAACACCGCCAGCAAAAGAGATCCTACTTTTTTCATTTCGTGTTTTTCTCCTTCTGATTTGTGTGTTTCTTCTCAAATACATAGATTTGATCACAAAGTAAATTCACCAGTGCTTCATCGTGGCTGATGAGCAGGATGCTTCCGTGGTGTTCCTGCATCTGACGGCGTACCATTCCCAGCACATTGGCCTGGGTAGAAACATCCAGCATGGAGGTTGCCTCGTCCAGAATCAGCAGCTTTGGCCGGAACAGAAGACACCGGGCGATGGCCACCCGCTGGGCTTCCCCACCGGAGATCTGATGCGGCAGATGGGCCAGGATCTGCGGCTCCAATCCGACTTTCACAAGCACGTCTTCCGTCAGCGCACGCTCCTTCCCCTTGGGAGAAAAGCCGTGATAGCGGATCAGTTCTTTGAAGCCGCTGCCGATTTTCTGGCGTGGATCCAGCGTCGCATAGGGCTGCTGATAAACCATCTGAATGGAAAGACCCAGTTCCCTGTCATAGGGCGTATTCTGCGAAACAAGACATTGACCGTCCAGCAGAATCCGCCCTCCGTCCGGCGGGCAGATGCCGCAGAGGACTTTGGCCAGCGTGGATTTTCCGATCCCGCTTTTTCCGAATATGCCGCAGATCTGACCGTCTGGAATATCCAGCGTGACATTTTGCAAAACCTGTTTTCCGTCAAAAGCCTTATCGATCTGTTCCATGGAGATCATTCCTTGCAGCACCACCATTCTCTGTCTCCCTGCGTCCTCCGGGGTATTTCGGCACGGCATCGTCCGAAGGCTGCGGGACAGCGGCGGTAGAAGGGGCAAGTGCCCGTCTCCGGCCGCAAAATCGGCGTTTCCTGCATCCCGTTTTCCACCAAGGCACCCAGCAGGGCTTGGGTGTAGGGATGGCGCGGGGCAGCCAGCACCAGTGCGGAGCTGCCAGTCTCCAGCATTTTCCCGCCGCACAGAACAAGGATCCGGCCGCAGGTCGCTGCCACGGAAATGTCATGCGTGATAACGAGCTTTGCCGCATCCGGGAACAGGTCATTCAAAAGGGACAGCGTCTGCTGCTTGCTGTCCTGATCCAGACCGTTGGTAGGTTCGTCGGCGATCAACAGCTTCGCCTGAGAGCAAAGGGCCAGTGCAATGGTTACCCGCTGGGCCATGCCGCCGGACAGCTGGAAGGCATACCGGTCCAGAATAGCCTCCGGCTGGGTAAACCCCACCTGCGTCAGCTTTTCACGGGCAAACGCTTCTCTCAGAGGTGCCGCAATGCCCAGCTTTGCAATGCTGTCAAACATCTGGCGGCGGATGCTTCTGGACGGGTCAAGAAATTCGTGACCGTTCTGCGGGATATATACGATCTCCCGGCCCAGCATGGACCGCAGCTTTTTGCCCTTCGGCAAAGCCTTCCCGCAAAATAATACTTCACCGGAAACCAGCCGCACATTGCCGGGCAGCACCCCCATCACGGATTGGGCAATCAGCGTCTTGCCGGACCCAGTCTCGCCAATGAGAGCCAGGCTCTCCCCGCGAGAAATATGGAAAGAAACCCCGTGGACCAGTTCTTTTTCCGTGCGGTCCAGTTTTGCGGCGATCACGCCGCCGGCATACTGTAAAATAGGTGTTTCCAAGTGTTCCTCCGAACCGGTGTTGCTTTGCATTCCTGCCCTGCGCAAAGACGCAGCGCTTTCTTCCCCAAGAAACGCTGCGCCTTTGCTTTGGGTTTTGGCAGGAATGCGTGTATGAACCGATGAGCATACTATAACAGATGAGGTTCCCGGGCGGAAGCCTCCCCGGGGGATGTTTTTTCCATTCACCAAGATAGAATCTGTGTTCGCACTTTTTTCTTCGTATGTTCTGTCAAAGCCTTATGCTGATTGGGCCGAAAAGTATCGCAAAAAAGTCAAAGTGATACGCATTTTCGCACGGTTGGAAAAATCTGCTTTCCCAATGCCATTATCGTTGCGGACCGGTTCCACGTGATCCGTCAGGCGTTCTGGGCGATGGAGCATCGATAGTTCTCATAAGGATTCTTTTTATTGTCGGGACATAAGTTCCGCAAATTGATCGAGTGACTGGACATTATATTTCTCAATGAGATCAATGCATTGTTGAAGATAATCTTCATCCACTTTTACTCCATTCCATTGGTACCATCGTTTTACCATCTCAATACCTGCATTATGCTTCTTGGCAACATTCCAAATCGTGACGAGATCATCCTTTTGTTTTCTTGATTTTAACCGTTTCAGCTCAAGTGCCCCTTTGTAGATTTTGATTTCCTCATCATAGATGAGCTGTTTCTTTAGCGTCAGTTCATCATCTCCCAGAAAAGTGACATGGGTCATGAGTTTTAGTCCTTCGCTGAAATCGGCTACAGCGATACCATGGTCGGAAACGATGAAATAGCCGCCATTATTTTTGCGAGTATACAAGACTTGCGGATTGTTATACACAAAGTATTCGAATATGTTTTCCCCTTTGCGGTCTATTTGATAATGATCGATGTAGCGCTCTTTATATCGTTGCATGAAATGTGCTGTGTAATGCATCACCCTATCGTGGGACTTGAACCCCGTCATTTGGATATAGCCATTGCTTGAAGTGCCGATAATGGGGGCATAAGCCTGAAATCCTACGCCTTGCATATATGAATTATGTTTTCCCACTACTGTCCACACATTTCTTCGGGTGGTGGTGAGGGTTATACGCTGGGTCGCCAAAGGATATGGCAGCATGTTCTTTGTTTTCTTACGAACCTTATCCATGAACATATTTGCTTTGGTCGATATTTCGATGAGGTCCTTATGCACTTCGGCATACAGTTCCTCGTGAGTCATACTTGTCAGATACATATTTGTGTTTTTGAATTGAGACAAAGGTAGTGGTTATCTTCAGAATTGGCATCATTGTCGGATGGCTTTTTGCGGATGATGCCGAAAATAAATACTTTATTCTTTTTAGAACCTGTATGCTCTCATATCCATTATTTTGTGCTCCACCATTAATGCTATGGATACATTA
>OGXD01002629.1_pt1 | contig 10697 bp, 8 predicted proteins | sample 1576211 | NCBI WGS metagenome assembly OGXD01 (sample SAMEA3541470, study PRJEB24748) | human gut metagenome | biome: human gut; feature: human-associated habitat; material: faeces | place: China | collected 2012
TATTGTTGCTTTGGCTGCAACCTTCTTGATGGGATCTGCATTGGCTGCGTAATCAGATTAGTTTTTTTATATAGGCGGTTATTTCCTGTTTTTATGGAAATAGCCGCTTTTTTTATTCTAATGTAAGGCAGAACCTTAAAAATATTTATTATTGTAGCTGATATCAGTATTTTTTGTGAAGATTGTTAGAGCGAAATGATTGAATGTTAATTCAGAAACTGTCTGAATAACATAAAGTTGCAAAAAAACTTTATTATCTCATTGAAAATATGTACCTTTGCGACCGAATTAAGATTAGTTAATAGATGGCAAAAGAATTGTTAGCCCCTGATTATATCTTCGAAGCAAGTTGGGAGGTATGTAATAAAGTAGGGGGAATTTATACAGTGTTGTCCACTAGGGCCAAAACACTGCAGGAAGCATTCAAAGACAAAGTCTTTTTCATAGGACCCGATTTTTGGGCAGGAAAGGAAAACCCTTTGTTCAGTGAAAATGAGAATCTTTGTGCGGCATGGCGTGAACATGCTTTGAAGAAAGATGGACTGAAAGTTCGTGTGGGGCGCTGGAATATTCCGGGAGAGCCTATCGTTATATTGGTGGATTTTTATCCTTTCTTCTCTAAAAGAAATGAAATATATGGCCGGATGTGGGAGAATTTCAAAGTCGATTCACTTCATGCTTATGGAGATTACGACGAAGCGTCTATGTTTTCTTATGCAGCCGGAAAAGTGGTTGAAAGCTTTTATCGTTTCAATTTGACCGAAAATGATAGAGTCATTTATCAGGCACATGAATGGATGACAGGTATGGGCGCCCTTTATTTGCAGAAAGCGGTACCCGAAATAGCTACTATTTTTACTACTCACGCTACTTCTATAGGCCGGTCTATCGCCGGAAACAATAAACCTCTTTACGATTACTTATTTGCTTATAATGGTGACCAGATGGCTCGTGAACTCAATATGGAGGCAAAGCATTCTATTGAGAAGCAGACTGCGCATCATGTGGATTGCTTTACTACGGTTAGTGAAATTACCAACAATGAATGCAAGGAGTTGTTGGACAAGCCGGCAGATGTGGTGTTGATGAATGGGTTTGAGGATGATTTTGTTCCGCAAGGCCGTACGTTTACCGCCAAGCGTAAGAAAGCTCGTGCTGCGATGTTGAATTTGGCTAATAAATTGCTGGGCTTGACGATGAGTGATGATACTCTTATTGTGGGCACAAGCGGTCGTTATGAGTTTAAAAATAAAGGTATCAATGTCTATTTGGAGTCTTTGAACCGATTGACCCGTGATAAAAATTTGAAAAAAGAGGTGCTGGCATTTATTAATGTACCAGGTTGGGTGGGGGACCCTCGTGAAGATTTGGTGGAACGTTTGAAAAGCAAAGAAAATTTCACAACTCCGTTGGAGTGCCCGTTTATCACACATTGGTTGCATAATATGAGTCATGACCAGGTACTTGATATGATGAAGTATTTGGGAATGTCCAATTCGGCGGAATCTAAGGTAAAAGTAATATTTGTACCTTGTTATCTGGATGGAAAGGATGGCATCTTGAATTTGGAATATTATGATTTGGTGTTGGGGAATGACTTGAGTGTTTATCCTTCCTATTATGAACCTTGGGGGTATACACCATTGGAAAGTGTAGCATTCCATGTACCTACTATAACAACTGATTTGGCCGGATTTGGTTTGTGGGTAAATTCGTTGAAGGGTAGATACTGTGAGTTGAAAGATGGTGTGAAAGTTATCCATCGCTCGGATTACAACTATTCTGAAGTAGCGGATGTTATAAAGGACACCATATCGGAATTTTCGGGATTGCCGGAAAATGTAATCAAGACTATGCGTAAAAATGCGGCGGACATTGCGGAAAAGGCATTGTGGAAGCATTTTATCAAATATTATTATGAAGCTTATGATGTGGCATTGCATAATGCACAGAAAAGGCTTATTATGAATAGCTAATTAATTATTAATAAATAATTTGAGAGACATGAAAATCAAAGTAAGTAATGCGAATACTCCTAATTGGAAGGAAGTTACAGTAAAATCACACATTCCCGAAGAACTGAAGAAGTTGGAGGAAATGGCTCGTAACATCTGGTGGGCATGGAATTACGAAGCAACAGACCTGTTTAGAGATTTAGATCCTGTGACTTGGAAAGAAGTGGGGCAGAATCCCGTTGCTTTATTGGAACGTTTGAGCTATGAAAAGCTGGAGGCATTAACCCAGGATAAGGTGATTGTAAAGCGCATGAACGATGTATATGCTAAATTTAAAGCTTATGTAGATGCTAAGCCGGATAGCAAACGTCCTTCTGTAGCCTATTTCTGTATGGAGTATGGTTTGACACATGTTTTGAAAATCTATTCCGGTGGTCTGGGTATTTTGGCCGGTGACTACTTGAAAGAAGCATCAGACAGTAATGTAGATATGTGCGGTGTTGGCTTCTTGTATCGTTATGGATATTTTAGCCAGAGCCTTTCAATGGATGGTCAGCAGATTGCTAACTATGAATCACAGAATTTCGGTAGCCTGCCTATTGAACGTGTAATGGATGAAAACGGACAGCCGATGGTGGTCGATGTTCCTTATTTGAACTATTTCGTTCATGCATATGTATGGAAGGTAAATGTAGGACGTGTTCCTTTGTATCTGCTGGATACTGATAATGAAATGAACAGCGAATTTGATCGCCCTATCACATATCAGTTGTATGGTGGAGACTGGGAGAACCGTTTGAAACAAGAAATCTTGCTAGGTATTGGTGGTGTGTTGCTGTTGAAGAAACTGGGCATTAAGAAAGATGTTTATCATTGTAATGAAGGACATGCTGCTTTGTGTAATGTGCAGCGTTTGTGTGATTATGTAGAAAGCGGGCTGACATTTGACCAGGCTTTGGAAGTAGTTCGTTCTTCTTCTTTATATACGGTTCATACTCCGGTTCCTGCGGGGCATGACTATTTTGATGAAGGCTTGTTTGGAAAATATATGGGTGGTTATCCACAGCGTATGGGGATTTCTTGGCAGGATTTGATGGACTTAGGTCGTATTAATCCGGGTGATGCAGGCGAACGTTTTTGTATGTCTACATTTGCTTGTAATACTTGTCAGGAAGTAAACGGTGTAAGCTGGCTGCATGGCAAGGTTTCTCAGGAGATGTTCTCTGGAATTTGGAAAGGCTATTTTCCTGAAGAAAGTCATGTAGGTTATGTGACTAATGGCGTTCACTTCCCGACATGGAGTGCTACTGAATGGAAGAAACTATATGCTAAGCATTTTGCTCCTAACTTCCTGGAAGATCAATCTAATGAGAAAATTTGGGAAGCTATTTATAATGTAGCCGATGAAGAAATTTGGGAAACCCGTATGGCTTTGAAGCACAAATTGGTTGACCATATTCGTAAGCAGTTCAGTGAAAGCTGGTTGAAGAATCAAGGTGATCCTTCACGCATTGTTTCTCTGATGGAAAAGATTAATCCAAATGCCTTGTTGATTGGTTTTGCCCGTCGTTTTGCTACTTACAAACGTGCACATCTGCTGTTTACTGATTTGGAACGTTTGTCTAAGATTGTGAATAATCCTGATTATCCGGTACAGTTCTTATTTGCAGGTAAGGCTCATCCACATGATGGTGCAGGTCAAGGGTTGATCAAGAAGATTGTGGAAATTTCCCGTCGTCCGGAGTTCTTGGGCAAAATCATCTTCTTGGAAAATTATGATATGCAGTTGGCACGTCGTTTGGTTTCAGGTGTTGATATTTGGATGAATACTCCTACCCGTCCTTTGGAAGCTTCCGGAACATCAGGCGAGAAGGCTTTAATGAATGGTGTTGTTAATTTCTCTGTGCTTGACGGTTGGTGGCTGGAAGGTTACCGTGAAGGAGCAGGATGGGCGTTAACTGAAAAACGTACTTATCAGAATCAAGATCATCAAGATCAATTGGATGCTGCAACTATTTACAGTATTTTGGAAAATGAGATTCTTCCGTTGTATTATGCACGTAACCGTAAGGGATATTCTGAGGGTTGGGTGAAGACTATCAAGAACTCTATTGCTCAAGTGGCTCCTCATTATACAATGAAACGTCAGTTAGACGATTATTATGCTAAGTTCTATACTAAAGAAGCAAAACGTTTTAAAGAATTGGTAGCCAATGATTATGCAAAGGCTAAAGAACTGGCTGCTTGGAAAGAACGAGTTGCAGAACTTTGGGATTCCATTGAAATCGTTTCATGTGAAAAGACAGAAGAGCTAGCTAGCGGTAATATTGAAAGCGGAAAAGAATATATCATTACTTATGTTATAGATGAAAAGGGATTGGATGATGCAGTAGGTATTGAACTGGTTACCACTTTCACCAATGCGGAAGGTAAGGAGCATATCTATTCTGTAGAACCAATGGAAGTAATTAAGAAAGAAGGTAACTTGTATACATTCCAGGTTAAACACAGTTTGTCTAACTCAGGTAGCTTCAAGGTGGCATACCGTATGTTCCCGAAGAATGTTGATTTGCCTCATCGTCAGGACTTCTGTTATGTTCGTTGGTTTAATTAATCATTGAATTAAGATAATATTTCTATTTAAAGAACTGTTTCCTTGGAAAAGAGAGGAAGCAGTTCTTTTTTATTAGTCTGTTCGCCCAAAGTTCTATTGATATTATCATTCTAGTTTTTGTCTAAGCCGAGATTGCTATGGAAAGTGCGTATTATTGGGAAGGGTGACAGGACGAGTATAAAAAATACCGATGCCTTTCTAGACATCGGTATTTTACTTTGTGAACTATTTTTGCAGTTGTTTTATTTCAACAGTTCGTTCAGCTTGGACTTGATGGCATCGCCGCGGAGATTACGTGCTACAATGGTACCCTCCTGATCAACCAATACAGTAGCAGGAATTGAATTGACGCCATAAAGTTTTGCACCTGCATTGTTCCAACCTTGTAAGTCAGACATTTGTGGCCATGTAATATTTAGGGCAGTGATAGCCTCTTTCCACTTGTCTGCATTTTCGTCCAAAGAAACACCTACAATCCCGAAGCCTTTATCTTTGAAAGCCTTGTATGCTTCTACAACATTAGGCATTTCTTTACGGCAAGGTCCGCACCAGCTAGCCCAAAAGTCAATCAAAGTATATTTATTTTTGCTGACGAAATCAGACAGGCTTACAGTTTCACCTTCAGGAGTCTGCATAGAGAAATCAATGTATTTCTGACCTACAGCCGTTTTCTTTGAAGTTTCAATGTGGGCTTTCAACTTGTTGATACGTTCATTAACTAATGCGGCAGGAATTTTCTCTACCAACGCTTTTTGTTTGTCAAGTTCGAATGCGCCTGCATAGGAAGGAAGCAGATATACACCGACCGGATTGGTGATATTGGCTTCAATTGTTTGATAAACCATATCCATGCCTACACTGTCTTTCTTTTCAATCTCAGCCATGATAGCTTCTACCTGCTCTTCTGTCAAGCTAGTGTCGCTTTGAGCCTTTTGGTACATTTCATTCATTTCCTTGCTTAAAGCCATGAAACCATCTTTGAATTTTTGGTAAGCGTCATTATTAGGAGTACCTGAAACTTTGCTTTCCTTACCTAAGGTTACATTAATATTCCCATTTTCAAGAAAAAGATCAGTAAAGTAACGCTTGTTTCCTTTCATATAAGTGATGTAGCGGTTTACAGCCGTATCTTGTTTTCCGGTGAATACGAAAGTTCCGCTTTTGACAATAGCGGAATCGAGTTTTACAAGATCCCCTCCTGCGTATTCCTGTAAATAGATTGTGTCGCCATCAGTGATGTCTTCTACTGAACCTGTAACCTTATAGGAAGGCGAATTCTGACATGCAACGAAAGCCATGCTTCCTGCAGCCAATAAATAAACTAATTTTTTCATTTTAATATGATTATAATTTGCACGCAAAGATAACTACTTAATTAATATGTTTGCGGAAAAAAGGTTTTTATTTTCAGAATGAAATTAGGAATCTATAGTTTAGCTTTGCTTTTTTTGAATTTTATGGGCATTTATTTAATTCCTTTGGTTTTTTTGCACAAATCTATGGAATAAAAAGTATAATCCTATTAGACCAATGTTATTAGTGACTATCATCCTGATAATATTACTCTCTCTTGCATTAATCAAAGTAATTGCAAAAGGAAAGTTTTTTGATTGTAAAATAAAGACAGTAGAACAATTTCATGACGCGATATGGAATAATGCACATGAGTTTATTTTTTTTGATAGACCAGACTTCTCATGTAGTGAAAACAAATTATTGTACTCTGTATAAGCAACCTGTCAATAAAGACAGAACTTGTTTTGGTGAGATTTTACAATGCTGATATGCCAGAGAGCAGGAAAATTGTAATAAGCATGAACGGTGTAGGGGCTGTCCTGTCCGGTATAAAATAAAGGAATTGTTCAATACCCATTCTTCTTTTAGTAATTTGGAGGTCGTGATGGATAATTGTTTCTCGGCCGTCGGGTGTTTATAATATGGTTATTTCCGGGCGCTATTTATTGCTGGAGAATAAATATTATGTTATTTTAACAGTGCATGATATCAGTAAGGAGCGTGTGTTGAAGTCATCTTTGCAACATAGTAATGAGAAATTTCTTTGTTTTTTTGATAATGTGACCGTTGGGTGTGCTATTTGCGACAAAGATGGCAAGTTGGTGGAAGTGAATGATACTTATGTGAGATATATGGGTACCACCTCTAAAAACGAGGCTGTGAATCAGCTTAATATTTACACCAATCCATGCATAAACCCAGAATTTAAAGAGATAATGAAAGCGGGTGTTCCCGTATCGGAGGAAGTGAAGTATGATTATGAAAAAATAAATAAGTATTATGTAAGGAGCTGTCATAAGGATGTGCACTATTTTCGTTTTATTGTGAATTACATGTGGAATGCCGGAGGAGAAGTGGAGAATATTTTAATTATTTGGGTAGAGAATACGCTTATTCATAAAGCACTCTGTCAGAATAATATGTTCCGTGAGATAATTACTTATGCTTCTTCTATTTCCAAGATAGGCTTTTGCTCTCTTAATTTGTCCAAGAGCGAGCAATTGGTGACACCGGAGTATTTAAAGAATTTGGGGATAAAGGAAGAAATAGACATGCCCCGGATTTTTTCTAATTTGGAACATGCCCATCCTGATGACCGGAAATTTTTCCTTGAATATATAGAAAAAGCCGGTTATGAGAGAATGGAGCCGTTATTCGTATTATGACAGATGGAGAATATCGTTGGGTGAAGCAATATTTAATTCAGCAAGTTTTTGATCTGGAGAACAGAAATATTGTTCTGGCAGGAGTGAATGTGGACATTGACGTACAAAAACGGACGGAAGAAGCTTTGCGCATCGCTAAAGAAAGTGCAGAAAGTTCCGATCGGTTGAAGTCTGCTTTTCTTACGAACATGAGTCATGAGATACGTACTCCTTTGAATGCGATAGTCGGTTTCTCTAATTTGCTGATAAATGCTGACAATAAGGATGATTTTGATAGCTTTAAGTAGATTATAGAGCAGAATAGTACCTTTACTGTTACAATTGATCGGTGATATTCTGGATCTTTCGAAAATAGAATCGGGCACATTGAAGTTTGTATGGAGTGATGTGAATATTAATGCAATGATATACGATTTGGAGAAGGTATTTCAATTACGAAACAAAAATAATCCGGAGGTGGAGATCAGGTTTGTGCCCGGTATGGAAGAGTGCGTGATTCGTACCGAGCGACTTATGGGGGGGGCGGATCGGTGTTGAATTCGAGCAGGGAGAAGGTTCCACTTTTTGGTTTACAATTCCTCAAAAGCCCATCATTCACTTTGCTGAAAGAAGAGAAATAGTACGCGCAATGGAAAATTATTAGTCGGATGAATAAATATTACTTTATTTATATCCTCCATTCTTGAAAAATACCGTATTTTTGCAACTCAATTACAAAATGAGTATGCAACAATCTAATTATATAATTGAGGTAAAAGGTGTTTCCAAGTTTTTTGGTGATAAAATGGTCTTGGATAACATTAATTTATATGTAAAAAAAGGTGAGTTTGTAACCGTGTTGGGTCCCTCCGGCTGCGGAAAGACTACTCTTTTACGTTTGATTGCCGGTTTCCAGACTGCTTCGGAAGGCGAGATAAAGATAGCTGGAAAAGAGATCACGCAGACACCTCCGCATAAGCGCCCGGTAAATACCGTGTTTCAGAAGTATGCTTTGTTTCCTCATTTGAATGTGTTCGATAATATTGCCTTCGGATTGAAATTGAAAAAGATTCCCAAGCAGACTATCGAGAAGAAAGTAAAGGCAGCTCTTCGTATGGTAGGAATGACAGACTATGAGTATCGGGATGTGAATTCTTTGTCAGGCGGGCAGCAACAGCGTGTAGCCATAGCCCGTGCTATCGTCAATGAGCCGGAGGTGTTGTTGCTGGATGAGCCTTTGGCTGCTTTGGACTTGAAAATGCGTAAAGATATGCAGATGGAATTAAAAGAGTGCAAAGTCTCGAACAACTGCTGCCCGCGGCGGTTTACGGCACGGAGCCTGCGCCCGATGCGGCGTGGGAGGTGCCCTGCGTGAAGATCGCCGACGCGCCGCGGTTCGCATACCGCGGCATGCACCTCGACGTGGCGCGCCACTTCTTCTCGGTGGACGAAGTGAAGCGGTATATCGACGTGATGGCCATACACAAGCTCAATACGCTGCACTGGCACCTGACCGACGATCAGGGCTGGCGCATCGAGATCAAGCGCTATCCGGAGCTGACCGCCGTGGGCAGCATCCGCAAGGCCACCGTGGTCCGCAAGGAGTGGGGAACCTATGACGGTACGCCCTACGGCGGTTTCTATACGCAGGACGAGATCCGCGACGTGGTGAAATATGCCGCCGACCGGGGTGTTACGGTGATTCCCGAAATCGACCTGCCGGGCCATATGCTGGCGGCGCTGACCGCCTATCCCGAACTGGGCTGCACGGGCGGTCCGTACGAGGTGTGGGGCCGCTGGGGCGTGGCCGACGACGTGCTTTGCCCCGGACGGGAGAAGACTTTCGAATTCCTCGAAGGCGTATTGACCGAGGTGATGGAGCTGTTCCCCTCGGAGTATATCCATATCGGCGGCGACGAGTGCCCGAAGGTGCGCTGGGAGAAGTGTCCGCGCTGTCAGGCGAAGATCCGCCAGCTCGGCCTGAAGGACGACGGAGAGCATACCGCCGAGCATTACCTGCAGAGCTACGTGACCGACCGCATCGGCAAATTCCTCGCGCAGCACGGCCGCCGCATCATCGGCTGGGACGAGATTCTGGAAGGCAGGGCGCCCTCCGACGCCGTTGTCATGTCGTGGCGCGGCAGCGAGGGCGGAATCGCCGCGGCCAAGCTGGGGCACGACGTCATCATGACGCCGAATTCGCACTTCTATTTCGACTACTACCAGTCGCTTGACACCGACGCCGAGCCGTTCGGAATCGGCGGTTACATACCGATGGAGCAGGTCTATTCGTACGATCCGGCGTTCCCGGAGCTGACGCCCGAACAGCAGAAACATATTCTCGGCGTGCAGGCCAACCTCTGGACCGAATACGTCTTGAGCGACGAACACCTCGAATACATGCTTCTGCCGCGTCTGGCCGCCCTGAGCGAGGTGCAGTGGTGTCTGCCCGAAACGAAGGACTGGAACCGCTTCATCGGCAGTTTCAGGATGGACGAAATCTATTCTCAGATGGGATATGAGTTCGCCAAGCATATCTTCGGGGTGACGGCTTCGTATGCGGTCGATCCGGAGAAGGGAGGCGTCGTGATGACCCTCACCACACAGGGCGGTGCGCCGATCCGTTACACGCTCGACGGCTCGGATCCCACGGCTTCGAGTCCGCTTTACAAGGCGCCGGTGACCATCGGCGAAAGCTGCACGTTCAAGGCCGCGGCCCTGCGCGAAGGCATGCAGACGCCGGTTTATGCGCGGAAATTCGATTTCAACAAGGCGACCGGACGGCGCATCGCGCTGAACGCCGCGCCGACGCTCAAATATACCTACGGCGGCGCTTCGCTGCTGGTGGACGGCTACCGCGGAGGTCCCGTCTATTCGAACGGCGCGTGGATCGGGTTCCTGAACGAGCCGCTGGACGTTACGATCGACATGCAGGGGGCGAAGCCCTATTCGGCGGTGACCGTCGAATCGCTGGTCGAGAAGGGCGAGTGGGTTTTCCCGCCTTCGTCGGTGGCGGTCTACCTCTCGGACGACGGCAGGGAGTTCGCCGAGGCGGCACTGATGTCCGTGCCGCAGGAGACGGCCGACAGCCCCGACGGCGTCAAGCCGTTCAAGGTGCTCTTCCCCGAAACCTCGGCCCGCTACCTGCGCGTGGTGGCTCGTACGGTCGATCCGATTCCGGCATGGCACGGCGCGGCCGGACAAAAGGCTCATATGTTCGTGGATGAAATCATCGTAGAATAAAACCGGGAGTGGACGTGGAGAAAACCGCCGTGCGAATACAGGGTGCCGAATCCGTTGCGATGACGACGGCCGAATTCGGCCGCCTGTTCGCTACGTGGCGCGCGCGGTTCGAAGCGATCGCGTGCCGCTACGTGCGGACTTTTTCTAGTTCATGGGGATTTATCTTCTGCAATTCCAGTAAGGCTTCGTTGTACATACCCATCACTCCCATGACTTCGGCACGAT
>OGXD01002635.1_pt1 | contig 10651 bp, 10 predicted proteins | sample 1576211 | NCBI WGS metagenome assembly OGXD01 (sample SAMEA3541470, study PRJEB24748) | human gut metagenome | biome: human gut; feature: human-associated habitat; material: faeces | place: China | collected 2012
AGATTCCAGTGAAATCTATGAGGATCTCTTTCGTATATTTTTGGCAATAGTTTAGCATGTATTTTTTTATAAACATTTTCAGTTTCAAACAGCTTTTATAAATATTTACTTGTAATCATCCATAGCCTTTTTTAATGCTTCATCAAGGGTATGCCATCCAAGAACAGCACATTTTACTCTTGCAGGCATATGCGATATATCTTTAAGTGCTGATGCTTCATCAAGCTCATCTATCTCTTCATCAGTTGCCTCTCCCTTTATCATCTTAAGAAAAAGATTTCCAAGCTTTAATGCTTCATCCTTGCTCTTTCCTATAATCATGCCAAGCATAATGTCTGCTGAAGCCTGCGATATAGCACATCCATCTCCCACAAAGGCTCCATCCTCTATTATGCCATTCTCCACTTTTAACTTAAGCCATATATCATCACCACAGTTAGGATTAACTCCTTCCAGTACTATATTAGCATCTGGAAGATCATGCTTGAACTCTGGTCTTATATTATGCTCTGTCAGAATCTCGTTATAAAAGCCTCTATTCATCATAACCCATTCTCCTTCTTACATTAATAGCACTCTTAACAAATGCACGTACTTCATCCTCTGTATTGTAGAACATAAAGCTTGCTCTTGTAGCATTATATACCTTCAAATGTGTAAGAAGCGGCTGTGCGCAATGATGTCCTGCCCTTACATCTATTCCATCCGAAGATAATATTTCACTGACATCATGAGGATGCACATTATCTATAGTAAATGCTACTATACCTGTATGGTTATCAGGATTCTCAGAACCAATAACATGAATATGTTCATATTCTTTAAGTCCTTCCATAGCTATACGTGTAAGTGTTTTTTCTCTTTCTTCAATATAATCAAAGCCAACTTCATTAATATACCTGATTGCTGCAGCAAGTCCAGCTGCACCTGCTGCATTTACTGTACCAGCTTCAAACTTATGTGGAAGTTGTGCATACACAGCGCCTTCTCTTGTAACAGAATCTATCATTTCTCCACCAGTCATGAAAGGTTCCATCTTCTCTAAAAGCTCCTGCTTTCCATAAAGAACACCTATTCCCATAGGTCCCATAAGCTTATGACCTGAAAACGCAAGAAAATCCGCATCCATATCCTTAACATCAATCTTCATATGAGGTGCACTCTGTGCTGCATCAACAACCATAATAGCACCTGCTGCATGCGCCATAGCGGCGATTTTTTTTACAGGATTAACACAGCCAAGTACATTTGACACATGACCAACCGCTACTATTTTAGTATGCTCATTAATACCTGCTGCCAATGTTTCATCTGAAAGTGTTCCATCTTTTTCACATTCAAGATACACAAGCTTTGCTCCTGTCATTCTCGCTGCCATCTGCCATGGAAGCATATTGCTATGATGCTCCATAATAGAAACTGCTATCTCATCTCCGGCTTTAAGGTTATTTAGAGCGTAACTATATGCAACAAGATTAATACCTTCCGTTGTATTTCTTGTAAATATTATCTCCTTTGTAGAACCTGCATTAATAAACTCCCTTACAGTTTCTCTTGCATCTTCATATTCTTTTGTTGCAGCTATACTAAGAGGATAAAAGCCTCTTAATGGATTAGCATTATTTTTTTCGTAAAACTCAGCTTCTGCTTTAATCACGCATTCAGGTTTCTGTGACGTAGCAGCATTATCTATATATATTCTGTCATTATTTTTTATAAGTGGAAAATCATTCCTGTAATTACGACTCATATTTATCTCCATTCTATAATCTTTGGACGGCATTTTCACCAAGCACCTTGCAAAGCTGTTCATTAGCAAGCTTCTCAGTTTTTTCATCTTCTATCTTTCTTGCTACGACTTCCAGTCTTCCCTTAGTCATAATATCTTCTGCCGCCTCTGAATCTATACCTCTTGCTGCAAAATAGAATAAGGTTTGTGGATCAAGCTCACCAATAGTTGCACCATGTGAGCCATTGACATCCTCCTCTGCGCAAAGAATAACAGGAATAGTCTTATTTACAACATCTTCACCCAGCAATAACACATTTTCAGTTTCAGCACCTGTAGAACCAGACGAACCATTCTTAAAGTCAATAGTTCCCTTAAATACCTTTTTAGCAGCATCCTTTAGTGCTCCATCAACGCTTATCCCGCAGTTTGTCTTCTTACCAATGTGGTTAACTATAAGATTTATGTCAATATTCTGTTTAGCAACGCCAAAATATCCTATATCACACATAAAATCCGACTTATTTCCATTAAGATCTGTTCTTATGCCATCATAAAGACTGCCTTCTCCAAGAAACAGCTGTACAAGCTTAAAACCTGCTTCATCTGCACACCTGCTTCCAACATCGCAAAGCACATCCTGCTCCTTTGGCTGTAAGAACACCTGTACAAGCTTTACATGACTGTTTTTTCCAGCATCTATAAGAGTTCTGAATGCTGTATTACCAGCCACTTCCTCTGAGCCTGTAAATGTTTCTATTATTGTAAATGTTACATTATCCTCTACATTAACAACAAGCTTTCCTGCCTGATTCACTTTGTTTTCTACAGCAACAGAATCATCTATATTAAGATATATCACTTTATTATCCGCTTTCTTATCTGCATTTATCACTAAAGATGTGATATTTTCATCTGCAAATAAAACATCAGCGGCATCTGTAGCGCCTGTTTTTACTGCTGCACTGATATCTGCATAATCATTACTCTGTGCATCATAAAATGCATCGGCATATCCATCTGTTTCAATATTACATGGAACAGTCTTACTATCCCATGCCACCCTTGTATCATTCAGATTAAGCCAGTACCATGTCTTAGATGGAAGCGCATTTATCTTTAATTCACTAATATTACTCATCTTACTCTCCATTCCTGTGTATATCCGGATATCACACATATTTATATATCAATTAACCGATACTCCCCTTCATCTCAAGTCTTATAAGATTGTTCATCTCAATAGCATACTCAAGAGGAAGTTCCTTAGATACATTATCAGCAAAGCCACTTACGATGCATGCCCTTGCATCCTCCTCTGTCATACCACGTGACATTAGGTAGAATACAGCCTCATCACTTATACTTCCTATCTGTGCCTCATGGCCTACATTTGCTTTTCTTGTTCTGATATCCATAGCTGGTATAGTATCTGAACGTGATATCGAATCAAGCATAAGTGACTGACATGAAACTGCTGCTTTAGCATTTTCTGCCTGCTTGTTTACAACTACCGATGATCTGAAGGTACTTATACCGCCATCCTTTGATATAGATTTTGTATTGATATAAGAGCTTGTGTTCTTAGCCGCGTGAACCACCTTTGCACCCGTATCAAGATTCTGCCCCTTACCTGCAAATGTTATTCCTGTGAATTCCATTCTTGAGCCTTCTCCCTTAAGAATACTCATAGGATAAAGATAAGAAACATGTGAACCAAATGAACCAGATACCCACTCTATTGTTCCACCTTCTTCTACAATAGCTCTCTTAGTGTTAAGGTTATACATATTCTTAGACCAGTTCTCTATAGTTGAATATCTAAGCTTTGCATTTCTGCCTACAAACAATTCAACACATCCTGCATGTAGATTAGCAACATTATACTTAGGTGCTGAACATCCTTCAATAAAGTGAAGATTGGCACCCTCATCTACTATAATAAGCGTGTGCTCGAACTGACCCGCACCTGGTGCATTAAGTCTGAAATATGACTGAAGTGGAATTTCAACTGATACTCCCTTTGGAACATATACAAACGAACCGCCTGACCATACAGCACCATGGAGTGCAGCAAATTTATGGTCAGCTGGCTTAACAAGCTTCATAAAATGTGTTCTTACCATATCTGCATATTCACCCTTAAGTGCACTTTCCATATCTGTGTATACAACACCAAGCTTTGCAACATCTTCCCTTACATTGTGGTATACAAGCTCTGAGTCATACTGTGCCCCGACACCGGCAAGTGACTTTCTTTCAGCCTGTGGAATACCAAGTCTTTCAAATGTATTCTTTATATCATCAGGTACATCTGACCATTTTGTCTTCATATCCGTATTAGGTCTTACATAAGTAACAATGTTATCCATATTAAGGCCTTCTATTGATGGACCCCAGTCTGGCACCTTCATATTGTTATATATCTGTAAAGATTCAAGACGGAAATTCTGCATCCATGCTGGATCATTCTTTTCCTTTGAAAGCTTTTCAACTATCTCTGGTGTAAGACCTGCATTGATTCGGTATGCATCCTTTTCCTCATCCTTGAAATCATATATATTCCTTTCTATGTCCTGAACATATGTTTTCTCTTTCATAGTTTTAAGGAACTCCTCTCTTTTCTTTAACATTTCATATATATCCATCAGCAGTTAAACAACTACAACTGCACGCGCTGCGTATTAGTTTTCGTATTCAGCGAAACCTTCTGTGTTAATCTTGTCAACTAATGAAGCATCACCTGTACTTATTATCTTACCTTCTATCATAACGTGTGTATAATCAACCGATAAAGATTCAAGAATCTTAGTACTGTGTGTGATGATAAGAAGACTTCCGTCACATCTCTTCTGGTATTCCTCGATACCCGCTGAAACTGTTCTTACAGCATCTACATCAAGTCCTGAGTCTGTTTCATCAAGAATTGCAAGCGATGGCTTTAACATAAGAAGCTGTAATATTTCAGCCTTCTTCTTCTCACCACCTGAGAAACCAACATTAAGGTCTCTTTCTGCATAAGACTTATCCATATTAAGAAGCTCCATAGTCTTTTCAAGTTCTTTCTTAAATTCCATAAAACGTGTTCTCTTACCAGTCTTTAATTCAAGCGCATTTCTTATAAATGAACTTAAAGTTACGCCTGGAACCTCAAGAGGATTCTGGAAAGATAAGAATATTCCATCTTTAGAACGTTCATTAACAGCTTCGTTCGTTATATTCTTTCCATCAAACCATATCTCACCTTTTTTTACTGTATATCTTGGATTACCCATAATTGCATACCCAAGTGTTGATTTACCTGTTCCGTTAGGACCCATAAGTACATGGGTTTCTCCCTTTCCAACAGAAAGATTAACTCCATGAAGAATCTCCTTATCCTCTACATCTACATATAAATCTTTTATATTTAATAAATTCTTGTCTGACATAATATAGTTTCCTTTCTTATTTTAACCATTCATGTTTTACTTATAATATTTACAACCTGCTAATTATTTGCTTACAGCCTCTGTAACATCATTTTGTTCCCTGATGGCAGCCTTTGCTACATCTTCAAGTGTCATATTGTCAAAATAATCATTAATCAGCTTAGCAAGTCCTTCCCATATAGGAAGTGTGTAACATGCACTTGAACGTTCACATGTATTCTGTTCATCCTTAAGACAGGCAACTGGTGCAAGCGACCCCTCAGTAAGATTAAGTATTTCACTTATCGAATACTCTGAAGGATTCCTTGTAAGCCTGTAGCCACCACCATGTCCACTTGCTGCTTCTATAAGATGAGCTTTAGATAACATTCTGGTGATTGTTTCAAGATACTTCTGCGACAAATCCTCCTTCTGTGATATTTCTTTAAGAGGAATATAATCATCGCTGTGATTAACCGCCAGATATACCATAACTCTCAAGGCATATCTGCCTTTAGAAGAAATAACCATAACTAAATATTCCTTTCTACATATAGTAACTTTTACTTAAGACTAATAATTACATACACTCCTTAATATTAAACTGAACAGATATAATGTAAATTATTCTCAATAAAGCGTAACAAAATAATATACCTATTCGCCTACTATGTCAATAGGCGATTATCTGTTGATACTTTTTAGGTTTACCTGGCAATCACGAGCAAATTATCATAAATAATAAAAAAATGGATGAAAGCGAATCCGTCAGAAAAACCCGTTATCATCCATTTATTTTTATTATATTATGCTTCTAATATATATTATATTTCGTTGTGTTTTATATTCTTTCGTAACACAACCGCTCTAATATAGCTTTCTTAGTTCTTCATCGCTTATTTTGCCATCAAGAAAATCTTCCCAGAAGCTTTTAGAGCTTGCAAACTTTAAATCAGAATTTTTGTCAAAGCTGTTTAGAAAATCTGTAATCTTTTCATAATCACCCTTATGTTTATAACTCATTCTCCAAAGCTCTGTTTTTACGCCATCCTTAAACTGTGTACATGTTATGCCATCCTCTGTAAACACTGTAACTGTCCATGTCGTCTTAGCATCGCCAATATCCTCAGCAGAAGCACATTCTGTTACTCCATCCGTACTGCTTACACCTGTACTTGTGCTTCCTGTTAATGCAAGTTCCTGTTCTTTAGTAAGCTCTTTACGTGTCATTTCGTTATCATTTAAGGTTTCTATAATATCCTTAGCAGTTTCTTCAAACTTTTCTTTGTTTTCCTTGCTTACTTCATTTTCATACTCGACAGCCTCTTTGAATTCATCAATAAATTTGTCAACATGTTCTATGAGTTTATCCCATTCCTTATTGCTCATATCCCTTATGTTTGTTGAAGAAGCTTCCTTTGACTTATCTGCAGCAACATTCTCTTCTGCTCCATCTTCATCAAAAGTTATCACCGGTATATTGCCAGCCTTTGCCATGTTTTTGTCAAAAGTCTTATTATCTGCTGTGTTCACAGCAGCCTTACCGCCCATATAATAGTTATATGCATATCCTGTGTTTACTTTCATCCTTATCCTTTCTGCGGTCACTCTGTCATTCACAACCGCACTGCTTTCCTATAGCGGTCCAAGCAGTTATTTAGTAATAAATATGCAAAAAGGCACTTTATTTCGAATCAATCCGTTGAAATAAAGTGCCCTCCTGGCAATATGTATATCGTCATATAATGATAAAAGCTTAAGTAAAATGCCATATCTACTGTGATTTTTTATAGGATTTTTTTATCTGACCAAAGCTATCACATTTTCTGTATTATCCGTAAAAGGAAACATATCAAAAGGCTTACATCCCTTAACCTTATAGCCACCCTTTAAAAGCACCTCAACATCTCTTCTTTGTGTATCTGGATTACATGAAACATACACAACCCTGTCTGGCTTTATCTTAAGAATAGCATTAAGGAACTCCTCACTGCTGCCACTTCTTGGTGGATCCATAATAACAACATCAGCCTTTTTCTTTGCAGCATATTCTACCAGGAATTCGCCCGCATCAGCATTGACAAACCTTATATTCTTAATATTATTTATCTTAGCGTTTTCTTCTGCATCCTTAACTGCCTCTTTATTAAGCTCAACACCTATAACCTGTCCAGCCTTTCCTGAGGCGGCTATTCCTATAGTTCCTATCCCACAGTAAGCATCTATTACAGTGTCTTTTTTCGTAATTTCTGCCATATTAATCGCAGCCTTATAAAGCTTTTCTGTCTGCTGGTGATTAATCTGATAGAATGACGATGGGCTTATTCTGAATCTGTAACCACATAACACATCCTCTATGTAGCCTTTACCTGTAAGTACAATATTTCTTTGTCCAAACACCATGCTTGTATTGTATGCATTTACATTCTGGACGATTGTATTAATCTCTGGATGTTTTTCCTTAAGCACTTTTAAAAAATGTGTTTTAGAGGGAAATGCAACCTCACTTGTGACAAGTACAAGCATAATCTCCTTTGTCGAAAAACCTTTTCTTAAAAGTATATGTCTTATAAACCCAGTACCCTTATCCTCATTGTATGGCTTATACTTAAACGACTTAAAAAGTTCTCTTAATGTAGCTATTATCCTGCTGCACTGGCTATCCTCCAAAAGACATTCTGACACGGGAACTATAACATGGCTGTTCTGTTCATATGTTCCTGTTATGATATTCCCATTCTTATCCTCGCCTACAACCGCATGCACCTTATTGCGGTAATATACCGGTCTGTACATACCTGTTATCTCATCTACAGGACATACTCCTTTAAACAGCTTATCTATATAATTCTGCTTCACCTTCAGTTCATTATCATACTTCATACCGGCATAAGCACAGCTTCCACACTTAGCCGCACTTTCGCAGTTAATAACACGTTTCTTCTCATCATATGAATTCGCCATATCTATTTTCCTTCCTGACATTGCTTTTCTGTAATCTGCCTGACATTACTCCACAAGCTTTATATAACTTATATACAATTATAGCTGCCCTTTCGAGCAGCTACAAGTCACAATATTAAATTTCTTATCTGATATTACAGCCATAAGTATTATGCAATACTCTTACATAACCTCACTGTCATCACCATTACCAACAATCTTTACCTTACCTTCGTAAAGCTCTTCTACAGCGATTGAAAGTGGCTTCATATTATCTGCATTATCGATAAGTGGTGTACCAATCTGAAGCTTTCTTGCTTCTTCTGGTGTTAAAAGTGGCTTTGGCTCACCCTTTTTGCCATCTTTATCCTTTTCCTTAGGAGCATTTTCAGCTTCAATACGTGCTTTTCTGACCTTCTCTTCTATAGATCTTGCATCAATTATTTCTTTAGCTCTGGCTGCTGTAGCCTTTACTATTGAGTAACGGCTCTGTACTAATGGCTGCTCGCCCTCTTCTACCTCACTGTTAACAACTGCCATTAATTCTGAATATGATGGATGTATCATTATTATTCTCCTTTCGAATAAGCCTTAAGCTCTTCTTTTATATTATTAATTAAATTGATATTATTAGCTACCTTTCTCTTCTCACTCTTAACTATAGAATCTATAGTTTCAACACAGGCATCAACATCATCATTGATAACTATATAGTTATAATTCTCTACCCCCTGTGCCTCTTCACTTGCTCTTGAAAGTCTTGCCCTGATAGTAGCTTCATCTTCTGTTCCACGACCCACAAGCCTTCTTTCAAGTTCCTTTGCACTAGGTGGCATAATGAATAAAAGTACTGCATCCGGGAACATGCTCTTTATGTTAAGCGCCCCCTGTATCTCTATCTCAAGTATAACATTCTTTCCTTCTTTAAGCTGTTCTTCTACATATGCCTTAGGTGTTCCATAATAATTGTCCACATACCTTGCATATTCTATAAGTTCAGATGCTTCTATCATCTTTTCAAACTCTTCTTTTGATTTAAAGAAGTACTCTCTTCCGTCCTGCTCGCCCTCTCTTGGCGATCTTGTCGTTGCTGAAATCGATAAAGCATAATCGTTATGCTGTTCTAAAAGTCTCTTAACAACTGTTCCTTTACCAGCACCTGAGAATCCTGATATCACAAGCAGTAATCCTTTATCTTTCATCTCTAATCTCCTATCTGTGATCCACTTTATAAGCCAATCAATATATTGCTTCAACGCACATACATGCCTGAACCAAATATAAATATATACACTTACGCAAAAGTGTACAAGTTATTATACAGAAATCTTTCATTTCATGCAAGTATTTTAAAATATTTTTATTAATAATATTTACTAAATAGTAACTACTCAATATTCTGTATCTGTTCCCTGACTTTTTCAATCTCTGTTTTAAGATCAATAGCTGCATTAGATATCTCTATGTCATTGGCCTTAGACAGTGTTGTATTAGCCTCCCTGTTCATCTCCTGTGCTATAAAGTCTAACTTTCGTCCTATTCCACCATCCTCTGACAGGCATTGTCTTGCATGTGCAATATGACTTCTTAATCTTACTGTTTCCTCGTCAACGCATATCTTATCTGCATACAATATAACCTCAGCTGCGATCCTGTTTTCATCTATACTTGTATCAGCCAGCACCTCTGCCATCTTTGTTTCAAGCTTCTTTCTGTATTCACTTACTATCTGAGGACTTCTTTCTTCTATAAAGCCAACCAGCTCTTCCATGTGATCAAGCTTATGTAAAAGATCATTCTTTAAATTCTCACCCTCTGTTATTCTTGTTTTAACAAATCCCTCACAGGCTTCTTTAACCGCATCCTGTATGAAATTCCAGAGTTCTTCTTCATCTTCTTTGGCTTCCTCCATAGTTATAACCTCTGGATATCTTGAGAGTGCTCCCACTGTGATATCATTCCTGATAGCAAACTCTTCCTCCATCTGCCTGAATATATCCATATATTCTTTAGCAACTGCTGCATTATACTTAATATTGACATTGTTTTCTGAACTGTCTTCATAAGTTATAAATACATCAATCTTACCTCTCGAAGCATATTTTTTTATAACATCCCTTATTCTTGCCTCAAACACATTCAGCTTCTTAGGCATCTTTATACTTGCTTCTAAAAATCTGTGATTCACAGACTTCATCTCAACCATTATTTTACGGTTACCACTGGCAATCTCACTTCTGCCAAAACCAGTCATGCTTTTTATCATTATGATTCCCTCACTTATGTTTTATAGCTTATTATACCAATTTTACATATTCTAAACAAGTAACCTTATCATGTATTTTACATTTCCCCATCATTTTTCAGTCATCATAAAAACAACCGGATCTGTTGTATGCTTATATATCACACCTGTTGTATGCCTATATATTAAACTCGACAGCTTCCTATAAACATGGTATTATAAGCAACAGCAGTAAAACAAATAAACAACTTATATATATTGACACTTCTCCCCAATATTCGCATATCGTGGGATTATCATCCCACTTTTATGCTCATATCGGGG
>OGXD01002641.1_pt1 | contig 10619 bp, 5 predicted proteins | sample 1576211 | NCBI WGS metagenome assembly OGXD01 (sample SAMEA3541470, study PRJEB24748) | human gut metagenome | biome: human gut; feature: human-associated habitat; material: faeces | place: China | collected 2012
TACAGCGTTTATCAATCTCAATCCAAAATATTATGCCGCTTATCGTGACCGTGGGCGGAGCTCGGCCTCGCGGACGTCGTCATCGGCACACACGCCCTGCTCACGGAGCAGACCCGCTTTGCCCGCCTCGGCATGGTCATCGCGGACGAACAGCACCGCTTCGGCGTGGCCCAGCGCGCCGCCCTGTGCGCCAAGGGCACACAGCCGCACCTGCTGCTGCTGTCCGCCACGCCCATCCCGCGCACGCTGGCTCTGATCGTCTACGGCGATCTCGACGTTTCCGTCGTCGACGAGCTGCCGCCCGGCCGCGAGCCGGTCGAGACGTTCCTGGTCGACGAGCGCTACCGCGCGCGGCTGAATGCCTTCGTGCGCAAGCAGGCAGCCGAGGGCCACCAGAGCTTCATCGTCTGCCCGGCCGTCGAGGACGACGGCGGAGACGGCGGCGAGACGCTCAAGGCCGCGGAGCAGTGGGCGCAGACGCTGCAGGACTATGTGTTCCCGAATCTGCGCGTCGCCCTGCTGCACGGCAAAATGAAGGGCGCGGAAAAGGAAGCCGTCATGGCCTCGTTCGCCGCGGGAGAGGCCGATATTCTCGTCGCCACGACCGTCATCGAGGTCGGTGTCGACGTGCCGAACGCCACGCTCATGGTCATTGAGAATGCCGACCGCTTCGGTCTTTCACAGCTGCACCAGCTGCGTGGGCGCGTCGGGCGCGGCAGCGCGAAGGCCTGGTGCGTGCTCGTTTCGGACAATAAAAACCCCGAGACCCGCCAGCGCCTGCGCACGCTCTGCGGCACGAATGACGGCTTCCGCATCGCAGAGGCCGACCTGCAGCAGCGCGGCCCCGGCGACTTTTTCGGCAGCCGCCAGCACGGCCTGCCGGTGTTCCGCGTGGGCGACCTTGCCACGGACCTCTCGGTCCTGCGGCAGGCGCAGGAGGCCGCGGCGCAGCTCATCTCGCAGGACCGCCCGCTGCCCTCACCGCTCGCGCAGGCGATCGAGAGCCTGCTTGCCGGGAGCGCCGACACGCTGAACTGAGCATTTTCCGCCCCAAAGCACCGAATTTCGCACAGTTTCCCCCATTTTCGCCCCGGTTATTTTGTAGGGGATACAGAATCTCGAAAATAAAGATTGTACGAAACGGGAAAATGTAGTACAATAGCATGAATCGATCAAAACACAGATATCTCTTGTGATTGGAGGATGCATATTATGACAAAGAAACCTGTTGTCCTGGTCATCATGGACGGCGTCGGCAAGGGCGACGGCGGCCCCGGTGACGCAGTAAAGCTTGCAAATACCCCGAATCTCGACCGTCTCTTCGCCACCTGCCCGCACAACTGGCTCAAGGCGCACGGCACGGCCGTCGGCCTGCCCACCGATGACGACATGGGCAACTCTGAGGTCGGTCACAATGCCCTCGGCTGCGGCCAGATCTACTCGCAGGGTGCCAAGCTCGTCGGCGAGTCCATCGAGACGGGCGCACTGTTCCAGTCCGAGACGTGGAAGGGCCTCGTCGCGAACTGCAACGAGAACGGCAAGGCCTTCCATTTCCTCGGCCTGCTGTCCGACGGCAACGTCCACTCGAACATCCATCATCTCTTCGCCCTGCTGCGCCATGCGCATGCCGAGGGCGTCAAGCGCGCCTACTGCCACATCCTGCTCGACGGCCGCGACGTGCCTGCCACGTCCGCGCTTGAGTATGTCGCGCAGCTCGAGGACCTGCTCCGCGAGCTGAACACCGAGGGCTGCGACTATGCCATCGCCTCCGGCGGCGGCAGAATGCAGATCACCATGGACCGCTACGAGGCCAACTGGCCGATGGTCGAGGCCGGCTGGCGCACCCATGTGCAGGGTCTTGCCCGCCGCTTCCCGTCCGCGAAGGAGGCCATCGAAACCTACCGCGCCGAGACGAACTGCATCGATCAGGACCTGCCCGCCTTTGTCGTGGAGCGCAATGGCCAGCCCGTGGCGACCATCGCCAACGGCGACAGCGTCGTGCTGTATAACTTCCGCGGCGACCGCGCGCAGGAGATCTCCCTCGCCTTCGACCGCAAGGATTTTGACAAGTTCGACCGCGGCGATTACACCGGCGTTGACTTCGCCGGTATGCTGGAATACGACGGCGATCTGAAGATCCCGACGCATTATCTGGTCCAGCCGCCTGTGATCAAGAACACGCTCACCGAGCTGCTGTGCGCCCACAAGCTGCGCGAGTACGCCGTGTCCGAGACGCAGAAGTACGGCCATGTCACCTACTTCTGGAACGGCAACCGCTCCGGCAAGGTCAGCGAGGAGCTTGAGACCTATGAGGAGATCCCCTCCGACGTCATCCCCTTCGATCAGGCTCCGGCCATGAAGTCGAAGGAGATCACCGACTGCATGGTCAAGGCCATGGAGTCCGGCAAATATGACTTCCTGCGCTGCAACTTCCCGAACGGCGATATGGTCGGCCACACCGGCAACATCGAGGCCGTCGTGAGGGCCATGGAGTGCGTCGACGAGGGCGTCGGCCGCATCGTCGAGGCAGGCAAGCGTCTGGGCTACGTCGTGCTTGTCACGGCGGACCACGGCAATGCCGACCAGATGCTCGAAACGAAGAAGGGCAAGACTTCCATCCGCACGGCCCACAGCCTGAATCCCGTTCCCTTCATCGTGGTCGACCCGGGCGTGGAGCACACGCTCAAGGAGGGCAAGTTCGGTCTGGCCAATGTCGCCCCGACCGTCGCCACGCTGCTCGGCCTGACGCCGCCCGCCTGCTGGGAAGAGAGCATGCTGTGATCCCCGCGGCGGGCAGCCCCGCCGCATCCCATTTTTTCAATCAATAAGGAGGTTTTCCGCATGATCCGCAGGCAAAACGAGCTCGGCGAGATCGCCGTCAGCAACAACGTTTATACCTATATTGCCGGAAGCGCCGCAACGAACTGCTTCGGCGTCAAGGGCATGGCCATCCGCAGCATGAAGGACGGCCTCGTCCATCTGCTCCGCCGCGAGTCGCTCGCCAAGGGCGTGCTCGTGCGCACGAACGAAGACGGCACCATTTCGGTCGATCTGCACATCATCGTCGATCAGGGCGTGAACATCCCCGCGCTGGGCAGCTCGATCCTGAACGAGGTCCGCTATGTCGTCTCCCAGCAGACCGAAACCGAGATCCGCGAGGTCAACATCCTGGTGGACTCCATGATGACCGATTAACGGCAATACGGAGGTGTAACTTACAGTGAGGCAAACCATTGACGGAGCGGCCTTTCAGAAAATGATCCTCAGCGCCGCTGCCTCCATCGAGATCCACAAACAGCAGATCAACGAGCTGAACGTCTTCCCCGTCCCCGACGGCGACACCGGCACGAACATGAGCATGACGCTGAACGCAGCGGCAGCCGATCTGCGCAAGGCGGGCAGCGTCACGCTGACAAAGGCCGCCGATATCACGGCTTCGGCCATGCTGCGCGGCGCGCGCGGCAATTCCGGCGTCATCCTCTCGCTGCTGTTCCGCGGCTTCTCCAAGGCCCTGAAGGGCGTGGAGGCCTGCACGGGCGAGCAGTTGGCGCAGGCGCTGCGCGGCGGCGTCGAAGCGGCCTACAAGGCCGTGATGAAGCCCACGGAGGGCACGATCCTGACCGTGGCCCGCGTCTCCGCCGACACGGCCATGGAAACGGCCGACAGCGGCGCGGACTGCGAGGCCGTTCTCGAGGCGACGGTCCGCTCCGCCGCGGAGGCGCTGGCGCAGACCGTGAACCAGAACCCCGTCCTGCAGAAGGCGGGCGTCGTGGACGCAGGCGGCAAGGGCTGGCTGTATGTGCTCGAGGCCATGCTTTCCGTCCACCGCGGCGTGGAAATTGAAGCGCCCGAGGCCGGTGAGCAGCCGCAGGAGGTTCGCGAGCAGGCCGATTTCACCGAGTTCGACACCGGCGAGATCACCTTTGCCTTCGACACGGTGTATATCATGCGCAAGGCGCACGAGGACATTGACCTCTCTCCGCTGCGCGCCTACCTTGACACCATCGGCGACAGCATCGTCATCGGTGAGGACGACGAGTCCTTCAAGGTCCACGTCCACACGAACATCCCCGGCGAGGCCCTGACAGAGTCGCAGAAATACGGCACGCTCGAGCTTGCCAAGATCGAGAACATGCAGATGCAGCATGACGATCTTGCCGCAGGCCGCGCCGCCCGCAGCACGGACGATCTTGAGAGGATCGAGCAGGAGCTCGAGGCCAAAGAGACCGTCGCCGCGCCGGAAAAGCACTTCGGCATGGTCGCCGTGTGCGCAGGCAAGGGGCTTGCAGGCGTGTTCCGGGAACTGGGCGCCGACCAGATCATCGAGGGCGGTCAGACCATGAACCCCTCGACGCAGGACATCCTCGAGAAGATCAACGCCACGCCCGCCGAGGTCGTGTTCGTCTTCCCGAACAACAAGAACATCATCATGGCGGCCGAGCAGACGGTGGATCTGACGGAGAAAAAAGTCGTCGTCGTTCCCTCGAAGACCGTGCCGCAGGGCGTCTCCGCCATGCTGGTCTTTGATCCGGACGCCTCGGAGGAGGACAATCTCTCCGCCATGACGGACGCCATGGCCGGTGTGACCACGATGCAGATCACCTATGCCGCGCGCGACTCCGATATCGACGGGCATAACATCCACGCAGGCGAGTACCTCGCCCTGTGGGGCAGCTCTCTGTTCGGCAGCAACGCCGACCTGAAGGGCCTGCTCCGCAGCATGGCCGAAAAGGTCCATGAGGAGGGCCACGAGTTCGTCACGGTCTATGCGGGCGCCGATCTGCCCGCCGGTCAGGCCGAGGAGACGGCTGCCCTGTTCCGTGAGGTCTGCCCGGAGTGTGAGGTCACGCTCATCGACGGCGGCCAGCCCGTTTATTACTATCTGATCTCCGCCGAATAATTCCGCTTTGAAAAGCTCTGCCGCGGGCATCCCCCTGCGGCAGAGCTTTTTGTTTTATCTCACGTCACATTCCGTGCAGCCGTCTCTGCGGAGCGGACAATGCTCCATGCATGAATTTCATTTTACATTATTTCCATTCATTCCCGGCCGTTTTTTGGCAATTTGCTGATTTTTCCGGTCCCTATGGACATTTCCCCTCGCATGGAGTATAGTATTCTCAGATGCATCGGTATTCCGGTGTAAAAACGAAAAGGAGAGTATTTCCATGAAGAAAGCACTTTCTCGCATCGTGTCTCTGCTGCTTGTGCTGTGCCTTGTCACGGCGCTGGTGCCGGCCGTTTTCGCGGCTGATGAGAATGAGGTTCAGATCCTCTTCCTCGACACCTCCGACGTCCATGGTCAGCAGTTTGCAACGGACTACACGCAGGATGCAAGCCTGTCCGGCACTCATTATCAGAGTATGACCCGCGTTGCCACCTATGTCAAGGAGCAGCGTGCGGAATACAAGAACGTATTCCTCAGCGACTCCGGCGACACCATCCAGGGCACGCCGCTGACGTACTACTACGCCTTCATGAAGAAGGACGTGGACGATCCCGCCATGAAGGTCATGCGTATGATGGACTATGATATGTGGGTCGTCGGCAACCACGAGTTCAACTACGGCATGGATATTCTCCAGCGCCAGCTGAACTATCTCACCTCTGAGTCCACCGAGACCGAGTCCAAGGTCGGTGTTTCCATGGCGAACTACCTCGACGCCAACACGAACAACGACAAGACCCGCGACTGGAAGACCTGGAACGGCTACGCTCCCTATGTCATCAAGGAATATGACGGCGTCAAGGTCGCTGTCATGGGCATCGGCAACCCCAACATCGCGAACTGGGATGTCCCCGAGAACTGGAAGGGCATCTACTTCGCAGGCGTTGTGGAGACCTACAAGCACTACGAAGCCGAGATGAAGGCCAAGGCCGACCTCATTGTCCTCGTCAGCCACAGCGGCATCGACGGCGACCCCGAGAAGTCCGACTTCATCCGTGAGCTTGTCTCCACCACGAACTCCATCGACCTCGTGTTCTCCGGCCACGAGCATCGCAACGGTGTGACGAAGATCGCCAACACCGACGGCAAGGAGATCCCCGTCATCTCCCCGGGCACGAAGGCTGGTGTTGTCGGCCGCGCGCTGTTCACCTACAACAAGGCCACGAAGACCTACACGGTCGAAGCCGCCAATGCTCCCATGACCGTCCGCGAGGGCCGCACCACGAAGCCGCTCTATGAGCCGGACGCCGATCTGACCGCCGCTCTGCAGCCCTATGAGGATGCAACGTGGAACGAGTACATGCTCAAGCCCATCGGCACCGCAAGCGACAACTTCACCGCCTCTGGCCTCGGCACTGCGCCGTCCGCCTTCGTCGACCTCGTGAACAAGGTCCAGATCTGGGGCGCTTATGACCGCACCGGCAAGAACACCCCCGACGACAAGACCGACGATAAGCCCGCTCAGCTGTCCATCACCGCTCCGCTGACCTCCGGCAATGCCGAGAACCTCATCCCGAAGGGTGACATCAAGCTCGGCGACATGTTCCGCCTGTACCGCTATGAGAACTGGTTCTACCAGATCACCATGAGCGGCAAGGAAGTCCGCACCTGGCTCGAGTACTCCGCCTCCAAGGTTAGGGCCAACGAGGACGGCACCTTCAGCATTCAGGGCGGCCTGACGTACTACGACGTTATCTCCGGCGAGGGCTTCTCCTATGAGATCAACGCTGCGGCTCCCTCCGGCCACCGCATCGAGAACATGACCTACAACGGCAAGGCCGTGCAGGACACCGATACCTTCACCGTCGTCATCAACAACTACCGCTTCAACGGCGGCGGCAACTTCATCCAGTACATCAACGAGCACGGCTGCAACTTCGTCCCGAACGACGAGAGCCGCGTCATCTACTCCACCCAGTATGACATGATCCAGGGCGAGGACAAGGGCCAGGCCCGCAACCTGCTGGCTGACTACATCACGGAGCAGGGCACCATCGATCCCGTTATCACCTCCGAGTGGAAGATCACAAACGTTCCCTTTGAGAACAAGTTCACGGACGTCACCGAGGAAGACTGGTTCCATGATGTCGTTCTGGAGCTGGCCGCTTCCGGCGTTGTCAACGGCATGACCGAGACGACGTTTGAGCCGCAGGGCACGCTGACCCGCGCCGAGTTCGCCACGATGCTCTATCGTGTTTCCTACGCCCCCGTCGTGACCGGCGAGAGCACCTACTCCGATGTCAAGACCGGCGACTGGTACTATGACGCCGTTGTCTGGGCCACCGAGGCCGGTGTCGTCAACGGCATGGGTGACGGCACGTTCGCCCCGAACGACAACATCACCCGTCAGGAAATGGCCACGATGCTCTACCGTCTGGCCAAGGCCGAAAAGGTCGAGGAAGACAAGCTGGCCTCCTTCCCGGATGCTGAGTCCGTCGCCGACTGGGCGAAGGATGCCATGAACTGGGCTGTCTCCGCCGAGATCGTCAACGGCTCCACGCACGACGACAAGGTCAACTACCTTGACCCGACCGCCACGGCGCTCCGCTGCCAGGCTGCCGCTGTCGCCTGCCGCTATCTGGCCCTCAGCAAGTAAGAAATACTCTTCCGCTGCCGCACCCCACGGGGTGCGGCAGTTTTTTTGTTATGGAATGCAGTGCAAATCGCAGGGGCGAGGCATGCCTCGCCCGTCAGCGAAGCGGCAATAGGACGGCCATTTCTGTGCAGCGCACCGTTCCCTGCGTCATGCTTCTTGATGTGTCATTGCGAGGAGCGAAGCGACGTGGCAATCTCGCAGTACACAATTGGATAACAGGGAGGCCCCGGCGAAAACGTAAGCGGTTGCTTGAGATTGCCACGGCCCCTTCGGGGCCTCGCAATGACAAACTCGGAAGTCTCATGCCAATGAATTTGCGCTGCATGATTTGTAAGTGCACAAGGCGCTCACTGAGCGCCGCTACAGACGCAATTGGTGTATACCATTTTAACGGCAGCCAGTACGAATTGGGAGTACACTGCCGGGAGCGGCATGCCGCTCCCCTACAAGGCGTGTGCGGTCGGCAGAGTGCCGCAAAACCTGCAGCTGCCCATGGCGCTCGCTGAGCGCCGCTACCGTCAAATCTGTAAGCACGCACGGTCGGCGATGCCCTTGTCCATTTTGGCAGCCCCCCTGCCGGGATCACCACGTCGGCCCTTGGCCTCCTCGCAACGACAAATCCGGAAGCTCCTCATTATATTTTGTAAAAACTATATAAAATTCAAAAAACATTCAGCAAATTTGCAGCATTTTCTTGCATTTTTCCTGAAAATATGATACGCTCTTTTTACGCGCCCGAAACGGCGCGGTCCGCCCACCCGAATATTGGAAAAGATGGAGGTAACCCTGTGAAAAGAGTTCTGTCCGCACTTCTCGTCCTGATGCTCGTGCTCGCGTTGCTCCCGGCCTCGGCACTGGCAGAAACGCCCTATACGCGCGCCGACGCGGCCGTGTATCTGGCAGAGACCTTCGGTCTGGCCGATATCCATGCGAGCCGGATCGAGGGCTATGAAACCACCCCCAAGGAAATGGGCTATTCCGCAAGCTCCGACGCCATTACCGCGGCAAACGTCATCGCCGCCGCCAAGGACTGCGTCGACCTGCCCACCGCCCCGAAGATCGAGGCCGTTATCAACGCGCAGCTCCTCTCCCTGGCCGACGATCATCTCAGCTTCCGCCCGGATGCGCCCATCACCGTGCGTGAAATGGCCACGGCCGTTGCCAAGGCGCTCTACGGTGCCGATCTGAAGATCGATCATCTGCAGAAAGCCATCGACGCAGGCCTGCTGAAGGCCTCCGACCTCACAGATGAGCCGATCACAGCCACGCAGGTTGAGACGCTGTTCGCCTTCCTGCAGGACATGCAGGTCGTCTCCGTGTTCGCCACGGCCGACATCCACGGCAACTACATCCCCTACACCTCCAGCGACGGCAAGTTCGAGATCGGCTCCGTAGCCCGCATCAAGACCGTCATGAATGAGGTCGAGGCCAGACTCGGCGAGGATCATGTGATCTACGTCGACGGCGGCGACTCCCCCTACAACACCACGCTGGCCAACGTCTCCATGGGCAATGTCTCCGTCGACGCCCTGAGTGCTCTCGGCCTCGATGCCACCGTGCTCGGCAACCACGACTTTGACTACTCTCTGGAAAACCTGCTCCGCCTGCGCGACCGCGCACAGTATGCCATGCTCTCCGCCAATACGAAGTTCAAGGAAGGCAAGGCCTACGCGGGCGAGAAGGAATATCCCTTCGGCGACTACATCACGAAGGAAGCTGCCGGTCTGAAGTTCGGCATCTTCGGCGTGACGGACGACCAGAGCGCTGCCACGACGCTCTACAGCAACACCTATGACATCGAGTGGGACGACGATCTGACCACGGCCAAGACGCTTGTCAGCCGCCTGAAGAACGAGGAGTCCTGCGATGTCGTCATCGCGCTGTCCCATGTGCACAGCAAGAACACGCAGCTCATCACCGATAATCCCGCCGTTGACATCTCCATCGGCGGCGGCAACGACATCGCAGGCCGCCCGACCATCATCAACGGCACGCAGTACCTCATCAACCCCAGCAAGCATGGCGAAGCCCTGAATCAGATCAACGTCGTCGTGCTGAACGGCAAGATGACCGGCGTTATCTACAGTCAGATCTTCCTGACGGATGCCTACGCCGAAGATCCCACCGTCAAGGCCCTTGTCGACAGCTATAACGACGAGGTCGCCGCCTCGCTGGAGAAGGTCGTCGGCTACAGCGCGCAGAACCTTGAATGGTCCACGCAGCTCGTCCGCGGCCAGAACTCTCCCATCGCCAACCTCGTCACCGACGCCCTGCTCGACTTCTTCGCCATCTATGAGCCGGACATCTGCCTCGTGAACGGCGGCGGCATCCGCGCCTCCATGCCCGAGGGTCCCGTCACGCTGAAGTCCTGCAACTCCGTCCTGCCCTTTGACAACGACATGATGCTCGTCGAGGCCTCCGGCGCCACGATCCTCGCCGCGCTGGAAAACGGTGTCAGCGCCCTGCCCAGCCTGCACGGCAAGTTCGCCCAGCCCGCCGGTATCACCTACACCGCCGACCTCACGAAGGAGCCGGGCAGCCGCATTTCCGACGTGAAGTTCTATGACGGCACGCCGCTCGATCCCGATGTCCGCTACAAGGTCGTCATCAACAGCTACCTCGGCGGCGGCGGCGACGGCTACACCATGCTCAACGTCCTCGACGAGACGAAGGAACTGGCCTCCGATGTGAAGATCATCACCCACGTCAACAAGACCTATATGCGCCAGGCGCTGCAGGCCTATTTTGAAAAGTCCACAGAGGCGGAGCCCATCCGTGTCGATATGAACGAGACCCGCATCCGCCTCATCACTGAGGAAACGTTCGTCAATCCGTTCACCGATGTCGCCGAGACCGACTGGTTCTACGACGTCGTGCTGCAGCTCGCAAAGGACGGCATCGTCAACGGCATGACCGAGACGACGTTCGAGCCGCAGGGCACGCTGACGCGCGCCGAGTTCGCCACGATGCTCTACCGCATCGCCGGTACGCCCGCGGCCGAGGCCGAGAGCACCTACTCCGACGTCAAGACCGGCGACTGGTACTATGACGCCGTTGTCTGGGCCACCGAGGCCGGTG
>OGXD01002660.1_pt1 | contig 10556 bp, 7 predicted proteins | sample 1576211 | NCBI WGS metagenome assembly OGXD01 (sample SAMEA3541470, study PRJEB24748) | human gut metagenome | biome: human gut; feature: human-associated habitat; material: faeces | place: China | collected 2012
GGTGGTGCGGGGCGCCATGTCGCTCATGACCACGTCGAACGGCCCCATCTCGCGCAGGCGGGCTTCAAAGGCATCGGAACGGTTGAACACGTCCTCCTGCATGAAAGTGACCTGCGGCGGAAAGGCGGTCTCCGTGGTCTGGATGTCGCAGCCCAGCACGAGCCCGCGCTGGCCCACCTTTTCGGCAGCACCCAGCGACCACGAGCCCGGAGCCGCGCCCAGATCCAGAACGCGCATCCCCTGGCGGAAGAGCTTGAACTTCGCGTCCAGTTCCTTGAGCTTGTACACGGAACGGGCCGGATAATTCTCGCGCTTGGCCTTGAGAAAATAATGATCTCGATATTCCTTCATAGTGACACCAGCGGGCTTCTATAGCGTTTTTTTTCGCGGTAGCCAAGCCCCACAGGGGCGGCCCGGCCGATTTTTTTCAGGGATGGCGGAAGGAGAGGACCCGGGGATGCCACGGGCTTTGTCCGGCGTGGCGTGAGGGTTGCCGGCCGGAAGACACGGCCCGGGGATGCCCCTGTGTCCTGGCGGGCAGGGCGTTGGTATACCAGCCTGCTTCGGAGCGCCCCTGCTTTCCCGCAGGCGTTCCGGGAAAGCCGGAGCTCGCCTGCCTGCATACCAAGGAGAAAACGCTCTGGAACCAACCGGAGCGAGCGGCGGACATGACGACCTCTCCATCCTGGCGGTCACTGGTGCAGGTATGTCCTCCTGCTTGCCGGAGCCGGCTTAGTAGCTGCCCGGCCCTTGCATGTCACGGATAGCAGGCCCTTCTCTCCCGGACGACGGACGGCCTGTTCACAAAAAAGACTTGACCGCGGCAGGTGAATGGCATACACATCTCGCTACGCCGCGTTGTGGCGTCCATGTGGGGAAGTAGCTCAGCTGGGAGAGCATCGCCTTCGCAAGGCGGGGGTCGGGAGTTCAAGTCTCCTCTTCTCCACCACAAGGAAAACCAGGGGTTACGGTGATGAACTGTGACCCCTTTTTTATTGTCCAAGATTACTATATAAAAAGCAGACATGCCCCTGGCATACCTGTCCCCTTGACCAGAGGTATCTAGATTTATTCGATATTTATTAATATAGGACATAAACCACTTAATGCAGAACCATCATCATTTCCACCTATACAGATATCCGTATCACGCTGTATGAAGCACCTTCTCGTGAAGTATACAACATAGCACTTTAAAAAAGATCTTTTTTGTTCTGCACTTCAACTCTGACGCCTGTTCAGATTGAAACGAGCTGTCCATGGATATTCAAGAAAAACTACTCATTCGCGATCTTCGCCGTATTCTACATGTGTTGCCTTTACAAGTACACTGGCGGATTTATGGCCTGCTTTGCCTTATGTTCCTGCTGGCGTTCTTTGAAGTCGTCTCTATTTTTTCCATGTCCCTGATGGCCATGAGTATCGCTGCGCCACAGGCCATCCTCTCTCACAAGATCGTCCAGTGGATCTTTCAGGTCCTGCCTGCGCTTGGCCAGCTGTGCAGCGACCTGCGCTACTTTACCCTTCTCACTGCCTGCCTTGTCGTGGGCTGTGCGGCCATCAAAAATGCCCTCTCGGCTCTAGTTGGGTGGAAAAGCGCCGTGCTGGGTGAGGATATTGCCTTCAGCGCAGGAAGTGCCATTATGCGGCATTTCCTCTATAGTGACTATATGGAGCATATGGCGGGCAACAGCATGGCAATGTTCCAAGCTCTGAGCTGGAAAAATATGCTGGGACAATATGTCGTCAACATCCTTAATGTCTACACCTATGCCATCACGGCTGTGGCCCTGTTCCTGACGCTTATCTCTGCCACGCCTGGCGTCATCCTGCTCTGCCTGGTCATCACAGGCCTGATCACGACATCCATCTATCGAGGTATGAAGTCCGCTATCGACCGCTCCGGCAAAGTGGCAGCGGACAGCGCACATCAAGAGAACAGCACGGCCATGGTGGCCATGAATGGCATCCGCGAAGTCCTTATCTATCAACAACAACCTGTCTTTTTCACATCCTATCAGGATGCCTGCCGCAAAGGGAAAAACGCCCGTTCGTTCCTGACGATCGCCCCTCCCATCCCTTCCTGGATCCTGGAGGTCTGCGGATTCCTCGTTATCCCCAGCACCATCTGGCTTCTTATAACCACCAATGATGCCAGCATGCCGACCATTGCCGGTGTGATTACCGTTGTCATGCTGGCGGCATGGCGTGTGCTGCCGCTGCTCAACCGCTCGCTGGGCTGCCTCGTGACGCTGCGCGGACTGCGCGTTATGGCCATGAATTGTCTGGAGCGCCTGGAGACCATTCAACAGCGGGCCCTGGCGTCACCGCCGGAACCCGATCCCTCGTTCCGCTTCACGAGGGAAATCACGCTGAATGATGTGGGCTTCCGCTATCCCGGTGCCCAGCAGGACAGCCTTTTCCAGCTGGACTTTTCCATCCATAAGGGTGAACAGCTGGGCATCGTGGGACCCTCCGGTGCCGGCAAGTCTACTCTGGTGGGCCTGCTATGCGGCCTGTTGCCCATAAACAGCGGCACGTTGCGTGTGGATGGCAGGGAGCTTTCGCCGGAAGAGCGGGCCGCCTATATCCGCAGCATCGGCTATGTACCGCAATCCCCCTACATCCTGCAGGGGACCGTGGCGGCGAACGTGGCCTTCAGTCAATGGGGCAAACCCTATGACGCGGAAAAAGTGTCGCGTGCCTGCCGCATGGCCGCGCTGGACCTTGTGGAGCATGACCCGCGCGGCATAGAGTACCCCATTGGAGAACGGGGCAGCGGGCTTTCGGGTGGTCAGGCCCAGCGTGTGTCCATCGCACGGGCTTTATATGCTGCGCCTGATATCCTGATCCTGGACGAATCCACCAGTGCTCTTGACCTTGGGACAGAAAGCGCCATAATGGATACTATTGCGGCCCTCAAAGGCCAATTGACCATCATCATCATCGCACATCGGCTGAGCACGGTAGAACATTGTGACAGACTGATCTGGATGGAGAGCGGGTGCATACATCGTATCGGGACGCCTCAGGAGTTGCTGCCTGAGTATATGAAGTCGTTTGGTGTGTAAGTAAAATGAGAGTGTCAAATAATGATCAAGGAATATATTTTAGGCTGTGTCAAGAAATATAGCTTCACATATAAACTGTACTGGGAGCTCAAGGGGGCAAAATTCTATCTTTTATCCTCCCCAAGTAAAGAGCCACATATGACAGAGACAGAAAAAGAACTTTTTTATAACGTTATCTCTGATTCAAATGTTATACTTGAATTTGGTTCTGGAGGCAGCACAGTTTATGCACTGGAACAAGGGAAAAAAGTTTTTTCCATTGAATCTTCTAGGTGGTTTGTACGCTTAATGAAAAAATCACCCGTTATCAAAAAGGCTATTCAGGATGACAACCTTCTTTATTATCAAGTTAGGATGGGAACAACTAAAGAGTGGTCTATCCCATTGAATAGTGAATTGGGCGAACTCTACTGGAAGAAATCCGTAGAGACAATATCCTCGATGCCTGTATCAATCGTTAAGAATTATTGGGATAAGGTGGATACAATTTTTATCGATGGGCGTTATCGTGTTTCATGCGCATTAAATGCACTAATCACTTTCCCAAAAGTAAATAAATTTGTAATACATGATTACACAAACAGACCGCAGTATCATATTCTTGAAAATTTTTTTATTCGTAAATATGAGGTCGGGACATTGGCTGTGCTTGAACCAAACACATTGTTTGATATTGCAGAAATAAAGCAATATCTCATTAGATATAGAAATATCTACGATTAGGGTGTGTTGTGAAACACATTTATCATAACACATCTCCTGAGCAAAGATGAGGAACGGATGCATACATCGCATCGGGACGCCGCAGGAGTTGCTGCCTGAGTATATGAAGTCGTTTGGCGTGTAAGTAAAATGAGAAACAAAGAAGAGACTACAATGCCTAGTATGCCCATACATAGTGAAGGCCAATATACATACAAACTGTCAGTTATTGTAGCAGTATATAATGTAGCTGCATACCTCGACGAATGCCTTTCAAGCCTCCACAGACAAAAGAGAACAGATGTTGAGTTTATTGTAGTTGACGACGGTTCTACGGATGCCAGTAGTGCCATATGTGACCAGTGGGCAGCGCAGGATGTCCGGTTCAAAGTCATCCACCAAGAAAACAAAGGATCGCTCCTTGCCCGTAAGACAGGGGTAATGCATAGCTCAGGACAATGGATCACCTTCCTCGACGGTGACGATCTTTTTGCCGACGATGCTCTTGAGCACATATGCTCTTTGGCAGATAACTGCGATGCTGATATTATTCAATTTACTCTTGATGCCTTCAATCAGCTCAATAATGATCAGTACAAAAATGTGATAGAATATTTTAATATATCAGAAAAAGTATTAGCAAATAAAAAAATATGCAAAATTTGTTTCCAAGAACATTCTGTATCATGGTCGTTGTGTGCTAGAATATATAAATCTGATCTCATAAAGAAAACTTATGCGCACATAAAGGATATTTATCTCATTTGTGCTACAGACGCGTATACATTTTTTATCATAACTTTTTTTGCCAGCAAACTTTTTATCAAAAAGACTCCACCTCTGTATTTGTATCGCCTCAATACTGGAGTATCGACAAGCAGAGAGACAATAGACCTGTTCACGAAACATCTTTCGGAAATTACGATTATAGAACATATCAGGGAGTTTTTGACAATCCGGGCGGCTGAAAAAAGCTGGTTTGATGCGTGTACGGCATTGCAGACAACGTTGACAAACACAGCAGTCTACAGAATGGCAACTTTGCCCGAGAAAGACCTGCCGGCAGCTCTTTCCCTGTTCTTCGATACCTATGATCCTGTGGTATATCTGCCGACACTGCAGAATGTCTTTTCAGGGCGCCAGGACACACTTGCTTGTGCCGCGCATACAGCTTTTAAACAGAAGGATGTGCGTGATTCACAAACTGCGCACCAGAGGGCGACGCCGACGGAGAAAAAGACTGTTGGTATTTTCTATCATCGCTATTTTAAGGGTGGCGTTGAGCGTGTCATCTCACAGCAGATCCCCATCTTTTTGAAGCTTGGATACAAGGTTGTTCTTTTTACAGAACAAGTGTGTCCGGAAAAAGAATACCCTCTGCCATCAGAAGTCATAAGGGTCATCGTGCCTGATAGCTACGCACAGGGCAGGGCCAGTGTTTTCCTGACAGCACTGCGCGAGTATGGTGTTGATGTACTCTGCCATCACTCCGCGAGCTCTCATCAGCTGCTTTTCGACCTGCTACTTTGCCGCTTAGCAAAGCTCCCCACAGTGCTGACACGCCATGAAACATTGGCACAGGATATGTCTATGGGGGCTGACTACTCATTCACTCCCCCCACTATCTTCCAGCTAGCAGATACTGTATGTGCATTGTCATCATCAGAGACATACCTTTATCAGCAATACGGCGTCAATGCCCGATATCTTCCTAATCCCATAAGCGTCTCGGCGCATGAAGATATTGATGCCTCATCGGCAACAGGAAATAGACCCACAGTTTTATGGCTAGGGAGACTTTTTGATTTACAGAAAAATTATAAAGAAGCATTAGAAATATTCAAGAAAATCATCGAGCATCGAAAAGATGTACTTTGTTATATAGTAGGATCAGGAGAATCCTGTGAACAAAATTATATACAAAATTTTATTAAAATACACGAACTACAAAACAATATAGTCTACGTACCCTATACACCACATGTTGATCGATACTATAATTCGGCGACTGTACATCTGCTTACATCTTCTTTTGAAAGCTTTCCAATGGTCATAACAGAGGGGAAAATACATGCATTACCACTGGTTACTTACGACATGCCCTGGCTCGAACTCCTGAAGGATGGTAAAGGCCACATCAGTGTCCGCCGGCACGATATAGAAGGGGCTGCTGATGCTGTACTCATGATCCTCAATGACAGTATACTACATCAACGCCTTTCTTACGAGGCGCGAGAATCCATACAACCATTTCTTGAGTATGATCTCGCCGGTGCTTGGAAGGAGATTCTGGAAACACCACAGAAAATACAGCCTGGCGTATATCAGGGAGAGGCTCCAAGTAACATGCGCCTGCTGTGCGATCATATTTTTTCTATGTATAGAGAAGGGCGTCGGAACACTTCATCCAGTTTTCGAACCAAAGAATATATAAAGCAATTTATGAAAAATAGCCCTCTCATCAAGAGTATACTCCCAATCGGTTCCCGACGCAGGGAGTTTGTCAAGAAGGTAGTTAAAAATCTATATTATCGTATCCGTTAAATATGTCAAAATGTGTGCAAAGCAGGACTATCCTTACAGGAGTAAGTCATGAAAATACTGGTGACAGGTGGTGCCGGCTATATCGGCAGCCATACCTGCAAAGCTCTGGCGCATGCTGGACATGAGGTACGCGTATATGACAACCTCTCCACCGGTTTTCGCGGCCTCGTCAAATGGGGCGATCTGGTAGAAGGGGATATCCTTGATACGGAACGGCTGAGAACTTGTCTCATAGAATGGCAGCCGGAAGGCATCATCCATTTTGCAGCGTTCTCCCAGGTGGGAGAATCCGTGAGCAATCCCGGAAAGTACATCCATAACAATGTCGCCGGGACCTTGAGCATTCTGGAAGCCATGAGGAGCACAGGGGTACGGAATATCGTGGTCTCCAGCACGGCAGCGGTTTACGGTATCCCGGAGCGCTGCCCCATCACGGAAGATCTGCCTGCCGCCCCCATCAACCCTTACGGTGAAACCAAACTGTTCATGGAATGGATGCTGGCAGATTTTGCCCGGGCATACGGTCTCTCCTGGACAGCGTTGCGCTATTTCAATGCTGCAGGCGCTGACCCTGAAGGGGAATGTGGTGAATGCCATATGCCGGAGACCCATCTTATCCCGCGTGCTCTCATGGCCATCACGGGCGAACTTTCAGATTTTCGTGTCATGGGGGATGACTATCCTACACCTGATGGAACATGTATCCGGGACTATATCCATGTAGTGGATCTGGCTGCGGCGCATGTGCTGGCTGTGGAACGCCTTTGCCAAGGCGATGCCGGCCAGGGGCTCTCTCTCAATCTGGGGACGGGAACAGGTATCTCCGTGCATGAGATATTGACAGCCGTGGGGCAGGTCACCGGCCAGGAATTGGTCCATACGGTCGGCCCCCGTCGCGCAGGGGATCCGCCGGTACTGGTGGCTGATGGGACGCGTGCCCAAGATATCCTGCGCTGGAAAGCTCGTCGCTCCACTGTAACAGAAATCATCACCGACGCATGGAGCTGGCATACTTCGGGACGCCAGCACGTCCTGAGCAACTGATTTGTACACGGGAGAACCTCATGCAACCTTTCCGCAAAGTCGTCGTCCCTGTGGCCGGCTGGGGGACCCGCTCTCTGCCGGCTAGCAAGAATGTACCCAAGGAGATGCTGCCCATCTACAACAGGCCGGTCATCCAGTACGTCGTGGAAGAAGCCCTGCGTTCCGGAATGACCAGTGCCATCTTCGTCACCAACAGGGACAAGAGCGTCATCGAGGACTATTTTGACTACAACCTGCAACTCGAAGCCGTTTTGCAACGGGGCGGCAAGCAGGACAAGTTGGCCGAGATTCGTCAGGTAGCCGAAATGCTCAACCTCATGTCTGTGAGGCAAAAGCAGCAACGCGGTCTTGGCCATGCTGTCCTGTGCGCCAGGGACCTCGTCGCCAATGAACCGTTTGCTGTCATGCTGGGGGATGATCTCATGTTTGGCAGTGTCCCTGGCATCCACCAGCTGATCGAAGTGGCGCAGGCCGAGAACATGCCTGTCGTCGGTGTGATGGAAGTCCCACAGGAAGAAGTCAGCAAATACGGTATCATCGACGGCGAAGAGATCTCCCCTGGCGTCTACCGCGTACGGGATATGGTGGAAAAACCTGCTGTGGACAAGGCTCCTTCTCGTCTTGCCGTGGTCGGCAGATATGCCCTGTTCCCGGATATCTTCGATTATCTGGACAAGGTGGAGCCCGGCCATGGCGGTGAGATCCAGCTGACGGATGCCCTGAAGGCCCGGGCCCGCGAAAAGGGGATGTTGGCGGTGAAACTGGCCGGTATCCGCTTTGACGCCGGTAACTGGAGCGATTATCTCACAGCCAATATCTACTTTGGCCTGCAAGATGAGAACTTGCGGTATGACCTTTTGAAAAAGCTGAAAAACATCATCCAGTTCGAATAATATGGTCCTAGTAAACGTCGAATAATTATAAGAAAATCTATTTTATAAAACATTCTAAATTTATAGAAACATGCCATCCATTTCAATATTACTTCCAGTTTATAATGCAGAGTCGTTTTTAGAGGACGCTGTACTATCTATTTTGCAGCAAACTTTCTCAGACTTCGAACTCATCCTAATCGATGATGGTTCTACAGACGGTTCAAAGCAGATTGTACGTCAGCTAGCTGTTCGTGATTCTCGCATTCGCCTTGTGCAGCGCCCCAATAAAGGACTTATAGCGACGCTCAATGAGGGGATAGCACTAGCCCGTAGCCCCCTCATTGCTCGAATGGATGCTGATGACATTGCCCTTCCGCACCGCCTGGAACGCCAGTGTACCTATCTGAAAGCCCATCTGGAGACAGTAGCTGTCGGTAGTTATGTTCAGTTCATGGATAGATGTGGTCACACATACCGCACGAAATACCTTCCTGCAGGGGAAGGACTCCGAAAGGCCTTTCTTTGGGGCTGTCCTATCATGCACCCCTCAGTCATGATGCGCACAGAAGCCGTACGAGAGGCTGGGGGCTACTCCCCCGAGTTTACCTCAGCAGAGGACTACGCCTTATGGTTACGTCTGCTCTCTCTGGGAGGAATAGATAACATCCCTGAAGTCCTGCTTTCCTACCGCGTACATGGCTCAAGCATCTCTCATGTGCATGCGCAACAGCAGCGCGATTCCACCCTTCGTGCACAAGCACTCTGGATAGCAGGACGCATCTTCGACAAGGATCTTTGCCATCTTCCGGCAAATTCGCTCTTGGATGCCCTTGCTCTCCCTCCAGAGACGCTCAGATATCTTCTAGCACGCATGCTGTCCCTCAATCCGCACATCATCGGCATTTCTCCCGAACAGGATCCCGAAGCACAGGAATGGCTCCAGCGTATCCTGCAGGGTCCCATGACGCCCGAGATCCGCAAGGCCTTGGCCCTCTACCATCTGCGGGCAGCACGCGCACCGGGGCTGTCAACAAGCGCCCGCCTGTACCAGCTTGTTCGCTGCGCCTGCTATTCTCCTCGTGAATTCATGGGAAAATTGGGAGAATTCCTGCGTGGACGCCTGCAACGTTGCTGATTCCATAGAGGATACTATCATGTACAGCCCACTTCCCGATTCACCCCGTCTCGCCCTCTGTATCGCCACTGTGGGCCGCATCACGGAACTGGACAGGCTGCTGACCTCGCTGGAACAGCAGACCTGCACGGACTTCCACATCTATATCGCCGATCAAAACGCGCCTGGCTTGCTGGATGCCATGTTACAGAAACATGAGGACCTGCAGATAACCCGCATCCTGCTGCCATCCAGAGGCGTTTCCGTCGCGCGCAATGCACTTCTTTCTCTTGTTAGAGAGGAAGATATCATTGTCTTCCCAGATGATGATTGCTGGTACGCCCCAGATACGCTGACCCAGGCCGTAGAGGCCTTCCGGCGCCATCCTGAGACAGGGGCCGTCATGGGCAGAAGTTTCAGCCAGCCCTCTGCCGCACCAGCCGTCGGGCAGGACAGCCGGGTCAGCCAGATCGGGACGTTCAAAAACGGGGAGACCTATCTGCAATTCTTCCGGGCCGAAGTCGTAAAAGATCTCCGCTTCGATCCCCAGCTTGGCCCCGGCACAGGCCTGCCCTACGGCTGCGGAGAAGATACGGACTATCTCCTGGAAGCACACAAGCGCGCTCCTGTCTGGCGCTGTCCGTCCATCAGGGTCTTCCATCCCTCGCCGGATACGCATGTACCGTCTGATGCCAAGATCGCCAGCTACGCCGCTGGACGCATGTTCCTGCTCAAAAAACATGCCTTCCCGCTCTGGTTCCGCATGGCCAACGTGCTCTATCCCTTGTGCATGCTGCCTCTGGACGCACTGCGCAAAGGCCGTAAGGCCGCACGGTATCGCTGGCGCATGTTCGTGGAGCGGCTACGCTATTTTTCATCATGATATACAAGATAAAGCCACCCGGTACCGGGTGGCTTTTTTCAGGCTCCTCTCACCAGCAGGCTGACCCCGTAAAATTCCAAACGTCCTCTCCCGGCAGCCCTTCTCTTCCCTGCATTTCCCCGCCGCCGTCACCGTTTTGTAACAAAACCTGCCTACACAGAATATGCCTCATTCTCAGACTATTCCGCAGGAGACGGGACGTGGAAAGCATCTTTCTGCTCATACTGGTATTTCTGGCCATCCTGGCCGCAGTGGACCTTTTCGTGGGCGTCAGCAACGACGCCGTCAACTTCCTCAACTCGGCCATAGGCTCCCGCATCGCC
>OGXD01002662.1_pt1 | contig 10548 bp, 9 predicted proteins | sample 1576211 | NCBI WGS metagenome assembly OGXD01 (sample SAMEA3541470, study PRJEB24748) | human gut metagenome | biome: human gut; feature: human-associated habitat; material: faeces | place: China | collected 2012
TTGGCGACGAGACCGTAAAGGTTGTCGTTAAATAAGACATGTAAAGGAATAATGAAAAGATAAATCGAAAATCATTCCCGTGCGGATTATCCAAGTACCCCGAGAGGGCGAACAAGCGGGAATGGATTAATATTAATACTAAAGTAATAAATTAAAGTTCATCCGTAAGTACCTCCGTGAGGATGGAGTACGGATAAAGAAACAAGTCTCCGGCGGGCGTAAGCTTCGCTGGGGACTTCGTCTTTTGCGACCTTATTTATGTGTAACTAATGAAAAAAGAACTGTCTAATAACGTGAAAGATGGGGCCTTTTTGTATTTTTGCGGAAATTAGGAGTAATAGTAGTATCAAAAATAAGCTCAAACAATTAATGTCAAACTCAAAAATCTCAGCGGCCGCATTTGCGGACACAAAACCTCATTATGACCTTCTTGATGGATTGAGAGGTGTCGCAGCGTTAATGGTTATATTTTATCATGTATTCGAAGCCTTTGCTACGAGTCCCATTGATCAACAATTTAATCACGGTTATTTAGCCGTTGATTTCTTCTTTATCCTGTCCGGGTTCGTGATTGGTTATGCTTATGACGACCGGTGGAAAACCATGACGACAAAGGATTTTATCAAACGTCGGTTGATCCGTTTGCGCTGCGGTGCGTGGTGATGTTGATGTATTTGGGGTCGAATTCCCGTAACGTATCTATGGTTTGATACAGCTTTTCGATGCCCGTACCTTTCAGTGGTGGCAATATTTCAAAGGAAAAAGCTGTTTTTTCGTTACTGTTTATCAGGTCGATTACTCTCATTTCTCTTTCGTTATCTTTGTCCGATTGGCAAAAATCTTGCACATTGGGAACAAAAATACAAAAAAGAAATGAGAAATGCCGAAATTGCCGGCTATTCTTTTATACAGCGGATGGAAAGAGCTTTATAGTAGGGCTTACCGGTGACATGGGCAGCGCTTGATACAAACTCGTCGCTTTCGCCGAGAAAATAAATGGTGCTTTCCGAAAGGGTATGCTTTGTATGATCCCAACTCCAAAAGGCGGTCATTTTATTGGGGCTGTTGTGTCCTTTGTTGTACCACATTCCTACCGGGAAAGCATTGAACCGGGTATGGTTGTTGACGGGGGCAACTTCACCGGATACCATTGCCTGCCATTCTCCTGCTTTTAGTATGGAGGCATCGTTGCCGGTGTAGTTTTTCAGCTGTTCCCAGTCTGCATCCGATGGAATTTTCCAGCCCTCGGGAGCCAGCTCTCCTGCCAGTATGGATTCTCCATTGTAAAAATAAATGTCATATTTGTCCGGCTTGTAATATCCGGCTTTGTCTGTTCCCAAGTCACTCTGTTTTTTCAAGGGAGCTCCGTCACGGTAGGTGGTGGCATGGAGCTCTTTACCCATCCAGTATTGGGCTCCAATCTTGACAATGGGGTATTCGGTAGACACTCCTTTTCTGATGTCTCGAAGGGTGTAGCATGCCACATTCACTTTGATGGCGTTTTCCGGTTTATCCAGAAGTAGCTTATGGTTATTGTCTATATAGAGCTTGTCTATGCCGGTATATTCCCCTTTAGTGTAGGTAAATCCATAGTCGTCTGTATTCCAGCTTATTCTTCCTCCGCAGATGGTGTCTTTACGGTCTGCAAGCTGTAGGATGACTCCATTGCTCAGGTCGGCCTTTTCATTTTCGCCTATGGGATAGGCTATAACGGCTCTGGAAGTCAATGACGCTGATTTGAGATATTCCTTGCAGACTTCTGCAATGGGTATCCCTTCGTGATAAATTCTGTACACATTTGAAAGAGAAAAGGAGAGAGCGGAGATATGTATGGCAGTGTAATCTTCCATATTGTCGGTGTCGATGGGAGGGAGGCTGCTCCATTCCTTGATTTTTCCGGCAAAACTGCTCAGTACGTTGCTGTTGCTCTGCATGGCTGATATGTTAATGATACATTGCGTGCTGCTACTCATTTCCACTTCGGGTATTGCACAACTGTATATACGTCCGCTCCACTCCATAATGAAGGATTGCTTGCCATCATTTATCGTTTGGGGTATGATGATGAATTCCTTGCCGGTAAGTTTGTTGTCTTTGACGCTCCATTCGCCGGAGGCTATGATGTCTTGTGTCCCCGTAAGATTACTGAAAGTCCCGTCTTCCAGATTATAATCGGCCGAGGTCTTGAGCCCGGTTGCGATGATACGCGGATTGGCTTTCAGCAAATCATTGGCAGAGTTGCTTGCGTCGGGTGTCAGAGAGATTGCCAGTTTGGACAGCTTGTGTTGGAACTCCAGGGTTACAGATTTGGTTTTACTGGTGATTCCTTGCGCTTTAGCTACCAAGAAGTCACTTTGTGCGCGGTTTTTCTCATTGCTCTGGTCTATCTGCACAGATACGGGAAGAACGGGTGTACCGGCAGCTACCCCTTCGGTTTGGTAAGGGTGGTAACTGATAAAGTCCAGTGACACATCTCCTTCCGGATAGAATACTGTCTTTTTGGGAACCAGTGTGGAGCCTTCCGTATATTCCAGGGCCAGATTGTCAATATACCGTTTTCCCTTGATGGAGCCGGAGGAAGTGGTTGCAAACAAGCCCATTCTGTCTCCTTTTTCAAAGGCGGTGTTTGTGACCTTGGTACTGGCCTTTTCCATTTTGATAGAGAACGTGATAGGTGTCGTCCCTTCCTCGATTTCCGCTTCTGATTCTTCGTCAATCCGGTTCACACAAGCTGTATTCCCTAAGGACATGCAGCAGAATAAAGAGGCAGCCAAGACTCCTCTTGCAAGAATAAGTTTCTTCATTATATTATTATTGTGGGGCAACGGTTTTTCCGCTTTCCCAATTATACTCAATGAACCTTGTCTTAAAAATATGGATTTAGCAGAGCTATAACCGGTATGGAAAAGTCTTTTACGCTTTTGGATGCTAATTATCAGTATCACGCTTGATGCCGCAGTGCTTTTTAATCTTATTTTTTAATAACTTTTAATAGGTTTCGGGTACAAATGTAATTAAACGTGTTAAATGAAGAGGGATAAATCGATAAAACTTTTATAATTTATTTATCACACTCTGATTTTTTGCCTAACTTTACACGCTAAAATCGTAGACAGTAATAAGTTAAACCATAGATATAAACTCATGCCTTTAAATTTACCCGATAAACTACCCGCTATCGAGTTGCTGAAAGAGGAGAATATTTTTGTCATTGACAATTCCCGGGCAACCCAGCAGGATATCCGTCCGCTGCGTATCGTGATTCTGAACTTGATGCCGCTAAAGATTACAACGGAAACGGACCTGGTGCGTCTGCTTTCCAATACTCCGCTTCAGGTGGAAATCTCGTTCATGAAGATAAAAAGCCATACTTCCAAGAACACTCCGATAGAACACATGAAAACATTCTATACGGATTTCGACAAGATGCGCGGTGAAAAGTACGATGGCATGATTATCACCGGTGCTCCGGTAGAGCAGATGGATTTTGAGGAGGTGACTTATTGGGATGAGATTACTGAAATCTTCGACTGGGCGCGTACGCATGTCACCTCTACGCTCTACATCTGCTGGGCGGCGCAGGCAGGGCTCTATCATCATTATGGAGTGCCGAAGTATGCACTGGATAAGAAGATGTTCGGTATCTTTGAACATCGTACCTTGCAACCGTTGCATCCCATTTTCCGTGGATTTGATGATATGTTCTATGTGCCGCATAGCCGCCACACGGAAGTGCGCCGGGAAGATATACAGAAGGTTCCGGAATTGACGCTGCTTTCCGAGTCGGAGGATGCTGGTGTATATATGGCGGTGGCCCGTGGAGGGCGTGAGTTCTTCGTGACCGGCCATTCGGAATACTCCCCGCTGACATTGGATACAGAGTATCGCCGTGACTTGAATAAGGGCCTGCCCATTGAGATACCCCGTAACTACTATGTGGACGATGACCCGGACAAAGGAGTGCTGGTGCGTTGGCGTGCCCATGCCAATCTGTTGTTCTCCAATTGGCTGAATTATTTTGTATATCAGGAGACGCCGTATAATATTAATGAAATAGGGTGAGTTACTCGTAACTAAACGATGATAAAGCAACGTAAAATAGAGCTGCTGGCTCCTGCCAAGAATTTGGAGTGTGGCATAGAAGCAGTGAATCATGGGGCAGATGCGGTATACATCGGTGCACCCAAGTTCGGTGCGCGTGCGGCTGCTGTCAACTCTTTGGAGGATATTGCCGCTTTGGTGGAGCATGCCCATCTGTATAATGTCCGTATCTATGTGACGGTCAATACCATTCTGAAAGAAGAAGAGCTGAAAGAGACGGAGAGGATGATTTGGGAGCTGTACCGCATCGGTGTGGATGCACTGATTGTACAGGATATGGGGATTACGCGGTTGAATTTGCCGCCCATTCCGTTGCATGGCAGTACGCAGATGGATAACCGTACGCCGGAGAAAGTACGTTTCCTTGCCGATGCCGGTTTCCGTCAGGTGGTGTTGGCACGCGAACTTTCTTTGCAGGAGATACGCGGTATCCATGAGGCGTGTCCCGACGTGCCGCTCGAAGTCTTTGTACACGGGGCTCTTTGCGTCAGTTATAGCGGGCAGTGCTATGTCAGCCAGGCTTGTTTCGGACGGAGTGCCAACCGGGGGGAATGTGCGCAATTCTGCCGTTTACCCTTCAGTCTGGTAGATGCCGATGGCAAGACCATTGTGCGTAATAAGCATCTGCTTTCTTTGAAGGACCTCAACCAAAGCGAGGTGTTGGAAGAACTGCTGGATGCCGGAGCCACTTCGCTGAAGATAGAAGGCCGCTTGAAGGATGTGACCTATGTGAAGAATGTGACGGCGGCTTACCGTAGGAAGCTCGATGCCATTTTTGCCCGTCGCAAGGAATATACCCGTGCTTCTTCGGGTACTTGCCATTTCGACTTCCAACCGCAGCTTGACAAGAGCTTCAGCCGTGGTTTCACGCATTACTTCCTACAAGGCAGGGGAGGGGAAATCACTTCATTCGATACGCCCAAATCTTTAGGAGAGGAGATGGGAACTTTAAAGGAACAGCGCGGTGGATATATTACGGTGGCAGGCGTGAAGCCTTTCCACAACGGAGACGGCGTCTGTTTTTTGGACGAGCAAGGACGTTTGCAGGGTTTCCGTATCAACTGGGTGGATGGTAACAAACTCTATCCGGCAGGGGAAGTGCCTCGCATCAAACCTCGTACACGGCTTTATCGCAATTTCGACCAGGAGTTTGAACGTATCCTTACCCGTAAATCCTCCGAACGCAAAATCGGTGTTTGTTGGGAGTTGGCAGATACTTCTTTCGGTTTCAGCTTGACGGCTGCGGACGAAGATGATAACCGCGTGACACTCTCTTTCCCTTATCCGAAAGAACCGGCACGCACGCCACAGGCGGATAATCTGCGCAGCCAACTGGCTAAGTTGGGGAATACCCCTTTCGAGGTAGCCGGGCATTTATCAGAAGAGGCGTCGGGTATCAGGCTCAATCTCTCTGAAAACTGGTTTCTTCCTGCTTCCGTGGTGGCAGACTGGCGTCGGCAGGTGATAGATAGGCTGATTGTGACTCGGCGTGTTACTTATCGTCGTGAGTTGGCTGTCTGGAAACCGACAAGCCATGCTTTCCCTGCTACTTCACTGACCTATCTGGGCAATGTGATGAACAGTGCTGCCCGGAGTTTTTACCGTGAGCATGGACTTTCGTCTATAGCACCTGCCTACGAGGCGCAAGCGGTTCCGGATGCTGTACTCATGTTCTGCAAACATTGCCTGCGTTTCAGTATGGGATGGTGTCCCACCTATCAGAAAGGACATTCTCCTTATAGGGAACCTTATTATTTGGTTGGGACGGACGGCAAGCGTTTCCGCTTGTCTTTTGATTGCAAGAATTGCCAGATGAAAGTCATTGCTCATGAAGAGCCGCTTTAATGAAGGACGAAGAATGAGGAATTACTAATAAAGACTTGAAAATGAGGAGTGAGGAACGGGCACATAATGAAAGGCTGGCAAATGACCGGTACCGGGAAGCGGGCAGGGACAAACATCCTTTGCGTTCACTGCGTTCCCTCCTATTCTGCATTCTTTATTTTTCATGCTTCATTGCTTTAGTTTCCTGCCATTATTCCCGTCCTAATCTTGAAGATGAACATCTGTCTAAGGAGACGCGTGATTCGCTGGCCTATCTTTTTGAGCGGCATTATACTTGGAATACCAATCTGGAAGTGCTGGCAGATTCTGTGAATTTGGCTTGTCTGCCCGTGAAGGACTGCTATAATATGCTTTATCGGGGAGACCGCGTGGTGGTTGCCGAGTTCGCCATCCATCCTGCCGACAGTGTGGATAGTGTATGGGTGAAGCTTGCCCATTCGCAGGAAGTGCAGGGTTGGTTGCGGGAGTCCGAAATGATGCATGCCTTTGTTCCTACAGACAGCATTTCGCAGGCCATCTACTTGTTCAGTGATACCCATGCCTCTTATTTTATCATTATTTTTGCCTTGTTTGTGGCAGTCTGGCTGTTCCGGGCTTTTCGGCGCAAGCAGTTGAGGATGGTGTACTTTAATGATATAGACAGTCTCTATCCGTTGTTGCTATGTCTGCTGATGGCGTTCTGTGCCACTATTTACGAATCTATACAAGTGTTTGCGCCGGAGACGTGGCAACACTTCTATTTTAATCCTACCTTGTCGCCGTTCAAGGTACCGCTTGTGCTTTCTGCTTTTCTGATGGGTATCTGGCTGTTTATAGTGGTGTTGCTGGCGGTACTCGACGATTTGTTTCGCCAGTTAAGTCCGGCGGCGGCCGTATTCTATCTGTTGGGGCTGGCCTCCTGCTGCATCTTCTGTTATTTCTTCTTTATCCTGACTACATCTATCTACGTCGGATACTTGTTTTTGACCGCTTTTGTATGGGTATTCCTCAAAAGGCTTCGCATTTCGCTGCTGGCTTCACGCTATCGTTGCGGCAGATGCGGGCAGAAACTGAGGGAGAAGGGAGTCTGCCCACATTGCGGAGCTATCAATGAATAAAAAAGCTTTGTAACTTTTCCATATTCAGTAGGAAAATGTAACTTTGTAGTTGAACTTTTAAAAGGAGGAATTGATTATGAGTAGTTTGGAGTTGGAAGCCGGAAAATTGGAGTTGATTCGTGAGATAGTCAATATCAATAGCAGTACTGCATTGGAGAGCCTCAGAAAATATATGAAGGAGGTTTTGAATAAGAATAGTCATTCCATTCCGACAGCGGCAGATAGCAAATTGCTGACTAAGCGTATGCTTGCAAAGTATGCCGGTAGTTGGAAGGACAATCGTGATTCTGATGAAATCAATGATGATATATATGCATCACGCCTTTCTCGAAAAGAAGAAAACTTTAGCCCCTTTGACGAATGAAACGATATTTGCTTGATACTAATATTTGTGTTCACTTCATGCGTCAGAAATTTGGAGTAGACGAACATATTGAAAAGGTGGGCTGGGAACATTGTTGCATTTCGGAGGTTACGGTAGCAGAGTTGTTGTTCGGTGCAGAGCGAAGTAATAATGTGGAGAGAAACTTGCAGCTTGTTACTGATTTCTGCCAAGATATCAAGGTAATACCTTTGTCCTCGGCTTTATGTTGTTATGCCCGGAGTAAGGCTGCCTTATATAGTCAAGAAACTCCCATTGAGGATTTGGACTTATTTATAGGATGTACAGCGGTGGCTAACCAAATGATAATGGTTACTGAAAACAAGAAACATCTGGAAAGAATACCTAATATTGAAATTGAAAACTGGGTACATAGAGGATAACTTCTCCTCTGTCAGATAGAAACATAGAAACGGTCGTTCGGGTATGCAATGTGTAAGTACCCGAACGACCGTTTCTATTTTCCTTTACTTTCGGAGGGATAAAGCTCTCCAATCAGAACCTGCACCTCAACTCTATTCCCGCCTGCACAGGCCGTCCTTTCTGCATAAATCCGTTCCCCATACTCTCAAAATAGAACGAAGCATACTCTTTGTCCAGTGCATTGCGCACCCAGAAATCAATCTGTCCATGTCCTTTCTGGAAGCTGATACGTCCGTTCAGCGTGCCGTAGAAGGCTTGGCTCACGGTATTCTTCTCGGTCCAGTAGATGCGTCCGGCACCAGTGTAGTTGGCGTTCAGCTGGATGCGGTCCAGCCAGTGCCCCGGACGGATGCGGAAGATGTACTGCCCACCCACGTTCATGGTGTGCTTGGGAACAAAAGGTACAGACTTGCCGTTGTAGCTGATTTCCTGAAGCTCCCCATTCACTTTCTCGTTGGTGATGTAATCCTTAAAGGTGGCATAGGTATAACCATAACTTGCATTCAGCGTGAAGTCCGTAGCAACGGCAGCCGTCAAGGCAACCTCTGCCCCCTGGCTGCGGCTTTTGCCGGCATTTGCCGTTTCGCGTCCCAGTCCGCTTGGGGCGAAGCGTGAAATCTGCTGGTCGCGGGTTTCCAGCCAGAAGATGGCGGCGTCGGCATGCAGACGTCCGTCCAGCAGATTCAAGTGTGTTCCTATTTCGTAGTTCCAGGTCTGTTCGGGCTTGTAGACGGTGGCGGATTTTGCATCCGGATTCTCTCCCGCATCGGGGAAGTATTTGCCCACCAGCTCTTTGTAGGCATCCGGCACGTTGGGCATAATCGCCTCTTTGCTTTGCCGCATCATGTCATTCTTCAAACTGGATTGCAGCAAGTCGGAGAACATCTGCACGTTGTAGCCTCCCGAACGGTAACCTTTGCTGACCGCTGCATATACATTTCCTCTGTTTCGCGCAAAGTCATACTGCAAAGCAAACTTGGGCAACAGCTGAAGATAATCCTTATCAATGCTTCCTTGGTAGCGCGACTCTACGGTCAGCGCCGTCTCCGGCATCATCTCTATTTCGCGGATGACGACGTCGCCCCGCTTCATTTCTCCCTTGATGCCCACCTTGTAGTCCAGGCTGGTGCCGGAGTTGTAATCCATCTTCATACGCTCATAATCCAGGCGTAACCCGGCAGTGAACGACACTCCTTTCAGCCCGAATAAATCTCTGAAGGTGGATTGATGAAAGAGTGCCCCATTCAGCAGCGGAGTGTCGAAACTGCCCCCGATGGGCATGGTCTGGCTGCTGATGCCCAGTGAGGGCAGGATATTCATGCTCATGGATGGTCCCATCTCTACTTGTATTTGCGATGGGATGACACTGCCCAACATCTGGTTCAGCATCCCCATTCCGGCTTCCCTGAAAGTGACGGGAGCTTCCGTATTCAGCCATTGGTAGAAGCCGAAGGCGCCGGTGGTCCATTGCCAGCGGCTGCCGCTTTTACTCTTCAAGATGATTTCCTCGCTCAGTGCGTGGGAGCGTTGTTTCTGTTGCAGGGTATAGATGTCGTTGGCGGTGAAGTCCTGGTCTATGTCCATGCAGTCCTTTAGAAACTGGTAGCCGGTGACCATGCTCAACGTGAAGTGCTGTGCCTGGTATTCCAGGTTCAGACCCGTGTTCAGCAGGTTGCGGTAGTAGTTGCTACGGGCGTTATTGGAGATTTTTCCGATGTAGGGCTTCAGCGGCTCGCTCTGTGCTTCGGGGGCCAGGCTGCCTTGGTAGAAATACGGGTAGCCACCCTGGTCGCTGTATTCGTAGTTGATGTTTAGGTCCACCTTCCAGTTGTCCGAGGGGAGGTAGATGGCGCGGATGCGTCCGCCTGCCGATTGCCCCTTGTCCGCTTTCTCGTCCCTCACCGTGTTGCAGAAGAATCCTCCTTGATAATCGTAAAAACCTCCGGTGGAAAAGGCGAACCGTTCCGAAAGGCGGTGATAGTGGGTCAGCGAGGTATTATAGGCATTGTACGTACCTGCCCCCATGCGGAAGTCCGTCCCCTGGTAGGAGAAGGGCGATTTGGTGTGCACCTTAATCAATCCACCCATGGCATTGCGCCCGTAGAGCGTGCCCTGCGGACCGCGTAGCACGTCGATGCGCTCTACGTCGGCATAGCTGAAGTCGAAGGCTGACTTGTCTATATAAGGTATATTGTCTACATAAAGTCCTACGGAGGGAGTGTTGATGCGCGAGCCGATGCCGCGGATATAGACTGCCGAAGTCAGTCGCGAGCCGTAGTCGGGGATAAACATATTGGGCACTACGGATGTCAGATTCTTGATGGAGTTCACCTGTGCGTTCTGCATGTCCTGCTGCGAAAGCAGGGTGACGGCGGCGGGCTGCTCGCGCAGTTTCCGGTTTTCTTTGGGGGCGGCGATGACGGTTATTTCCTCTACATCCACCACTTTCAAGGTGTCTGCCTCTTCGGCAAGTACGTTGCCGGTTGCCAGGAGGCAGAAGATACCGGTCAAAATTCTATATCTATTCATAAACTGGTTTTTTAGCGCCTGCAAAGTAAAGGGATTCTTGCGGAAGGGACAATCCTCATTTATTAGGATTTCGTTCCTGGAGTGCTAATCTTAAATCGTTTCATCATGCGGAAAATATCGTTCCTCCGTGGGGTAAAAATCGTTCCACCATGGTGGAACGATTTTTACCCC
>OGXD01002667.1_pt1 | contig 10530 bp, 7 predicted proteins | sample 1576211 | NCBI WGS metagenome assembly OGXD01 (sample SAMEA3541470, study PRJEB24748) | human gut metagenome | biome: human gut; feature: human-associated habitat; material: faeces | place: China | collected 2012
ATCATCATCACCATCATGCAGATGAAGTGTTTACAAGCTGGGGCAAAGAGACGCCTCACAAATTCACGAAGGAAAAGATCGAGGATGTATTAAAGACTCTCTGCGAGACAGATGATTACGGAACAATCCTCCGTGCCAAAGGAATGGTAGAGGATGAGAATGGTTCCTGGATTTACTTTGACATGGTTCCGGGTGAATATGAGCTTCGTGACGGCGAGCCTGACTATACGGGAAGACTTTGTGTGATCGGCTGCAACATTGACGAACACAGATTAGAAGAGTTATTCGGAATTTAATAAGGGAGAATATATATGAACGAAATACCAGTATATTTATTTACCGGTTTTATGGACAGTGGAAAGACCTCCCTCATCAAAGACACCTTATTTGAGCAGGGTTTTGCAAAAGAGGGAAAAAGCCTTGTCATCTGCTGTGAAGACGGCGATGCAGAGTTTACGGATGAAGAACTTGAAAAAAATAATGTAAAACTTGTCATGGTAGACAGTGAGGCAGATTTTACAGAGGACTTTTTGAAAAAAGTAAATACCGAGTACCAGCCGGAGCAGGTATTCTTAGAGTACAACGGAACCTGGCAGATGGGAACACTCATGGATATGGAACTTCCAAAGTACTGGATGATCGTACAGCAGCTTGCCACGGTAGATGCAACGACTTTCGATATGTATCTTGCAAATATGCGTACAATGATCATGGAACAGCTTTTTTCCGCAGATGTTGTGATCTTCAATCGCTGTGATGACAGCACAGACAAGGGAAAATACCGCAGAAATGTCAAGGCATTAAACCGGAAAGCACAGCTTGTCTATGAGCGTGCGGACGGAACACTTGATGAGAGACCGGAGGAACTGCCATTTGACATTACTGCGGATGAGATTGAAATTTCCGATGCAGATTACGCCATCTGGTATATGGATTGTCAGGAGAATCCGAAAAAATATGAGGGCAAAAAAGTTTCTTTCTTAGCACTTGTATACAATCCGGACAAACTGAAAAAAGGAATTATGGTTCCGGGACGTTTTGCAATGACCTGCTGTGTGGAGGATGTTACCTTCATCGGCTTCAAAACGAAATACGACAGGGAGGATGAAATTCCGCACAAATCCTGGATCAATATCACAGCAGAAGTACACGTAGAATTCGCAAAAGAGTACAAGGGAAAAGGTCCTGTATTGTATCCAATTTCCATAACTCCAGCCGAGAAGCCGGAAGATGAACTCGTATACTTCTCATAAAAATAAAAAAAGGTGTTGACAAAGATACGTTAATGTATTAAAGTAACACCATAAAGAAAAACCGTTGAGAAAGAGTAGTAAGTAATCTGTTGATATTACAGAGAGCTGCAGGTGGTGGGATTGCAGTATGGATCATTTTACTGAATGGACTTTCGAGGGTGACCTGAACAACATACATGAAGCATACAGAGCCATGTATCAGCAGTAGGAGTCACCGGGAACCGAACCCGTTATCAATCAGGCGTGTATGATAGTACATGAGAGAGTGGACCGGATGGTCAAGATGAGTGGTACCGCGATAATAAGATTTTATTACCGTCTCAAGCAACAGCTTGAGACGGTTTTTGTTTTACTTGCAAACAAAACCGCAATACATGATTCTTATAACTTTCAAAACGGATTTCTTTCAAAAAACATTCTTAAAATTTGGAGGAAAAGATGATGAAGAGAAAAATGATGGCAGCAGTATTGACAATGGCAATGGCAGCAACAATGATCGGTGGATGCGGAAACAGCACAGACACATCCAATGCAGGAAACAGCACGAACACAACAGAGAGCAGTGCAGACGCAGCCGATTCCGCAAAGGACACTGCACAGAATACTGCAGACAAAACCGTGTACAAAGTTGGAATCGTACAGTATGTAGATGATGCATCCTTAAATCAGATCGAGAAAGCAATTGAAGCAGAGCTGGATGCAAAAGGAGCAGAACTTGGTGTGACATTTGATTATGCAGATTACACCTATAATGGTCAGGCAGATTCCTCTACCCTGAACCAGATCGCAGCAGATCTTGTGGCAGAGGGCGTCGATGTGATCATTCCGATTGCAACGCCGGCAGCAATGATCATGCAGAACGCAACGGAAGATAATCAGATTCCGGTTGTATTTTCCGCAGTATCAGATCCGGTCGGAGCAGGACTTGTAGCAAGTGCAGATGCTCCGGGTGCCAATATTACAGGAACATCCGATGCAATTGATGTGGCACAGATCATGGATTTCATTTTGGCAGCGGATCCGGATGCTGCAAAAATCGGATTTCTGTATGATAAGAGCCAGGATTCTTCCACAAGTGCTATTCAGGCGGCAAAAGATTACTGCGATGAACATGGGATTTCCTATGCAGAAAAAACAGGTACAACAACCGGTGAGATCCAGGCAGCAGCAGATTCCCTGGTAGCAGAAAAAGTAGACGCTATTTTTACACCACAGGACAACACTGTTATGACAGCAGAACTTGCGATTTTTGAAAAATTTGCAGACGCAGGTATCCCTCACTACACAAGTGCAGATTCCTTTGCTTTAAACGGAGCATTCTTAGGATACGGCGTCAACTATGAGACACTCGGAACAAAGACAGCAGACATGGTTGCAGACATTCTTGCAAACGGAGCAGATCCGGCCACAACACCGGTAGAAACATTAGACAGCGGTATCGTAACCGTAAATACAGAGATTGCAGAAAAAGTCGGAATCGATTATTCTATCTTTAAAGATATGTGTTCCGAATTGATCGAGACAGTAACAGCAGAGGAGTTTAATTAAGGTATGGGTTCCATTATTACATTATCAATTGTACAGAGTGCATTAGAACTTGGTTTTATCTATGCACTGGTCGCACTGGCATTATTTATATCCTTCAGTATTTTAAACATTGCGGATCTTTCGACCGATGGATGTTTTACATTGGGATGTGCCGTCTGTGCATCGGTGACGCTTGCAGGTCATCCGATACTGGGATTATTTGCAGCGATGGCAGCAGGTGTCTGCTCCGGTTTTGTGACCGCTTTCTTACAGACAAAAATGGGGATTCAGTCCATTTTGGCGGGAATCATCGTAAATACCGGATTGTATACAATTAATATTGCAGTAATGGGATTCGCTTCCAACATGAACTTATTCAACTGTGAATCCGTTTTTACCTGGGCAAAAACAGCAATCGGTGGAACGTGGTATAAACTGATCGTGGCTGCACTGATCGTTATCATTGTAGGAGTGCTGATCTCTTTCTTTTTAAATACAAGGCTTGGACTTTCCATCCGCGCAACCGGAGATAATCCGGATATGGTAAGAGCCTCCAGCATTAATACAAGTGCCATGATCACGATCGGACTTTGTGTTGCAAATGCCCTGACCGGTCTTTCCGGCGGTCTGCTTGCACAGTATCAGAAATCCTGCGATATCAATCTTGGAACCGGAATGGTAACGATCGCACTCGCCAGCCTGATCATTGGGGAATCTATCATTGGAAAAGGCGGTATGTTACAGCGTGTGACCGGCGTTATTTTAGGAAGCTGCCTGTATCGTTTTATCGTGGCAGTTGCCCTGAGATTAAATGTACCGGCAGAGTGTTTAAAACTTGTTTCTGCAATCATTGTAGCCGTGGCGATCGCATTCCCATATCTGAAAAAGCAGATGAATTTTTACCGGCAGAAACGTGCCGCAAAGGCTCAGAACCAGATATACGTTCAGGAGATTATGAAAAATGACAGCGAAGGAGGAGAAAGATAATGGCAGAGAAGAACGCAATGCTTGTGATGCGCGATGTCAGCAAAACTTTTAATCCGGGAACTGTCAATGAAAAATGTGCATTAAAAAATCTGAATCTCACCTTGAAGCAGGGAGATTTTGCAACGATCGTAGGAAGCAACGGAGCCGGAAAATCAACGCTGTTTAATGCGATAACAGGAGCCTTTTTTGCAGACAAAGGACTGATCATGCTGGATGGTGAGGACATTACCTATCAGAAAGAGCATGTCCGCAGTAAAGTGATCGGTCATTTGTTTCAGGATCCATTGAAGGGAACCGCACCACATATGACGATCGAGGAGAATATGGCGCTTGCCTACCTGCGCACGACTACTTCAAAGAATGCCTATTTCAGCCGGATCAAGGCAGCGGACAAGAAAAAATTCAGAGAGCAGCTCGCACTGCTTGACATGGGGTTAGAAGACCGTATGAAGCAGCCGGTCGGACTTTTGTCCGGTGGACAGCGTCAGGCACTCACACTTTTGATGGCAACGATGGTGACTCCTAAGATTTTGCTGTTGGATGAGCATACCGCAGCTTTAGACCCTGCCACCGCAGAGAAAGTACTGAACCTCACAAAAAAGATAGTGTCAGAGCAGAACATCACCTGCCTTATGGTCACGCACAACATGCATCAGGCGCTTGAACTTGGAAACCGTACCCTCATGATGGATTCGGGAAATATTGTGCTGGATGTTTCCGGGGAAGAACGGGAAAAGATGTCAGTGGATGATCTGTTAGAGCAGTTTGCACTCCGTGCCGGAAAGGCATTGGATAATGACAGAATTCTGTTTTCCAAAGTGGAGGCATAATAGTGGTGTAGTAAGAATAGAAGCTATAAATAATTAGTATGTTTCAATTATATGAAAAAGCAATAAAACAAGGGAAAAGCCGTTGAAATCTAACGGCTTTTCCTTTATTATATAAAGTAATGCTAAAAAAATGTATATTTTCATAGGAGATTCGTGATTAAGAAAAACGATTACAGAGATGAAAAAGGCAGTGAGTATATACAAGGAGGAAAAACATGTATCCAATCGTTAGAAGAGAAAAACTGGCAGACAAGATCTATCTTATGGATGTCAAGGCTCCTCGTGTTGCGCAGTATTGCGAACCGGGACAGTTTGTTATTGTAAAAATTGATGAGGAGGGTGAACGTATTCCACTTACCATCTGTGATTACAACAGAGAAGAGGGAACAATCACAATCGTATTCCAGACCGTAGGAGCTTCCACAGAGCGTATGGTAAGCTTACAGGAAGGGGATGCTTTTGAAGATTTTGTTGGACCTTTGGGATGTCCATCTGATCTGATTCATGAAGATATTGAAGAATTAAAGAAAAAGAAAATTTTATTTGTTGCAGGTGGTGTTGGTACAGCTCCGGTTTATCCTCAGGTAAAATGGCTGCATGAGCACGGCGTTGACTGTGATGTTATCATGGGTTCCCGTAACAAAGATTTACTGATCTTAGAGGATGAGATGAAAAAAGTTGCCACAAACCTTTATGTGACAACGGATGATGGCTCGTACGGTTTCAAGGGAACCGGTACTGCACAGCTGCAGGAGCTCTGGGATAATGGTAACCGTTATGACCACTGTGTGGCAATCGGACCAATGATCATGATGAAATTTGTCTGCAAATTGACAAAAGAATTAGGAATTCCAACGGTTGTTTCCATGAATCCGATCATGGTAGACGGAACCGGAATGTGTGGTGCATGTCGTCTGGTTGTCGGCGATGAAGTGAAATTTGCATGTGTAGACGGACCGGAGTTCGACGGACATCTGGTTGATTTTGATCAGGCGATGAGAAGACAGGCTCAGTACAAGACTGAAGAGGGAAGAGCAATGTTGAAATTACAGGAAGGTGCAACACATCACGGCGGATGTGGCAATTGTAACAGTTAAAAATCAGAAATTTGTCAGATCAGAGAGAATGCTGTCTGGTCAGTTACATAGAATCAGGAGGAAAAAATGGACGTATTAACTAGAGTTCCGGTTCGTGAGCAGGAGCCAGCCGTTCGTGCAGCGAACTTTGAAGAAGTATGTTTGGGATATAATGAAGAAGAAGCAATGGCAGAAGCTGCCCGTTGCTTAAACTGTAAAAATGCACAGTGTATGAAAGGATGTCCGGTATCTATCAATATTCCGGGATTTATCGCAGAAGTAAAAGAAGGTAATTTTGAGGCTGCTTATCATGTGATCAGTGAGTCTTCCGCACTTCCGGCAGTCTGTGGCCGTGTATGTCCACAGGAGACACAGTGTGAGGGAAAATGTATCCGTGGAATCAAAGGAGAGCCTGTAGCGATCGGTAAATTAGAGCGTTTTGTTGCGGACTGGGCAAGGGAACATGGCATTAAACCGAAAAAGGCAGAAAAGTTAAATGGACATAAAGTAGCAGTGATCGGCTCAGGCCCGGCAGGTCTTACCTGTGCAGGAGATCTTGCAAAGCTTGGTTATGATGTGACGATTTTCGAAGCATTGCATCAGGCAGGCGGTGTTTTGGTTTACGGTATCCCTGAATTCCGTCTTCCAAAGCAGAAAGTGGTTGCCGCTGAAGTGGAGAATGTAAAGGCACTGGGCGTAAAGATCGAGACCAACGTTGTCATCGGTAAATCCGTAACAATCGACGAGTTGATGGACAACGAGGGCTTTGAGGCAGTCTTCATTGGATCCGGTGCAGGACTCCCAAGATTTATGGGTATTCCTGGTGAGCAGGCAATGGGTGTATTCTCAGCCAATGAGTTCTTAACAAGAAATAACCTTATGAAAGCGTTCTTAGACAATTACGATACACCGATCAAAGCTGGTAAGAAAGTTATTGTAGTCGGCGGTGGTAACGTGGCAATGGACGCTGCAAGAACAGCAAGAAGACTTGGCGCAGAGGTACATATTGTATATCGTCGTGGTGAGGAAGAACTTCCGGCACGTAAAGAGGAAGTACACCACGCAAAAGAGGAGGGTATCATCTTTGATCTTCTCCAGAATCCAACCGAATTATTAGTGGATGAAAACGGTTGTGTAAAGGGTGCAAAAGTGATCAAAATGGAACTTGGTGAACCGGATGCTTCCGGAAGAAGAAGTCCGGTTGAGATTCCGGGCTCTGAATATGAGATCGAGGCAGATACTGTGATCATGTCACTTGGTACTTCTCCAAACCCTCTGATCTCATCCACTACAAAAGGTCTTGATATCAACCGCAGAAAATGCATTATTGCAGAAGAAGAGACCGGTGCAACTTCCAAAGAAGGCGTTTATGCCGGTGGTGACGCTGTGACAGGTGCAGCAACAGTTATCCTTGCGATGGGTGCCGGTAAGGCAGCAGCTAAGGGTATTCACGAATATCTCAGCAATAAATAAAAACAGACAGGACAGGGCAGGTGCTGAATGGGTCATACATTTGGCACCTGTTTTTTTCTGTAAGTATTCCAAAGAAACCCCAAAGTTTTATTAATTTTTTATGAAGAGGGTAGCAAAATTACAGGGTTTATGTATATAATAGAACACGCTACGCAAGAAAGAAATACGAGAGAGGTTACCGATAGATGAAGGAGCAGAATCAGCGCCAGATACAGAATCAGACAGAATTAGACGAAAGAAGACTGAGACAGAAAAAGCTTGTACGGAAAAGAAAAATCGTTTTGAGTGTAATGCTTTTGACATCTTTTTTACTGGGATGTGTCTGTGGAAGATATTTTCCTGAGATCAAACTTGGAAAAACAGAAGAAGTGCTGGCATCAGCGCAGGATAACTCCGATGAAGAGAAAAAAGAAAATCAAATTACAAATGACGTGGGAATAGGGAACGAAAAACTGACAGATAATGCAGAATCATCAGAGATCGAAGAACCGGCAGACAGCGAAGAAATGAACAATCCGTTCGCGGAGATTCCACAGGTTGTGTTATCAAAACCGGTAGATTATTCCTTGAATCAGGCAATCAGACAGTTAGAACAGATGGAAGCGTCAGATGAACGCTACGCACAGATCGTGGAAAATGCAGAGAAATATCCGGAAAAATTACTGATCAATTTGGCAAATAATCCGGAAATGATCGCATTTGTAGCTGATTACAAAGGGAACACAAGGGATTATGATAAAGCAGAACTGACAGAGAAAGAGTTACAGGAAGAATATCCGCTCTTTTTACAGTGGGATAAACGCTGGGGCTGCCTTGCATATGGGGATGACAGCAATGTTGCGATCAGCGGATGCGGTCCGACAACACTGGCGATGGCAGTAGTTGCGCTGACTGGAAACGAGGAGGCAACTCCGGCTGCAATCGCAAAATTTGCCATGCAGGAAGGGTTTTATATGTCCGGCACAGGAACGATGTGGTCGCTTATGACAGAGGGGGCGGCAGCTTACGGTGTCCGCTCCGAGCAGATCAATATCAGCCAGACTGAGATCAAACAGCACTTAGATCAGGGAGACATCGTGATCTGCTCTGTGCGGCAGGGAGATTTCACCACAGGGGGACATTTTATCCTGCTCTATGACTATGATGATGAAGGATTTTCCATTAACGATCCGTTTTCTTTATACCGCAGTGGCCAGAAATGGGACTATGGAAAAATCAGGAGCCAGATCAAAGCTGTCTGGGCACTAAAAGCAAAATAAAGAACAATTAGGGATTGTTCAAATAGTTTAACAAAAAACAGGGCATACTAAAGCATCATAAAGTGAGATGGAGAGATGCAGAATGTGCCAGAATATGAGTGGACTGTCCACTGCTGAAGTGGAATTTCGGAAAAAGGCAGGGTTGTCGAATGAAAGCGTAGATTCTTCCACAAAGACAGTGGCACAGATCATCCGCTCAAATGTTGTAACTTATTATAACCTTATTTTTTTGATCATTACGATCCTTCTGATCGTAGTGGGATCTTTTCGGGATCTTACTTTTTTACCTATTATTATTGCAAATATGTTGATCGGGATCATTCAGGAGCTGCGTTCCAAAAAGATTCTGGATGATCTTACGATATTAAACACACCGAAAATCACGGTCCGGCGCAACGGAAGTGATCAGGAGATTTTGGCGGATGAACTGGTGCAGGATGATGTGATAACGCTTTCAGCAGGTGGACAGATTCCGGCGGACGCGCTGGTGTTATCCGGCAATATCACAGTCAACGAAGCTTTGATCACAGGGGAGGCCGATGAGATTGTAAAAAAAGAGGGAGAATCCCTTTTTTCGGGAAGTTTTGTGATATCAGGAGAGTGCATGGCAAAACTGGAAAAAGTGGGAAAAGATTCTTATATTTCAGGACTGATGTTACAGGCGACGCAGACAAAAGAGGGCGAGCAGTCGGAGATGATCCGGGCGTTGAACCGCCTTGTGCAGACCGTGGGCGTGATCATTTTGCCGATCGGGGCGATCCTGTTTTTACAGCAATACTTTTTTTCCGGGGCAACGATGAAAGATAGTGTGACGGGCATGGTGGCGGCTATTCTCGGAATGATCCCGGAAGGCCTGTACCTTCTTGCAAGTGTGGCGATGGTGGTGTCGGTGATGAGGCTTGGAAAACAAAAGGTACTGATCCATGACATGAAATGTATCGAGACACTGGCGCGGGTAAATGTACTGTGCGTGGATAAGACCGGAACCATTACCGTGCCGGAAATGGAAGTGGCACAGTTTATCCTTGCAAAAGACCAAAGCCTGGCAGCGAAAGAACAGGAAGCAGACCAGCAATCGGAAGACAAAAATAAAATTGCAAAGCTGCTCTCTGACTGTGTGCGTGCCCTGCCGTGCGACAATGCAACGATGGAGGCATTGCAGCAGTATTTTACGGAGCCGATGGAAAACAGTGCAGAAAAAATCGTCCCGTTTTCGTCTGCCACAAAATACAGCGGAGTGGTTCTGGCAGGAAAAGCTTATGTGGTTGGTGCACCGGAATTTGTGCTGCGGCAGGATTATGCGGCTGTTCAGGGAACAATCGAAGTATTTCTGGAAAAGGGATATCGTGTGCTTGTATTTGCAGAGTATGAGGGGAATCTGGATGGAAAAGAACTGACAGAAAATGCAAGTCCCATTGCATTTATCCTGCTCAACAATGCAATTCGTGAGGGGGCAATGGATACATTCCGTTACTTTTCCAAGCGGGGAGTGGAAGTGAAAGTGATCTCCGGGGACAATCCGGTCACGGTGTCGGAGATCGCAAAAAAAGCGGGAATCCGTCACGCAGAAAAACAGGTGGATGCGGCAACACTGAAAACAGTAGATGCAGTGCGAAAGGCAGCAAAAAAATATACAGTGTTCGGCAGGGTGACACCGGAGCAGAAACGTCTCTTGGTGCAGACATTAAAAGAGCAGGGAAAGACCGTGGCAATGACCGGAGACGGCGTGAACGATATTCTTGCGTTGAAAGATGCTGACTGCAGCATTGCGATGGCGTCAGGCAGTGAGGCGGCTTCGCATGTGGCACAGCTTGTGCTGCTCGATAACGATTTCAATAAAATGCCGGCGGTTGTCATGGAAGGGCGGCGGGTGGTGAACAACATCGGGCGCACTGCCAGCCTTTATCTGGTCAAGAACATTTTCTCCATGCTCTTAGCCGTATTTTCCATGCTGTTTCTGATCGATTATCCGCTGGAGCCGTCGCAGGTGTCGCTCATCAGTGTTTTTACGATCGGGATTCCGTCATTTTTTCTGGCGCTGGAGCAGAACCGGAATCAGATCCATGGGCATTTTCTTACCAATGTCCTGATCCAGGCGCTTCCGGCTGGGATTACAGATTTTATC
>OGXD01002675.1_pt1 | contig 10507 bp, 7 predicted proteins | sample 1576211 | NCBI WGS metagenome assembly OGXD01 (sample SAMEA3541470, study PRJEB24748) | human gut metagenome | biome: human gut; feature: human-associated habitat; material: faeces | place: China | collected 2012
ACACCACTTACTGAAAAAGAAAAGCAAGAGGTTGTTGACTTTTGGGTTCCGAGCCGGTCTCGCAGGCCACCATGCGTATCGTCAAGGTGTTCTGGGCGCTCGATTCGAGCCTGGCGTATGCCCGCCACTTCCCGGCCATCAACTGGCTGACGTCTTACTCGCTGTATGTCGACTCGCTCAAGCCGTGGTATGAGGCCACGTTCGGCGAGGAATATATGGCCAACCGCGACAAGGCCATGAGCATCCTGCAGCAGGAATCCGAACTGCAGGAGATCGTCCGCCTCGTCGGCCAGGACGCGCTGTCCCCGGCTGACCGCCTGACGATGGAGACGGCCAAGATGATCCGTGAGGACTTCCTGCAGCAGAACGCCTTCGTCGACATCGACAGCTACTCCGAGTACCGCCGTCAGTTTCTGCTGCTCGGTCTCATTCTGCGCTACGACGCCGAGTGCCGCGACGCACTCGAGAAGAACGCGCCGATGCAGAAGCTCTTTGCCATCCCTGCCCGCGTCGACATCGGCCGCGCCAAGAGCGTGCCGAGCGACGAGTACGAGCAGGTCTATGCCAAGATCGCCGCGGACATGACCGCGCAGATCAAAGAGATTATCGCCGGAGGTGAGGAGCAGTGATTAAAGAGTATAAAACGATCCAGGAGATCGCCAGCCCTCTGATGATCGTCAAGAACGTCGAAGGCGTGACCTACGACGAGCTGGCTGAGATCGAGCTCCCGAACGGTGAAGTCCGCCGCTGCAAGGTTCTCGAGGTCGAGGACGACCACGCGGTCGTGCAGCTCTTTGAGAGCGCGCAGGGCATCAACCTCGCACAGTCGAAGGTCCGCTTCCTCGGCCATCCGCTGCAGCTGGGCGTGAGCGAGGATATGCTCGGCCGCGTCTTCAACGGCATGGGCGAGCCCATCGACGGCGGCCCGGCGATCCTCGCCGAGGAGCACCGCGACATCAACGGCCTGCCGATGAACCCGGCAGCCCGCGCCTACCCGGCGGAGTTCATCCAGACCGGCGTTTCCACCATCGACGGCCTGAACACCCTCGTCCGCGGCCAGAAGCTGCCGATCTTCTCGGCATCCGGCCTGCCGCACGCCGCGCTGGCCGCGCAGATCGCGCGCCAGGCGAAGGTGCTGGGCGACAACGAGAACTTCGCCGTCGTCTTCGCCGCCATCGGCATCACGTTCGAGGAGTCCGAGTACTTCATTCAGGAGTTCCGCCGCACCGGCGCCATCGACCGCACGGTCGTGTTCTCCAACCTTGCCAACGACCCCGCCGTCGAGCGTATCGCCACCCCGCGTATGGCGCTGACCGCGGCCGAGTACCTGGCCTTTGAAAAGGACATGCAGGTGCTGGTCATCCTGACCGATATCACCAACTACGCCGAGGCTCTGCGTGAGGTCTCCGCGGCAAAGAAGGAAGTCCCGGGCCGCCGCGGCTACCCCGGCTACCTGTACACCGACCTGGCCACGCTCTACGAGCGCGCCGGCCGCCGCATCGGCAAGTCCGGCTCGATCACCATGATCCCGATCCTGACCATGCCCGAAGACGACAAGACCCACCCGATCCCCGACCTGACCGGTTACATTACCGAGGGCCAGATCATCCTCTCCCGCGACCTGTACCGCAAGGGCATCATCCCGCCCGTGGACGTGCTGCCCAGCCTGTCGCGTCTGAAGGATAAGGGCATCGGCGAGGGCAAGACCCGTGAGGACCACTCCGGCACGATGAACCAGCTGTTCGCGGCCTATGCCCGCGGCAAGGACGCCAAGGAGCTCATGACCATTCTGGGCGAGGCGGCCCTGTCCGACGACGACAAGCAGTTTGCAAAGTTCGCCGATGCGTTCGAGCAGCGCTACGTCAATCAGGGCAACAACACCAACCGCACCATTGAGGATACCCTTAACCTCGGCTGGGAGCTGCTGAGCCTGCTGCCGCGCACCGAGCTCAAGCGTATCAAGCCCGAGCTGATCGAAAAGTATATGCCCGAGACCTGATTGCATCCGTCCCGCAGACTTACCAAGTGAGGTGATTTGATGGCAAATACAGCGATTACCCCGACAAGAATGGTGCTCAACCAGCTCAAGGGCCGGTTGAAGACCGCTCGCAGGGGTCATAAGCTCCTCAAGGATAAGCGTGACGAGCTGATGCGTCAGTTCCTCGACAACGTGCGCCTGAACAAGCAGCTGCGTGCGAAGGTCGAGCAGGGACTCACGGAGGCGTTCGGCTCTCTGTCGGTCGCGTCCGCGATCATGTCCCCGGAAATGCTCGAACAGTCGCTGCTCTACCCGCGGCAGAGCGTCGAGCTGGGCATGACCTATCAGAACATCATGAGCGTGAACGTGCCGGTCTACGATTTCCAGACCCGCAACAGCGATCCGTCCGAGATCTTCCCGTACGGCTTTGCGCAGACGTCCGGTGAGCTGGACGATGCGCTCGAGAAGCTGGCGGAGGTGTTCAAGGACATGCTCGAGCTCGCGCAGGTCGAAAAGACCACGCAGATGCTCGCGCAGGAGATCGAAAAGACCCGCCGCCGCGTCAACGCGCTCGAATACGTTATGATCCCCGAGCTGGAGCAGAACATTCGTTACATCTCCATGAAGCTGGACGAGAACGAAAGTTCGACCAAGGTGCGCCTGATGAAGGTCAAGGAAATGGTCCTCGAGGACGCACACCACTATAAGCAATAAGTATCAGAAAACCGCCGCATCTTGGGATGCGGCGGTTTTTGCAGCAGTTGGAAGCAGTCGCTGCGGCAAGAGACGATCGCGCAGCGGGGGAGCTCGAGGGGGCAAGGCCCGCCTCGAATGAGATGCACTCCGAAAGCACAAACCCATTTGTGTTTTCGGGTTTTCTCCTCGGCCGAAAATCCTTTCGGCCGAGGGGAAAACCGCCGCATCTTGGATGCGGCGGTTTTTGCGCGCTATTCTCGCTCTATTGGTTTTCGTCCCGCTCCATCAGTTCGAGCAGATGCGCCGTCTCGGCAGCGGCGTCCGGCGCGTTTGCCTCGACCTGCAGGGCGGAAGCGTTCGCGTCCGGCCGGATGCTCAGCTCCCAGCCGCCGTCGCGCAGGTGCAGCCCGTCGGTAAAGTCCGCCCCGGCCTCCATCATGGCCTCCGAGACCGTGCGCATCAGGTGCGCGCGGTCGCGGCAGGGGACGGTGCGGCGGTTCGGGTCTGCGTGCGGGAGTTGCGGCGGCAGGTCGTCCGAAGCGTCCGGCTGCGCCGGGCTCAGCCGTCCGTCAAGCACGTCAAGACTGCACCGGTAGTAGGCGCGCGGCGTGCCGATGTCGCACCAGTAGCCGTCCATCGGCACGCCGAGGATCGGCTCGTGCGCCGCGAGCAGCAGCGGGAAGAGATCTTTGGCAAAATCAAACGGCTGATCTTCCGGCACATAGGCCATTGCCCGCGGGGAGACAATATAGATCCCGGTGTTCACGAGATCGGTCACGACGTGCTCCCAGTCCGGTTTTTCGATGAAGTGCTGCACAAGCCCCTGCCGGTCCTGCAGCACGAGCCCATACTGCAGCGGCTCTGCGTTCGGGTAGAGTGCGATCGTTACGGCCGCGTCCGCCTGCTGGTGCCGGCGATAGAGCCCCAGCAGGTCAAAGCTGCACGCGGCGTCGCCGCTGATGACGAGAAAATCCTCCCTGCCGTAAAAGTCGCTGCACGCGCGCACGCCGCCGGCCGTGCCGCGGGGTTCGGATTCGATGCGGTATTTCAGGTGCACGCCGTAGCTGCTGCCGTCGCCGCAGTGCTCCTGAATGACCTCCGGCCGGTAGCACAGCGTCATGCACACGTCCGTGAAGCCGTTGCGCCGCAGCAGATCCAGCAGCCGGTCGAGCACCGGCACGCCGACGAGCGGCACCATGGGTTTCGGCAGGCTTCCGGTGATGCTGCGCAGCCGCCGGCCCTGACCGCCGGCCAGTAAAATTGCTTTCATGCGCACGCTCCTTTCACGAATCTTCAGTAGGAAAGCGTCTTGTCAATACGGATAGAATCTGATATAATCATTGATTATCATAGGGGTAATAGCTTTTGCCCCGCAGGGTGCAAGGAGGTATGACGATGCGAGACCCCAAAGTCAGCAATGTACCCAATGAATCCAAGCTGCAGCGGGCGCTGATGCCCAATTCGCGGATGTTTCTGCTGTTTCTGATCTTGTTTGCAGTCATCACGTTCTTCTTCTCCGACCGGCTCTGGCTGTCGATCTGCGAGGGCGTCATCATTCTGCTGCTCATCATTTATTCGGTCATCATGCGCGCGCGCAAGCGCCGCACGCTCGAACGATATATTGAATCCGTCACCTATGATACGGAGTCTGCACGAAATAATACCCTGCAGAATTTCCCGCTGCCGATGGCGGTCTTTCGTCCGGCAGATTCGCAGGTCATCTGGGCCAACCAGAACTTTTTCGATCTCTGCGGCCGGCACAAGCCGACGGTCGATATGCGCATCACGGACGTGATCCCGGAGTTTTCCGGCCGCTGGCTGCTCGAGGGCAATACCCAGTGCCCGGAGCTGCTGGAGTATCAGGGCCATAAGTATCAGATCCACGGCAACCTCGTGCGCACGAATCCGGACGATGCCGCCAGCTACATGGGCATCACCTACTGGGTCGATGTCACGGATTATGAAAAGATCCGGCTGGAGTATTACGCTTCGCGCCCGATTATCGCCGTCATCGTCATCGATAACTACGATGAGCTCATCCGCGGCCTGACCGACCGCAAGCGCAACGAGCTGCGCGACGCCATTGAGGACAAGCTCCTGCAGTGGTGCGAGGGCAAGGGCGGCTTCTTCCGCCGCTACGACCGTGACCGGTATCTGTACGTGTTCGAGGAGCGGCATCTTGACGAGCTGCGCGAGAACAAGTTCGCATCCCTGCTCGACAGCGTGCACGCCGTGACCAGCCCGAGCGGCATCCGCGCCACCGTCAGCGTCGGCATCGGGCGCGACGGCGACAGCCTCGATGAATGCTATAATTTCGCCATTCTCGGCACCGAGATGGCGCTCTCGCGCGGCGGCGACCAGGCCGTGGTGAAAAACCGCGTCACGTTCGAATTCTTCGGCGGCCGCGGCGGCGAGGTCGAGCGGCGCACGAAGGTCAAGTCCCGCGTCATGGCCAACGCCCTCAGCCAGCTCATTCAGGACTCGTCCAAGGTCTACGTCATGGGCCATAAATTCTCCGATCTGGACACGCTCGGCGCGGCCGCCGGCGTCTGCTGCATCGCGCGCAAGCTCGGCACGCCCTGCCGCATCGTCATGGATGCGAACAAGACGGCCGCCGGCCAGCTGCGTGACCGGATGCTGCGCGTGCCGGAGTACGGCAAAGCGTTCCTGTCTCCGCAGGAGGCGTATCTGCATGCCGACAGCCGCACGCTGCTCGTCGTGGTAGACACCAACCGCCCGGATCAGGTGGAAAACCGCAACTTGCTCGAAGCCTGCACCCGCGTGGCGGTCATCGACCACCACCGCCGTGCGGCGACCTACATCACCAACGCGACCATGAGCTTCCACGAGCCGTATGCGTCGTCGGCCTGCGAGCTGATGACGGAGCTGCTCGAGGAGCTGGTCGAGCAGCCGGACATCCTGCGCGTGGAGGCGGAGGCAATGCTCTCGGGCATCATGCTCGATACGAAGGACTTCACCGTCCGCACCGGCGAGCGCACATTTGAGGCGGCGGCGTTCCTGCGCCGCGCCGGGGCCGATACCTCGGAGGTCAAAAAGCTCCTGCAGACGGACATGGAGCACACGGTCGCCCGCTATAAGATCCTGCAGACGGCGTCTATCTACCGCGCGGACATTGCCATTGCCGCGCCCACCGAGCCGCAGGACCGCATCGTCGCGGCGCAGGCGGCGGATGAACTGCTCAACATCGCCGGGGTCACGGCGTCCATGGTCATTTATCCGATGGGCGACGGGGATGTGTTCATCTCCGCGCGCTCGATCGGCGAACTGAATGTGCAGCTGGTCATGGAGGCGCTCGGCGGCGGCGGCAGCCGCTCGTCGGCAGCCGTGCAGCTGCATGACGTGTCGGTCGCGCAGGCGGTGCAGATGGCGCGCAAGGCGATCGACGAGAATCTGGAAAATTAAGCAAAGGAGTATCTTGCTATGAAAGTAATTTTGAATGTAGACGTAAAGGGCCAGGGCAAAAAGGGCGAGCTCAAGGAAGTGTCCGACGGTTATGCCCGCAACTATCTCCTGCCGCGCAAGCTTGCGACGGAGGCCACGGCCGACAATCTCAACGCCTTCCGCCTGAAGGAGAAGGCCAAGGCGGCGCAGATCGCCCGCGAGAAGGCCGAGGCGGAGGAAAACGCCAAAAAGCTCGGCGCCATTCAGGTGAAGATCGCGGCGAAGGCCGGCAGCAACGGCAAGCTCTTCGGCTCTGTCACCTCGAAGGAGATCAGCGACGCGCTGCACGAGCAGTTTGACCTCACCATCGAAAAGCAGAAGATCGTGCAGGCCGAACCCATCAAGAGCTTCGGCGCGTACGAGGTCAAGTGCAAGCTCGGCTATGAAGTTACCGGCACGATCCACGTGCTGGTCATCGAAGAGAAATAAACCGCGCGCAGGCGAGGGAGGGACCCGTCATGGAGGAGCTGCTGGGCAGACAGCCGCCCCATTCCGCTCCGGCGGAGCAGGCAGTCATCGGTGCGATGCTCATCGACCCGAGCTGCATCCCGGACGTGATCGAAAAGGTCAAGTCCGACGAATTTTATATTCAGGCCAACCGCGATATCTTTGATACCATCTTCGCCATGTTCTCCTACGGGCAGAGCGTGGACGCGGTCACGGTGCTCGAGCAGATGAAGGTCCGCGGTGTGTACAAGGACACGACGCAGCAGTACCTCATGGAGGTCATGCAGGTCACGCCCACGGCGGCGAACGTGCTCAAGTACGCGGCCATCGTGCGCGATCAGGCGCTGCTGCGCAACCTGCACACGGCGGCCGATGAGATCAACACCATGATCTTTGAGGGTTCCGGCGGAGCGGACGCCATGCTCGAGGCGGCCGAGCGCAAGATCTATGCGCTCCGGCAGGGACGCAATGTTGGCGGCCTGCAGCCGATCAGCATGGTCATCCAGCGCGTGTATGCAAACCTCTCCGAGGCGGCGAGCAGCGGCGGGGGCATCCCCGGCCTTGCCACCGGCCTGCCGGATCTGGATCAGACGATTCTCGGTCTGAACGCGGGCGAGCTCATCCTCATCGCGGCCCGTCCCGGCATGGGCAAGACGAGCCTTGCGCTCAACATTGCCCTGCACGTCGGCAAGACGTCCGGCAAGACGGTCGCGGTGTTCTCGCTCGAAATGGCGCGCGAGCAGCTCACGACGCGCCTGCTCGCGGGTGAGGGCCTGGTCGACAGCCAGAAGCTCCTGACCGGCAAGCTCTCGGCGGACGAGTGGCGGCGCGTCGGCGCCGCGGCCACGACCATCAGCGCGACGGATATCCGCATCGACGACAACCCGTCGCTGTCCGTTGCGGACATGAACGCCCAGTGCCGCCGCATCCCGAATCTTGGCCTTGTCGTCATCGACTATCTGCAGCTCATGCAGTCGGCCGGCAGCGGCCACGGCTGGTCGAATGAGAGCCGCACGCAGGCCGTCTCCGACATGAGCCGCATGCTCAAGATCATGGCCAAGGAGCTCAATGTTCCGGTCATCTGCCTGTCGCAGCTGTCGCGTGCCAACGAGTCGCGCCAGAATAAGCGCCCGATGCTGTCCGACCTCCGTGAGTCCGGCGCCATCGAGCAGGACGCGGACATCGTGCTCGCGCTCTACCGCGATGGGTATTATAACAAGGAGTGCGAGAATCCGAACCTCGCCGAGGCAATCATCCTCAAAAACCGCCACGGCGAGACCGGCACGCTCGAGCTCATGTGGCTGCCGGAGTACACGTCCTTCGCGGCCATCGAGAAGAAGTACGACGACGATGACTATTGATGCCATCATGCCCGGCGTGCGTGTGCTGTGTGCCGTGTCCGGCGGGGTGGACTCCATGTACCTCTTGCACCGGATGACGGCGCTGGGCGCGCAGCGCGGCTTTGCCGTCGGCTGTGCGCACTTCAACCACGGGCTGCGCGGCGCGGAGAGCGACCGCGACGAGGCGTTCGTGCGCGCGCAGTGCGAGAAACTGGGCGTGCCGTTTTATGCCGGGCGCGGCGATGTTGCGTCCGTGCGCGGCATGGGCACCGAGGCCGCCGCGCGCGAGCTGCGCTATGCGTTCTTGGCGCAATGCGCGCAGGCGCACAGCTACGACTGGATCGCCACGGCGCACACGGCGGACGACAACGCCGAGACGCTGCTGCTCAACCTCGCGCGCGGCTGCGGCCTGCGCGGCCTGACCGGCATTCCGCCGCAGCGCGGCAAGCTCCTGCGCCCGATGCTGGACACGACGCGCGCGCAGGCGGAGGCCTACCTGACCGCCCATGCCATCCCGCACGTGGAGGATAGTACGAACGCAGCCGACGCCTATGCCCGCAACCGCGTCCGGCACCATGCCGTGCCGGCGCTCGAGAGCGTGAATCCCGCCTTCGTGCAGCACGCGGCCGACACGGCAGCGCTCCTGCGCGAGGACGAGGCGTTTCTCTGTGGGCTGGCTGCGGATTTTCTGGCTGGGCAGATGCCCGCAGAGGGCATCCCGATCGCCGAGCTGCTGGCGCTGCCGCGCCCGGTGCGCGTGCGTGCGCTGCAGCAGGCGGCCGGACGGGAACTGTCGCGCCGGCATCTGCTGGCGCTCGAGCGGCTGTGTGACGGGGAAGGGCTTGGCTATGCCGATGTGCCCGGCCTGCGCGTGACGCGCGAGCAGGGTCGGCTGTTTTTCGGCGCGCAGGCGCTGCCGCCGCTCGGGACGCACATTCTGCGTCCGGGTGAGACGGCGGAGATCCCGGAGCTGGGGCTGCGCGTCACGGTCGGCGTGCCGGAACCGTTTCGTGAAATTCACAGCGCGTTCACCACTTTTTGCTTTAAATCTGCGATCATCCATGATAAACTATCTGTTACGCCGCGGCGTCCGGGCGACCGGATCCGTCTGGCGGGGCGCGGCTGCACGAAGCGCGTGAGCGACCTGTTCGCCGAACGGGGGCTGACACAGGCCGAGCGCGACCGCGTGCCGATCATCCGCGCGGCAGATGCGCCGGCGGCCATCGCCGGTTTCGGCGTTGCCGAGCAATGCGCGGCGGCGCCGGGGCAAACCATGATCTGCATCCGAATGGAACAGATCCAGACATATGGGGGAGAATACTATGAGCGATATGAGAGATGACATTGCGTCCGTTCTGCTGTCCGCCGAGGAGATCCAGGCGCGCACGGCGGAGCTGGGTGCCCAGATTTCCAGGGATTTCGACGGCCGCGAGCCGCTGTTTGTCGGCGTGCTCAAGGGCTGCTTTGTGTTTATGGCCGACCTGATGCGCAGCGTGACCATCCCGTGCTCGGTCGATTTCATGGCTGTGTCGTCCTACGGCAACCAGACCACGACCACCGGCGCCGTGAAGATCAACAAGGACCTGAATCAGGACATCGAGGGCCGTGACATCATCCTCGTTGAGGACATTCTCGACAGCGGTGTCACGCTGCACTATCTCAAGGACTATCTCAGCGTCCGCCGGCCTGCCTCCATCACCATTGCCACCCTGCTCGATAAGCCCGCCCGCCGCAAGGCGCCGATCCACGCCGCCTATGCCGGCTTTGAGGTGCCGGATGCGTTCGTCGTCGGCTATGGGCTCGATTACGCAGAAAAATACCGCAATCTCCCGTATATCGGCGTACTCAAGCCGGAGGTCTACTCCACCTGAGCGCCCGGTGCGGATCCCATAAAGGATGTGATTTAATTTGAAACCTGATAAGAACCGTGCCAGAGGCATCGGGTTCTACCTGCTGATCGGCGTGATCATTCTCGCCGTCATCTTCTATCTGACCACACCGGCAGAGCAGAAGGAATACACCTATTCCGAGATCGAGGAACTGTTCCGCCAGGAGCAGGTCAAGTCGTTCTGCCTCGAGGGAGATGAGCTCACGCTCAATCTCTATTCTCCGGACAGCGATGGCAATACGACGATCAAAAAGACGCTGTCGAATCCCACCTGGTTCCGTGAGGATCTGGGGGATCTGATCGAGCAGCAGACCGCCAGCGGCGTGCTGACGGAGTATGATTACGTCAAGGGCTGGACGGCGCCGTGGTGGATGTCCATCCTGCCGTACCTGATCACGATCGTGCTGTTCGTCGGCGTGTGGTACCTGCTCATGAACAAGGCGGGCGGCGGCGGAGCGCCGGGCGTCGGCAAGTTCGGCAAGGCGCACACGCGCACCGGCGAGGAGAACCTCAAGAAGGTCACGTTTGCCGATGTCGCCGGTGCAGAAGAGGAAAAAGAGGAGCTGTCCGAGATCGTGGACTTCCTCAAGCGCCCGCAGAACTATACCGCGATGGGCGCGCGCATCCCCAAGGGCGTGCTGCTCGTCGGCCCTCCGGGCACCGGCAAGACGCTCATGGCCCGCGCGGTCGCGGGCG
>OGXD01002677.1_pt1 | contig 10502 bp, 7 predicted proteins | sample 1576211 | NCBI WGS metagenome assembly OGXD01 (sample SAMEA3541470, study PRJEB24748) | human gut metagenome | biome: human gut; feature: human-associated habitat; material: faeces | place: China | collected 2012
CCCAACATTAAAAGTGTTGTGCTCTACCTGCTGAGCTAGCGAATCAATCCTTATTTGCGTATCAGTTATTTCCTGATTGCGGGTGCAAAGGTAGTGACTTTTTTTATATCTGCAAGCTTTTGGGTGAAAAAAGTTTTATTTATTTTTCGTCATCTCCCTCTATCTTCTGATTATCAGATGTTTCATGTGTGTCGTATTTTATTCTCTCTTTATTGATGATGAAACGTTGATAATAGGAGAGCATTAGGGTGGTGAGCGGGAGTGCTATGATCATACCTAACATCCCGAGCAAGGATCCCCAGATGGAAAGAGATAAAAGAATGATGGCAGGGTTGAGCCCTGTGATCTTTCCCATGATTCTTGGGACAAGGAAACCATCTTGGATGGCTTGAACAACAATAAAAACAACGAGGGCACCTGCCAGGATTACCCAGAAATTCTCACCGGTATCAGCAGCTTTTAGGATTGCTAATATGACGGTAGGCAAGAAACCGATAATCTGCAGATATGGAACCATATTGAGGGCACCAATGAAAAGTCCCAAGGCAATAGCCATCGGAAAGTCGATGATCAGGAACCCAATGCTGAACAAGATGCCGACACAGAAGGCAACAAGTGCCTGGCCGCGGAAATAGCGATTCATTCCATCCTGTATGTCATTGACCAGATTGGATGCAAAGGTACGGTATTTGCCTGGTAGCAGGTGAAGCCATCCTTCTGCGATGGATTCATAGTCGAGCAAGATGAATACCACATATAATAAAATGATGAATGAAGCGAATACGCTAAACAGAATATTAATAGATTCCGCAACGAGTGCCCAAAGTTTAGGAACAGTCTCTTTAATGGTATTCATTATATTTTCTTCACTTAAGATTCGGTTCAGTGCCTGAAGGTCGATATGTCTGTGGATAAATTCCGAAAGAGTAGGAGGCACTGTTCCGGAACGATAAGCACCATTAGTCAGATAAGTAACCAACAGATCGTTCATTCGTCCTATTTCGGCAAGCATTGGGGGCACTAAAAGGTAAAAAATGGCAATTCCTATTATGGTAATGCTGAACAATGCGCAGAAAATAGAAATGATCCTGCTTTTAAAGCGTAATTTATACTGGAAAAATTTGACGAGCGGATAAATCATATAAGCGATAAGCCATGCCACAAAAAAAGGTAGCAGCACGCCGCTGAGCCTTTTAAAAAGTATCAGTAATCCCACAATGAGCGCACAGCAGATGGAACCACGTATGAAACTATCAAATGTAATCTTTTTCCTTTCCATAATAATCTGACGTTTGATGTGCGACCTCACCGAAAATGTCCGGGCTTTGCTACCGTGAGGTCATTATGATTTTTCTTTGTCCTCTTGCAGGGCTTTCTGGTAACATTCCCGACATAAAGGTTCGTATTCGGCTGTTTCACCCAATAGCACCTGTTTGTCGTTTTTCACCGTACGGTGTGAAAAAGAGGCTAATTGTCCACATTTTACACAAATGGCATGTACCTTGGATACTTCGTCGGCAATGGCACACAAAGCCGGCATCGGACCAAACGGTATGCCTTTGAAGTCCATGTCCAATCCGGCTATGATGACACGTACCCCGTTGTTTGCCAATTGATTGCATACATCTATTAATCCACTGTCGAAGAACTGTGCCTCGTCAATGCCTACCACATCAATTTCGGATGTGAAAAGCAGTATGCTGGCTGAAGAGTCGATGGGGGTGGAGGAAATGGTATTACTGTCATGTGAAACAACGTCCCCCTCAGAATAGCGTGTGTCAATGGCAGGTTTGAATATCTCTACGCGTTGGCGGGCAAACTTGGCCCGCTTCATGCGACGGATCAGTTCTTCGGTTTTTCCTGAAAACATGGAACCGCAAATTACTTCAATTCTTCCTCTTCTTCTCGTCTCTTGTATATGATCTTCTGAAAATAATACCATGCTGATGTATGTTATAATTGGTTGCAAAAGTAATAGTTTTATTGGCTTCTCGGTGTTTTTTCATTATTTATTTCTACATTTGCGAAGTCATTCAAGAAGAAATTCAGATGTAGATATGCAAGCATTGTTGAACGATATAGAATTGGATATTCAGGAACTTAAATGCCTGATGGAGGCCGTTTCGCGTAAACCGGATTCTGCTTTGCGTGAAGTGGCAAAGAGAAATATTGTGCAAATGCGTGGCCGGTTGGACATCTTACTGGAACAGTTGGATCGGGGAGCACTACCGGAAAACGAACTTCCTGACCGGATTATAAATCCAATGCCGGAACCTGTGTCTGCAGCAGCAGAAGCAGCAGCAGCAGCAGAAGAAGAAGAAGAAGAAGAAGAAGAAATAGTTGTGGGTAACCCGGAGAAAGATGAAGAGCCTGTAATAGTTCCGGAGGCTCCGGAGATGCCGGAATCTGAACAATTGGAATTGCCTGAAGTGACCGTAGAACCGGCACAATCGGCTGAAGTATCTATGAAGATTGAAACCAATACGGCTTCTACACCTATTTTGGCCGAGCGGATTAAAACAGCCGGAGATTTACGCCGTTCAATCAGTCTGAATGATTCGTTTCGCTTTTCCCGTGAACTGTTTGGGGGAAGCATGGAGCAAATGAATCATGTGTTGCAACAGATTGGGGAGATGCATTCACTGGATGCGGCTCTTGTTTTCTTATCTTCTAAAATAAAGGTGGAAGAGGAAAATGAAGCTAAAGCTGATTTAGTGGAACTTCTCAAAAAGTACTTTATATAAAAACGCGATTATTAGGATATGGGAAAACTATATGTGGTACCGACGCCGGTCGGGAATTTGGAGGACATGACATTCAGGGCTATTAAAGTCCTGAAGGAGGTCGACTTGATTCTGGCGGAGGATACCCGTACTTCCGGAATCTTGCTGAAACATTTTGAGATTAAAAACGCGATGCAATCCCACCATAAGTTTAATGAACATAAAACGGTGGAGAGTGTTGTTAATAGAATAAAGGCAGGAGAAACCATCGCTTTGATTTCGGATGCCGGAACACCGGGAATTTCTGATCCGGGTTTTCTGGTAGTTCGTGAATGTGTGCGCAATGGTATCGAAGTACAATGCCTGCCCGGGGCGACAGCTTTTGTTCCGGCGTTGGTAGCATCGGGATTGCCTAACGAAAAGTTTTGTTTCGAAGGTTTTCTCCCTCAGAAAAAGGGGCGTATGACAAAATTGAAATCGTTGGTGGATGAACACAGAACAATGGTGTTTTATGAATCCCCACATCGTTTGCTGAAAACATTGACACAGTTTGCCGAATATTTCGGTTCCGGACGTCAGGTATCTGTGTCCCGTGAAATTTCAAAGATTCATGAGGAAACGGTTCGCGGGACTTTGAGTGAATTGATAGAACACTTTACCGTTACCGAACCCCGGGGAGAGATTGTGATTGTACTTGCAGGAATAGACGATTAATAATAACTTCATTTAAAAACGTAAAACGTAATCGTATGAAAAAGTTAGTAGTTTTATTAGTATGCGCAGCTATGTTGGCTTCGTGTAACGGCCTGGGTGGTGGAAGTAAGGACCTGAAGGCAGAAAATGATTCTCTTTTGATGGAGTTGACCCAGCGCAATGCCGAATTGGACGAAATGATGGGTACTTTCAACGAAGTTCAGGAAGGATTTCGTAGAATAAACGCAGCTGAAAGCCGTGTTGACTTGACCCGTGGCACTATCTCTGAGAATTCTGCAACCGCAAAACAACAAATAGCATCTGATATTGAATTCATTACGAAACAGATGGAAGAAAACAAGGCACAGATCGCTAAGTTGCAGGCTATGCTGAAGAATAGTAAGAATAATTCGGCACAATTGAAAAAAGCCGTTGAATCTTTGACTCAGGAGTTGGTTGCTAAAACTCAGCGTATCGAAGAACTTCAGGCTGAATTAGCTTCTAAGAATATCCGTATTCAGGAATTGGATGCTGCAGTAACCGGACTGACTGCCGATAAAGAGTCATTGGCTGCTGAAAATGAAGCCAAGGCAAAGACCGTAGCAGAACAGGATAAGGCCATCAATAGTGCATGGTTTGTGTTTGGTACTAAATCGGAGCTTAAATCTCAGAAGATTCTTGAAAAAGGGGATGTGCTGAAGAGTGCGGATTTCAACAAGGATTATTTTACTCAGATCGATATCCGTACTACTAAAGAGATTAAATTATATTCTAAACGTGCTGATTTGCTCACTACTCATCCGGCTAAATCTTACGAGCTGGTTAAAGATGATAAAGGTCAGCTGACTTTGAAGATCACGAATCCGAAAGAATTCTGGAGTGTATCTAAATATCTGGTAATCCAGGTCAAATAAGTAGTATAAAACAAACGTAACTGATAAGGGCACGGACTACACAGTATGTAATCCGTGCTCTCTTTTTTGAAATGTACCTGATATATTAATATGAAATATAGAAACCTGTTTTTTGATTTAGATGATACTCTCTGGGCCTTTTCCCAAAATGCGTATGATACGTTTGAAGAAGTTTACGATAAATATGGATTGGGAAGGTATTTCGATTCGTTTTCCCATTTTTATTCTCTTTACCAAAAGAGGAATGCGGAGTTGTGGGTAGAATATGGAAACGGGGAGGTGACTAAAGAAGAGTTGAATCGACAGCGTTTTTTATATCCTTTGAAAGCTGTTGGCGTTGACGATGAAATGCTTGCAAAACGTTATTCTGACGATTTCTTTTTGATAGTTCCTACTAAAAGGCGGCTAATGCCGTATGCGGAAGAGGTACTTTCGTATTTGGCACCTAAATATAATTTGTATATTCTTTCAAATGGTTTCAGGGAATTGCAATCCTGTAAAATGCGTTCGGCAGGCATTGATACATATTTTGATAAAATAATTCTTTCGGAAGATCTGGGAGTGATGAAGCCTTGGCCGGAAATTTTTCATTTTGCTTTGTCGGCTACACAATCCGAACTACGTGAATCATTAATGATTGGGGATAGTTGGGAAGCTGATATTGTTGGTGCCCATGGAGTGGGAATGCATCAGGCTTATTATAATGTGTCCGGACGCACTGATTTTCCTTTCCGTCCTACTTATTCAATGACTGATTTGAAAGAGTTGGTGGAACTGTTGTAACATTTATAGATATATTGTATTTTTGCGTTCAATATAGAACGCATAAAAATACAACTATGGACACTCTCTTGCCTTTTGCTTTACTCTGTTTCACTTCTTTCTTTACGTTGACTAATCCGTTGGGTACAATGCCCGTTTTTCTGACCATGACTCATGGTATGACTGATAAAGAGCGGCAAGCGGTTGTTCGCCGTGCCACTTTCGTCTCGTTTATCACTTTAATGGTATTTGTTTTTGCAGGGCAATTCCTTTTTAAATTCTTCGGTATTTCGACCAACGGATTTCGTATTGCAGGTGGAGTGATTATTTTCAAGATAGGCTTTGATATGTTGCAGGCACGGTACACTCCGATGAAATTGAAAGATGAAGAGATTAAAACCTATGCTGACGATATTTCGATCACTCCACTTGCCATACCTATGCTTTGTGGTCCGGGGGCGATAGCTAATGCCATTGTTTTGATGGAGGATGCCCATACCATTGAAATGAAAGGAACGTTAATTGGCATTATTGCTTTGATCTATTTTATTACCTTCTTGATTCTGCGTGCGTCTACCCGATTAGTTAAAGTGTTGGGGGAGACCGGAAATAACGTGATGATGCGTTTGATGGGACTTATTTTGATGGTGATTGCTGTTGAATGTTTTGTTAGTGGATTGCATCCGATATTGGTAGGTATCTTGAAAGAAGGGTTGCTATAAATCAGATACTGATTCGTTCAGAAAAAGAAGAATGCCCGGATACGTTTTATATGTAAATCCGGGCATTCTCTTTATTGTTTGATAAATACTTTAGAAAGCATTATGCTGATTAGCGGCTACCGCCGGCCCACCAAACCGGATCGGTATATACATACTGGCCGTTTCCAAATGCAGATTCTACGTTCGGGTTTGCACTTACATCATCTGCTCCGTAAGGTGCGCGAAGTGGGAACTTGTAAGGGTTGTCCAGTTTGATATATTCCTCACCCATTGCTTTGAGGCGGCGTACATCATTATAGCATTCTGTTGTCTCACCGAAGGCTCCAAGGAATGCAATATATTTCTGTACCATTACCTCTTTTACAGGATTGGCATCGAATAATGGTTTTACGTTGTTGGTGAAATACTCTTCTGCTTCAGCAGTTGTGATAGCTTTGGTAGTCTCTTTAACGCCTCCGTAACTTTTTACTGTAGGAGCGTTAAGTGCAGCTGTTACACCTGTTTCTGCATTTGCAATGGCTGCAACAATAGCATCTTTCAGAGCATCTGCCGCATCATTGGTCTTATTCAAGCGAGCCAATGCTTCAGCTTTCAGGAAAAGTAATTCATGATAGCTCATTAATAAGGTTGGACATGTTTGCGAATATACGAATATAGGAGTATTATATTCATATTTAACAGACTCTGCCGTACCGTTATCGGCCATAAGGAATCTTGGGTCATCTGCACCGGTTACTTGGATGGACACAGCTTTTTCTTCTCCAGTTACCTTACCTTGTCCAATGCAAAAGATACGGCGTAATCTCGGATCCTTACGTTCTATTAGTTTATCAGCGTAGCTTTTACTTGCAGCCAATCCGTCACGGCTCCACTGGAAGTCAAATAACGGGTTTAAGTTTGTTGCACTATAAATAGAGAAAGCAGCTTGATCCTGAATAGATGTATATGATTTCTCTATGTACTCTAAAATTTTTTGTAAATCAGCTTCTTTTGAAGAAGAACGAGCTAACAGACGCATTGTATAACGAGCTTTCAAGCCGTATGCTAGTTTTAACCATGCTTCTCCGTCACCTTTATATATGAAGTCATACTCACCAATTTCATCGCTTTTGTCACCTTTGGGAAGATCAGTGATTGCTGCATCCAAATATTCCATAATGGTAGTATAAATAGCTTCTTGCTTATCTAATTCCGGAGTCATAAACTGGGGTTGTCCATTGACTAATTCCGGAAGGGCAGCCTGGCTGAAAGGAGTGTCACCGAATGAGTCTGCGATCAGTCCTGCATTGATTGCGGCCAATACTTCGGCAATACCTTTGGTTGTATAATTGGCTGAAACCTCATTTGAGCTTATGTTAATTGCGATACGTGCATTCTTCAGTGTAGAGTATAAATTACCCCATACATTGTTAAAAGTAGAAGATGCCGAAGGCTCTCCGTTACGCTTTTCCGCATTTGCCAATTGATTGTCTACTCCAACCATATGCTCTACGTAGGTAGAATAATATGTATTAAAGTCGCCTCCGATATTGCTAAATGCAGTTGCAGTGATTACGTCAGCCAAGATGAATTTGGCAGGTACACTGGTTGTGTGGTCTTTGTCTTCATTAATACGATCCATTGTATCTTCCGAACAGGAAGCAAATGCAACGGAAATCAATGCCACAGACAATATGCCTTTTGATAAATTAAATATTGATTTCATTTTTGTCCTTTTTAGAATTTAACTGTAATACCAAAACCATAGCTTGATGTTCCCGGGAGCGAGAAGCGTTCGAAAGCACCAGCCATGTTGTTATTTCCCTGTGATGATTCAGGGTCAATACCATTATCCATTTCTGACCAAAGCAATAAGTTACGTGCAAAGACGTTTACTGTTACGCCTAAGTATGACTTATCCAGTACCGGATAACTTAAAGCGATTTCGCGTAATTTCAGGAATGAAGAACCGTATACTCCGGCTTCAGAGATCGTACTCAATCTGTCGAAGTAATTATAAGCGTTCTCACCGCTGATTTTGATGTCATTAGGTGCGTAAGAACCATCTGCCAACTGTTTTACAGCCGGTTTATTGAAGTAGAAGTAATCAGCTTTACGATAGTCTGCTGATTTCTGGGTTACACCATAATAGTCGAGTGTTGACACAGTACCGGCATACATACATCCACCTTGCTTCCAGTCAAGTACTGCAGAGAGGCGGAACTTATAAAATTCAAAAGTAGTATTGAAGCCCAGTCTGAAGTCAGGAGATACACTTCCCAACACTCTGTTTTCACCTAATGTCGGCATACCGTTTTCATCTACGACAATCTGACCATCTTCGTTTCTTTGATAGCTTGTACCATAGATAACCGGGAATTTATCACCGGCACTCAGACGTACTTGCGGATCAACAAAACCTCCTAACATGATGCTTGATACACCCGGAGCTAATTTATCGACATAGTTGTCGATTTTAGAGAAATTGAATGCAAAATCCCAGTTGAAGTTCTTAGTTTGGATCGGATTTACACTCAAAGTGATTTCGTGTGAGTTTGTATGTACCGATCCACCATTTGTGATCAATTCGCTATATCCGGTAGAAGTAGCCAAAGGCACCTCGAATATCTGATCCTTTACATTCTGGCGTGAATATGTATAGTTCAATGAAACTAAACCGTTCCAAAAACTGAAGTCTGCACCGATTTCGTATGATTTGGTGTTCTGAGGTTTCAGGTTAGGATCATAAATTTTGTAATATGGAATATATGAGCTGATTGATCCAATAGGATACTGGATAGGAGTTCCTGACGAGAATCCGCCACCATAGACCGGAGTTTTATAGTAAGAAGGATAGTAAGTACCTGCCTGCCCTACTTCTGCATAAGAAGCGCGAATTTTACCATAAGTCAGAACATCATTCTTCAGTGCTTCCAATTCGGTAAAGATGAAACCAAGAGAAACGGAAGGGTAAGTGAATGAACGGTTGTTGCGTGGCATGGATGAAACAATATCATTACGAACAGTAGCATTCAAATACAGCATGCTACGATATGCTAATGAAATGTTACCGAAGTTACCAACGGTACGCTCGCGATGGTAGGTTCCTGTAGACGAATAGATTGATGCGTTAGCTATATGGTTCCATCCTGGGAAATTGAAGTTATTTCCGAGGTTGTATTTGTATTTTGAAGAATTATCGACTAATTCATTACCATATAATACATTTAAGTCAAGTTCCGGAGTGATTTTCCAGTCATAAGTAACAGTTAACAATGAATTTATTTCATTGTTTGTAACGCTCTGCTCTTCAATGCTACCTGTTCCGTTGGAGTGTCCATATCCCCATGTATCGGTATAGTTAGTGGTATAAGCATCGGTACCTAACTGGTATTTTACATCCAGTTTATGATTTTCTGTACCGAAATCAGTAGAATATTTAGCAAATGCATTTCCAAAAAAACGTTGAGTACGTTCTTTAAAAGAGTTATTTTCAACGGCCCAATAAGCACCATCGAAACCGCCTGTCGAACGATACGTGTTTTGTGTATAAGGATCTCCATCAATGTGTGATGGGATACCGGCTAAATCGTAGCTGGACGGTGCACCATATACAGTTGCCAGGATACCATTGTTGGCACCGGTTTGCTTTTTGATTTTAGAATAAACGAAGTTTCCATTGAAACCGGTAGACCAATTCTTGTTCAATTGAGCTTGTGCAGTTAGTTTTGCATTATAACGATCCATACCTGTAGAAGGTACAATACCGTTTGCAGTAGTACTTCCTAAAGACAAAGAGTAACTTCCTTTATCGAGGCTTTGTGCCACGTTTGCACTGCTGTTCCACGTTACACCTGTATTAAAGAAATCTTTAGCATTGTCATATGCACGAGGAGTAGCCCATGGGTCCAGTCCTGCTTTGGCACGCTGGTCTACATAGTATTGCCCCTGATGTTTACCGTATTTCTGGGTATAGGTATTATCCGTATTGCCACCATATTTGGGATCGTTAGCCAGTTCTGAGATCAAAGGGCCCCAAGAACGAGAATCTGATGGGCTAAAAGCACCATTAAATCCTTGTGCGAATTCTTTTTGGAAATCCGGCATAGTAGAAACCTTATCGAATGATAAACCAGTGTTGATGGTAACTTCCGGTTTACCTTTACGTGCACCTTTACCGCTCTTGGTAGTGATTACTACCACACCATTTGATGCGCGCATACCATACAGAGCAGAAGCAGCTTGACCTTTCAGGATGTTGATGCTTTCAATGTCATTCGGGTCGATATCTACCGCACGGTTTGCATAGTCAGAGCCTGTAACAGAGTTGAAAGTATCCAAGTCTGTAGATGATGAGATAGGCATACCATCCACAACATACAGGGGAGTGTTATCTCCTGTAAACGAGCGTGATCCGCGAATAGTCATTTTGGAAGAGGCACCCGGCATACCTGATGACGGTGAGATCTCTACTCCTGAAACTTTACCTTGTAAAGCGCTGGAAAGGTTACTACTTGATGCTTGAGTCAGCTTATCTCCTTTCACATCCTGTACGGCATACCCTAACGCTTTTTTCTCTTTTGAGATACCCATTGCTGTTACTACGACTTCGTCAAGTGCCTTAGCATCAGTCTTTAATATCACTTTGATTATCGGTGCAATTGCTACCTCAGCAGTCTGCATACCGATATACGAAATCTGCAAAGTCT
>OGXD01002687.1_pt1 | contig 10459 bp, 15 predicted proteins | sample 1576211 | NCBI WGS metagenome assembly OGXD01 (sample SAMEA3541470, study PRJEB24748) | human gut metagenome | biome: human gut; feature: human-associated habitat; material: faeces | place: China | collected 2012
AGAACCGCACCATGCGGACGTATCATTATTCTGTGAGGATAGGTCGTGGCAAAACAACTTTTCCAACAGTCGCTCTCGGATCACTGCGTGGGTCGCTCGCTTTCTTTTGAAAAGGTCGTGGCGTACAGTCCCCGTGGCTCGCCATCTCACAAACGTATCTGTCTGCTTTATTCAGTTGTCAAAGAGCTGTGGTGAAAGCGTGTTGCTTTCATATAAAAGCAGGTGGCAGAGCAGGAAAGAGGGGGATATTAAATCATGCTCCGCTAAAAACTGCTTATTCTTCTGGTTCTAAGTCCATATCTTCAATATCAAAACCTAAAATCATTTTGATAAGTGCTTCTCTGATACGTCCTTTTAATTCCATATCTACAACGATATAAACATTGCCGTATTCATCATAAAGTGAACGCAAACAGCACTTTGATATGTAAGGGTCATAAAATGCCAGTAATTTTTCAATCGCTTTTTCGTTTCCGTCCATAGCTGATGAAATCAAGTAATAAGACGGTTTCTTAAATAACTGTTTCATTTTCTAATGTTCCTCCTTGAGTATTTTTTTCATAGTTTCCAAAGCGTGATGTCGGTTTCTAAATACACCGCTTTGCGTGATTTTCTGCAAGTTGGCAATTTCACTTTCTGTCATTTCCAAGAAGTAATACATCAACAGAGTATTGCGTTTTCTTTCTGGAAGTTTCTTCAAGGCTTCTGCCAATTCATCATCAAGGACACGAATATCAATGCCACATACTGAAAAGATTGTATAATCTGTTTCGTAGTCGTCCCAAACAGCCATTTTATCAACAAGGACATCTGGCAATTCGCTGAAAGATATTTCTTTATTCTTACGACGGTTTAATTCCTTGTAATAATCTTTCACGACACTACGGACAACTTTCTTTAAACAACTTTCAAAACGACATTGAACTGTTTTCTGGAAGTCAGACGGTTTCATCAATCTCACCTCCTTTCCTTTATGATTTGAAAAGTGTTTATCCCTCTTTCCGCACCATATAAGGACAGCTAGGTGTGATTTAATGACCTCTTTTGAAAAATTTTTGGATTTTTTTCTGGTATGAAAAAAGCCCGCACAAAACAAGTAGTTTGTACGAGCTAAAAAGTAAATATTTGATAGTTGTTTATCACTATACTTTTTTTGGATATTTTGTATATTGTTTAAAATTTTCCATACCATAACCCTCTTTACATCTTATTGATAATATCAATATTATTTATCGTTATTCTTTTGATTTTCTATTCTTTGAAGTGTACCTCGTTTTAATTGTAAAATAACGTCAGCACGTTTTGCGATTTCATTTGAGTGCGTAACAATAATTGCACATTTATTCATTTGGCGAACATTGTTTTCCAGTATTTGCATAATCGACATTGCAGTATCTTCGTCAAGATTTCCCGTAGGTTCATCTGCTAGTATGACAGGGGCTTCACTGGCTAAGGCTCTTGCTATCGCCACACGTTGCTGTTGTCCACCAGAAAGTTGTAACACATTTCGCTTCATTTCTTCCTTTGTTAAACCCATTTTTTCTAAAATCGGTTCAGGTGGCAGTTTACTTGTCAATTTCACGTTTTCCAATGGGGTCATATAATCTATCAGATTATATGCTTGAAAAACAAAGGAAACATGATTACGACGATGATTTGCTAACCCTTTTTCCATAATATCTTCTCCGTTAAACAATATCTTGCCCTTTGTAGCACTATCTAGTCCACCCAGCAATGAAAGCAATGTTGTTTTACCACAACCAGACTGTCCTAAAATTGCATATATTTTGCCTAATTCCATTTCTGCACTAATATTACTAAATACATTCTTTTTCTTGTCATAGCTATAACTCAAGTTTGAAAATGATAATATACTCATAAAAATCCTCCTAGTCCATTTTGGATAAAATATCTTTCGGTTTTAATCGAATAACTGTGTAAGAAGCGACAAGCACGGAAAAACATACTAAGGCAAGTCCTATACTATAAACCATTACCATATCTGATGTTGCGATAGAAATCGTTAAATCAGTTGTACTTTCTCCTGCTTTTTGAATGATATAAGCTCCAATCTTATCTGCAAAAATTATTGATAGCCCAGCCGATACAATCATAGATAAGAATGTAATCAATATATTTTCTGTTAAAAATTGTCCGACAATCTCTACTTTACTACGTCCTACCGCAAGTAAAATACCAATTTCTTTTTTACGTCCTCTTGTCCATAACACAAGTAATAAAACGACGATAAGTACACCAATGATTGTAAATACGAATACAGTTGTATCTACCATACTTCCAAAAGAAGATAATGGTGTTGATACTAAGTCAAAATCTTCTGAATTGAGATTAAAAGTGAATGTTTTTCCTTTTACTTCTGGAAGATTTTTGATTGTTTCCATAAGCTCTTTCGCTTCTTCTGGTGTATGTGTATAAACATCAAGGAAATCATAACCCTCGGAATCGTAAAGGTCACTTAAACTGTTCATATCTATATATCCTAAATTTGCTGGAATGTCGCTCGGTGTAATTGCTGATTTTGACATTCCCTCTGTACCACTAAAAATCCCTATAATCTTAAATGTAGTATCTGTAATATCAATATCTGTTTCTGTTATAAATTCAATGTTATCGCCAACAGAAAGATTATTTTTATCAGCTAATTCTTTTGAGATTAAAGCAACATAAGAATCATCAGCTTTAATATGACGACCTTCTTCTAATTTATAAGTTCCATTTAAAAATCTCGTGTCTAAAGAAGAATTTAAAACTGCTTGATAGGGTGTTGCTAATCCCTCTGTAACCATTGCTGGAAAAGGAGAAAAACTTTTCGGTACTCCCCAATATCCTTCTGAACTTTTCGCATTATATCCTATCACATTTTCAAGTTTGGAAATTTTATCAACAATTTTTTCTGTAATGAAGTCGCCATTATAAGTATATCCAGAAGCACCATTTCCAAAGTCCTCTGCTGAACCATAATTTGCTTGATTGTTTGTATCAAGTTCAATCCGTACAGAAGCTCCCACCGTTTCTTTGATTTGTTTTGTTCCTTGCTCTACCGCTTTTTCACTGGAAATCGCAATCAAAACAGTTGTTGACAGTAATGTAAAGGTCAATAGGAGCAATAAACTACGAAGCCTTTGCCTCCAGCAGTATTTTAAAGCTCGATTAAAAAAATTCATAAAAATCCTCCTAACTCATTTTTGTTAATATTTCTTTGGGTTTCAATGAAAGTACCGTGGCACTTGAAACAATAACTGTTAATGTTGTTGTACATATTTCAATCAGCAACAACATTACCGCTTTCAAACATTCTAATTGTAAATAATTATGTTGATTTACAGATTCCATATTTGACGCTGTGTGAATCATAGAATCAAACAAAAAATCATTTAGCACAGCAGATACAGGCATAAAAAGAATTACCGATAATATAAATCCTATCAATAATAAAATAAGTGTTTCCAAAACAAATTGACCGATAATTTCTTTTTTATCATTTCCTATGGAAAGTAAAATACCTGCTTCTCTTGTCCGTCCTCTTATCCGCAAGGTCATAATTAGTGTCAATATCACAATACCTAAAACGGAAACAATTCCAATAAGAGCAGACACTATTTTTTGTATAGTTTCAAGTTGCTCTGCTATCTTAGAAAACTTAAAATCATTTTTTTCTATAATATGGTTTTTCCAATCAATAGAAGCTATTCTTGATACTTCTCGTGTTATTTCATCAAGTAATAAAGGGTCTGATATAAAGAATGACACTTCACCATTATATATTTTGGGTTTATCCGAATCAAAAAGCAACTGGCTGTCAGAGAATATGATATTTTCTGGCTTTTTTGCCGTTGGATTTAAACCACTGTCTGTGTTATTTTTAATTTCATAAATACCTTTTATTTCTACTGTTGCAAAAGGAGAATTTTCTTTTAATAAATCCAGATATTTGCCATTCTCATTTCCAAATTCCGCATGATTTAACAAAATTGTATCTCCAATAGATAATTGATTTGCTTGTGCCAATTCCTTGCTGATTAAAACTTTGTTTTTATCCTCTGGTGTAATATGGTTACCCTCTATCAATCGGTATTCTTCATTGAAAAAAGCCTTGCTCAAACTCGAATCACGAACGGCTTTGATTTGTCCCATATTACTATCTTCACTATGTCCCACTCCTGCAATAAATGAAATATCCCGTCCTTTTACATACCCACTTTGTTCGGTATTATATGATTTTAATTCATTCCCAATAATATTTAATATCTTTTGGATAGAAGCTTCATTGATCGTCGGAGTTCCTTTACTGAAAACTTGTCCGTTTTCTGCTGTGAACTGTTCGTATGGTCTGACATCAAAATAAGCTCCTATTGTAGAACGCAAGTCTTTTGATATTTGAGAAATTCCTTGAAGAACGGAACTTCCCGACAGTAAAGAAAATGAGATAAGGAAAAATACAATACATAAGATACAGTTTTTTCCTTTTTTGCGAGTTAAATATAAGAAAACTCGCTTACCTATGTGCATAAAAACACCGTCCTTTCTTTTTGATTAGTTACATCATAAAGCAGGACGGTTTAGATTTGATTTAATTTCTATTTAGATTTGATTTAGTTTTTGAGAATTTATTGTGATTTTAAAGCAAACACTATTTTCTTCATTTTTAATCTGATATGGTAAATGATGTTGCTCTAAAATATTTTTCACAAGGTAAAGTCCCAATCCACTGCCACCAGTTAATTTATTATGGGATTTTTCTACCCGATAGAATGGAGTAAATATTTTATCCAAATCATTATCGGGAATGGTAATGCCCTCATTTTTAATTACCAATTCTTTTGTTGAAAGTGTAACATATACATTTGATTTTATAGGAGAATGACGAACAGCATTACTTACAATATTATGCAATGCTTTTTCAAAAAGAGTGTAATTTCCCATAATTTGAATTTGTTCTGCTATCTGCTGATGTATGGTTATCTTTTTTTCCTCTGCAAGAGGATATAAACGTTCACAGGTATGCTTCAAAATATCTGTGACAGAGATAGGCTTCATATCGTCAATCATTTTTAATTCCAGTTTTGAAACGGATAAAATTTCTTTCACAAGGCTTTCCATATTTTCAATTTCATTTAATGTTTCTGGTAAAATCTTTTTCGTATCTTTATAACGCCCGATTTCCATAATCATACTTTCAACCTGCCCCTTAATAATCGTTATAGGAGTTTTTAATTCGTGGGAAGCAGTAGCAAAAAAATATTGCTGTTGTTTGTTTAAATTTTCAATATGATTCATATCTTCCTTTAACTGTTTATTTGCAGATTCAAGTTCATTCATAGTATTCGATAATTCTTTTGACATAGTATTTAAACTATTTGCAAGTATTCCGATTTCATCAGTACGTTTCACATTACATTCCCATGTCATATCCAATTTTGCCATACGTTTTGAAACCTCACTGATTTCAACGACAGGCTTCGCAATTAAGCGACTGCAAATCCAAGCTCCCAAAAAAGAAACAAAGAAAATAATGATTATAAGAAAGGGCAATAACTTTAATAGAGCATTTATCAACTCATAACTTGAAGAAATAGGAGCAATAACATTAAGTATATAGGTTTCCACTTTATCAGAAAATTGAATTTCTTGAGCAAAAGATAACATCTCTGTTTTGTTTGATGAAGTTTCGGAAGAATTTCCATATTGATATTTTTGCCCGTCAGCTTGAAATACAATCGTTGCTTGATTGTCTGAACAGAATGTTTCTAATACATCTTTTGAATTTTCAAATTTTGTTTTAGAAAGTGTATCTGTCAATTCTTCGATTTCTGCATTTATACTTTGTGATGATACAGCTACATAACTTTTAGGCAGGCAAAACAGAATACTTCCATAAATAAGAAAGCTACATAAAATCAAAGAACCTGCAATCCACAAGAAAACTTTTACACTTAAACTATTTTTAATTTTCACTTTCAAATTTATATCCCATCCCTCGTATTGTATGAATACAGTCTGTATCTAATTTACGGCGTAAATTCATAATATGTATATTTACTGTCTTTTCGTCGCCCATAAAATCATATCCCCACACCTGCTGTATGAGAATATCTCTCGTAAGAACTTGATTCTTATGGTTTAAAAAAGTTTGCAAAAGTTCAAACTCAAGCTGTGTCAGATTTACGGGAACATTATCTTTATACACCTCATGACTATCTATATGAAGCTCTATCCCTTGAGCTGATAGTATCTTTTGTTTTTCTGATTTTTCTTTGTATCGTCTAAGCACAGCTTCAATTCTCATTAAAACAAGTTTGAGAGAAAACGGCTTTGTAATATAATCATCAACTTGCAATTCAAACGCCCGTATCTGTTCTTCTTCTTCGTCCATAGCAGTAAGCATAATAATCGGAATTTTGGACTCTTTACGAACTAACTCACATACGGCATACCCGTCTATCTTAGGCATCATAATATCTAACAAAATAAGAGAAAAGGACTGTGTATGAAAAAGGGAAAGTCCCTCTAATCCGTCGCCTGCTAATGAAACTTTATACCCTGCTTCAATTAGCAGTTCATATAAAACTGATTGTATTGCCTTTTCATCTTCAATAATCAATATATGTTCTTTCATTCAAACACCACCTATGAATTTTATGATTAAAGCAATTCTACCATAGAATTATTTAGATTTGATTTAAAAGCAAAAAATCTATTAAATAAAAGCGTACAATTCCTATAAAATGCACGCTTTACTTGATATTGAAATAACAGATACAAAATTTATGCTTGTTTTTAATAACCGTTATTTTCTTCGATTAGTTGTTTAAAATGCTCTTTTTTCTTCTCTGGAAGTTGATTTAAAAATTCTTCCAGCCATTTTTCTTCTTCTTCTAAAATTCCCTCGTCCTCATAATACTCTGGATATTCCAAATATATTTCATGTTCTCTTTCTTCTCGTTCTTCGTCAGCTTGTGCTAAGTCCATATATTTTCCAATAAGGAATTGAAGATATTGACTATACCCAAGAGAACTAACTAAATAAGTAATTCGTTCATAGTCTTTCAATGTCATTTCTTTTTTTCCAGTTAAAAGGTCATGGTCGTAAGAAGAACAAACTTCTAAAAATTCTTGTTCCTGCGTTTCTGCTTTTTTCATTGTTCATGCTCCGTATTTACTAAAATTTTAAATTCTTGCTAACTACACAAATAAATTCTTCTGGACTGGGTATCTTATTTCCAAATAAGCGTTGAAATTCCGCTTGCTTGTCTGGGTCATCACTATTTCTAGCTTCATCAATAGCATACTGCATTTCTCTGCGAATTTCAGATACCGAACAGCCATTTGTTTTAGCCATTCTTTTTATAAGCTCTTTGCTATCCTTTTTACGAAATCTTAACATATAGACATACCCCCTTTGCATTTATATTCTTCCATATTTTAAACTTTTTAGCCTGAATATATACTGAAAGAATTGTTCATTTATACAGAGTATTATATTACACTCTGCGAATGGTTACAATATAAAAAAGCAGGAAAGGAGAGGAAACTGTGGAAGTTGATTACAAAGCAATCGGACAGCGTATTAAAATTGCAAGAATTAAAAAGGGCGTAACACAAGAAACCGTTGCCGACCTTATAGACATTACGCCAGCTCACATGAGTAATGTAGAAACAGGAAAAACAAAAGTCAGTTTACCAACCTTGATTGCGATTGCCAATGCACTTTCTGTATCAGTCGATACTCTTTTATGCGATAATGTGATCGCTTCTAAAATCGTTTTTGAAAAAGAAGCAAAAGATATTTTTTCAGACTGTGATGAATACGAAGTTCGTTTCTTAGTAGATTTAATGAAGTCTGCTAAAACAGCGTTTCGTAAAGACAAGGATATACGCAATCAATTTCAAAAATAACCGTAGCTGTAAGGCACATGAATGTGTATTACAGGCTACGGTCTTTTTATATCATTTATCCTACACTCTTCCAGTTACTATCCTTATTTTACGAAATAGGAAATCTGAAAAGGTGCTTTACTTTATGTTTCATTTTTAAGATAGTCATAATACAGCACCTTTCCCATTTATTTTATAAGTAATTGAATAATGGTTACAAATACCCAAATGAAAAACAGAACACCGTCCAGCTTAGCAACCAAATTCAAGACTTTGTTTTCTATTTTTTCTACTCCGCATAGAGCATTAAAATTCATTGCAGAAAACGCTAAAATCAATAAAGAATAATTTGACAAATTGTTGCTATCTCCATTATAAAGGGCAAAAGCATATCCAGCCCAAATAGGAAGTAACGCAACTAAAGTAATGCCTTTTAATAACATCATGTCTTTTCTTTCACTTGAAAAATAATTTCCTTTTAAATTTTCTGTTAAATGTTTGTTTGCCATAATCGCAACTCCTTTCAAAATTGTTGGAAGTTTTCTCCCTCTTTTATTGTAATACTTTTCAAACTAACTGTAAAGTATTTCTTACATCAAAAAAGAAAAATCAACCACGCTTATCTGAAATGTTGTAAGCGTGGCGAGATTAGCTTTTTCCAAAACTATTTGATTTTCCTTAAAATCAACAATGCAATATCAGCAATAAATAGAAATAGGGTGTACGATAATTGTAAACCATTCATTAACCTAACATGGTTATCCATAAGCCAACTTAAATTATTCGCTACAATATTCAAAAGGAAGAACAGGGCAACAAAAGCGATTAACGAAGCTGTAGCGATAAGTCCACGACCTCTTTCATCTCGCCCCTCTTTTGAAAAATAGAAGAATACAAACAAGCCCAAAAGCACAAAACCAAGTATTCCATTTGCTCGCATAAAAAATCTGCTATCTAATAAAAGCGTTATCCACTCAATCATTTTTCTGCCTCCTCAAAATCAAATAAATCTTCAATCGCTACATCAAATACTTTCGCAATACTGTATGCTAACAACATGGACGGATTGTATCGGTTTCTTTCAAGCTGTATAATTGTTTGCCGAGATACTCCAACAAGGTCAGCGAGTTCCTGCTGGCTCATTCGCTTTGTAGCTCTATAAATATGAATTTTGCTGTCAAAAGAATACTTTTGCTTTGCCATTTAGCCACCGCCTTATTATAATTTCAGCTTATTATAACATATTTCTTACTTTTTGTGTGGAATTTATGATTATGCCATATAGAAAAAGCGTGTAAATCTCTACTGAAATACACGCTTTATTATCATTTATCCTACAATCTTCCAGTTGCTATCCTTATGTAGTACAAGCTCATATTGCGATACCTGCGTAGCCTTTGTCTGATTATCAAGGAATTTCACAGCTACTTTAACTTTTACATTGTCCCCGTCCTTTGTGAAGATAGGGTTTACCAGTTCGGAATATAGATAGTCCCTGCCGATAGGTTCAATCACATTTCCCGATACATAATAGGCAAGTTCTTTTTCTGTTGCTGTTGGATAGAGCTTAAAGAATGTTTCCAGAAATGCGGTAGCGTCATTGACGGTATCAGCGTCTACACTTGCATTTGCTTCTGGTGTCTTAGGCTCATAATCTGATTTCTCGATTGCTGGTGCAAGGGTAGGGTTCTGAACGATTACCATATCCCCGTCAGCGTCTACATGGACTTTTACGGTATAGGTTGCTTTCACATTGCTTGTCTGTTCTCCCTCTTTTATCTGCTGATCTACTTCGTAGGTAGCAGAAAAAGTGTCCGTACCAGACTGTTCAATGCTCCATACAAGTACATCTGTTACCGTGGAGCTGGTCGGTATATCTGTCCGAATGGTATCTACATTCAAGTCCTGCAATTCCTTTGTCAGATAACCGCTGATTGCCTGCGTCCTTGCTTCAATCGCTTCTTTGCTGTTACTCCATGTGTAGTAGGGCTTTGCAAAGTTCTTCACAAAATTTTCTATCCCGTTGGTGTAGATTTGTATTATCATGAGGATTTGTCTTTGTCAGAGATATCTTTGATTAAAAATGTTTCTAAAAATGCAGTTTTTGACAATTTAAAAAAAGCTTGTTTACATTTAGAAAATTATGAAGAAAAATTAAATTTATTAGAAAAACATCAAAAAAGACTTGAAATTATAGATGATTTAGAAAAAGATATAAAAGAAGAACATAAAAATATTGATGAACATTTACAAATGTTAAGAGATTTATAGGAGGTATATATGGCGTTTGATTCGTTATCTGAAAGATTGCAGTCAACTTTAAAAAAGGTATCTGGACAAGGTCAGTTGACTGAAAGTAATATGGAAGAGATGTTGACAGAAATTCGACTTGCTTTACTTGAAGCTGATGTCAACTATCAAGTTGTAAAAGAGTTTATTGCATCAACAAAAGAAAAAGCAATTGGTGCAGATGTCGTAGGTTCATTAAAACCTGGACAAGTTTTAGTTAAAATTGTACATGATGAATTAGTACATTTATTAGGTGATGAGGTTTCAGAAGTTG
>OGXD01002688.1_pt1 | contig 10459 bp, 8 predicted proteins | sample 1576211 | NCBI WGS metagenome assembly OGXD01 (sample SAMEA3541470, study PRJEB24748) | human gut metagenome | biome: human gut; feature: human-associated habitat; material: faeces | place: China | collected 2012
GTGCAATTTTATGTGTCAGCAAGAATTGTATTTTCTCATCTTTTGTAATGGGAATATCGCAGGAACATAAATCTGCAATGATTGTCCAAAACCGATTACGTGGGTGACTGTAATAAAAACCAACCTCACGGGATTTAGGAGACGGAAATGTTCCCAACAGAAGCACTTTGGAATCTTGATTGAAAACAGGTGCTATGGTATGTATCAAATGTTTTCGTTCCATGATTTATTCACCTATCCTATCATATCAAATAAACTACAGAATACCTAGTAATATGACAAAATCGTTACAACAATTTTACGATTTTCATTTTCTTAATAAAAAAATAACAAAAAGGAAAGATTTATAGTAAAATAAATTTATAATTAAGCAAATTTTGGAGGAATCAATTATGAGACGAAAAGACCGAGAGATTACGGACGATTATCAAATAGATACAATTATCACCTCTTGCAACTGCTGTCGTTTGGGTTTTTACGACCAAGACAACGTATATATTGTTCCATTGAGCTTTGGCTACGAGAAAAAAGCTGGAACACGAATTTTTTATTTCCACAGTGCAAAACAAGGGAAAAAGATTCAACTGATGAAAACCACCACCACGCCGTTCTCCATGAATACCGTCTTGGAGGAGACGTTGCGGGCAAAGCCCATCTCGTGGGTGACCACCAGCATGGTCATGCCCTCTTCGGCCAGCTTCCGCATGACAGAGAGCACCTCGCCGGTCAGCTCCGGGTCAAGGGCACTGGTGGGTTCGTCAAAGTAAATGATCTCCGGGTCGGTGGCGAGGGCGCGGGCAATGGCAACGCGCTGCTGCTGTCCGCCGGAAAGCTGGCGGGGATAGTAGTCGGCCCGGTCGGCCAGACCGACCTTTTCCAGCATCCGTCTGCCGATCTCGTCTGCCTGCTCCTTTGGCATCCTGCGGGCAACGATCAGGCCCTCGGTCACATTCTGCAGGGCGGTCTTGTTCCGGAACAGGTTGTAGTTCTGGAACACAAAGGCCGTTTTTTTGCGCAGGCGGGCAATGTCGGCCCGGGAAATCCTGCCAAGATCGAAGGATTCGCCGTCGAACACCAGAGTGCCGCTGTCAGCGGTCTCCAGAAAGTTCAGGCAGCGCAGCAGGGTGGTCTTGCCGGAGCCGGAAGGGCCCAGAATGGCAACAACATCTCCCTTTTCCACACTCAGGTCCACGCCGTTCAGGACGTGCAGTGCGCTGCGCACCCGGCGGGCATTGCCGCGCGGGAAAGGCCCGATGTGGAAGCGGGGCTTGTCATCGTAAGTGTAAAATGTTTTGTGGATGTCTTTGATCTCTAACATGGCCATACTGTCCACCCCTTTCTCACTGGAAGCCGTGCGCGTTCAGCTGCCGCTCCACCAGTGCCTGCAGCTTGGTGATGATGGTGCAGAACAGCAGGTAGACCACAGCAACCTCGCAGTAGATGGGCAGGAAAATGTAGGTGCGGGCTGCCACACGCTGGCCTGCCATGAACAACTCTGCCACCGTGATGTTGGAGGCCAGAGAGGTGTCCTTGATCATGCTGATGAGGGAGTTGGACAGGGAGGGTACAGCGGTGCGCAGGGCCTGCGGCAGAACGATGCGGCGCATGATCTGCCACCAGGTCATGCCCACGCAGGAACCGGCCTCCAGCTGGCCCTGGGGCACGCTTTCCAGCGCGCCGCGCATGGTCTCGGCGCAGTAGGCACCCTCGTTGAAAGCAAAGGCGATGACGGCTGCCGGAAAAGCATCCAGCATGATGCCCAGGCTGGGCAGGCCGTAGAAGATGATGAACAGCTGCACCAGCAGCGGCGTGCCCCGGATGACCCAGATGTAGAACCGGGCGATCTGGCGCAGCACCGGAACATTGGCGTACTGCACCAGCGCAACAGCCACTGCAATGACCATGGCAAGGCTGAAGGAGATCAGGGTCAGGGGAATGGTCATGGTCAGGCCTGCCGTCAGGATGCGGGGCAGGGCCTCCCACAGCACGCTGACCGTGCGGTTGGTAAGAAGTGCTTCAAACATGTTTTTCTTCCTTATTGACAAAAAACGGTGGAATATCTTTGGGATACACCTTAAACTATGGCTCAGGTCAAGAGCATATCCTACAATTCCTACCAAAATACTATAGCATGAAATGGAGACAAGTGCAATCCATTGGCGAAAATCCTTCACTCTGGCCAAAAACAAAAGAAAACACGGATTAACTTTGTGCAGACTGGCAAGGAGTTGACGCGGTACGATGTTTCGTGTAAAATGGAATCAGACAGGCCCCGTGCAGGAAGCGCGGGGAACAGGCCGGGCACACAAGCAGCCCGGCGCATACGGAGGACAAAACACAATGAAGCATAAAATTGGTATTCTGGGTGCAGGCACCTGGGGCATGGCTCTGGCGCGGATGCTGACGGTGAGCGGCAATGACGTGACCGTGTGGTCGGCGCTGGAACAGGAGATCGACAACCTTTCCACCACCCGGGTCCACCCCAATCTGCCCGGCATGACCATTCCGGCAGAGATGAAGTTCACCAAGAGCGTGGAAGAGGTGTGCACGGACAAGGAGATCCTGCTGTTCGCGGTGCCGTCGGTGTTCGTGCGCTCCACCGCAGCCAAGGCCCGGCCCTTTGTGCCGGACGGTCAGATCATTGTGGACGTTGCCAAGGGCATTGAAAAGGATACCCTGTTCACCATGACGGAGATCCTGGCCGATGAGCTGGGCAAAGAGGGCGGCCCCAAGGGGGTGCGTCTGGTGGCCCTGAGCGGCCCCACCCACGCCGAGGAGGTGGCGATCGACCTGCCCACCACCATCGTTTCGGCCAGCAAGGATATGGAAGCGGCCAGATTCGTGCAGACGGTGTTCACCAACAACGTCATGCGTGTGTACACCAATGAGGACATCAAGGGTGTGGAACTCAGCGGTGCCATGAAGAACGTCATTGCGCTGGGCGTGGGCATCTCCACCGGCCTGGGCTATGGCGACAACGCCCGCGCCGCCCTCATCACCCGCGGCATTGCCGAGCTTGCCCGGCTGGGCGTGGCCATGGGCTGCAATGTCCACACCTTTGCCGGTCTGGCCGGCATCGGTGACCTGATCGTGACCGCCACCAGTATGCACAGCCGCAACAATCGGGCCGGCATCCTCATCGGCAAGGGTGAGACCCCGGAGCAGGCCGTGAAGGAGGTCGGTATGGTGGTTGAGGGTATGAACGCCCTGCCTGCCGCGCTGGAGCTTGCCGCCAAGTATCAGGTGGAAATGCCCATCGTTCAGACCGTGAACGCTGTCGTGAACAAGGGCATGAGCGCCGCCGAGGCGGTGCGCTCCCTGATGGATCGTGACCCCAAGAACGAGCTGCCCCAGGACTACGAAAAGTAATATTTTTTCATCGAGAGGGACAATCCTCTCCGTCATTGCTTCGCAATGCCACCTCTCCCGAGAGGAGAGGTTTGGTGCTGTACTTTACGGCATCAAAAAAGCTCCCCCTTTCGGGGGAGCTGGCAAAGCCGCAGGCTTTGACGGAGAGGGTTGTTCCTCTTTCATTTTACTGCTGGGCCTCGATGGCCTTGACGATCTTGTCGGCGATGTACTTGTGGCCGGAGACGGTGGGGTGGCCGTCCAGCTCAGTCTGAGCAAAGGGGATGGAAACGTAGGTGGCACCGTAAACATCGGCCAGCTGCTTTTCGTAGTTGTTCAGCTTGCTGAAGTAGTTGCTCCAGCTGGGCAGCAGGGGCACAGGGTTGGTGGCACCGATGATCAGGATCTGGGCATCAGGGTTCAGTTCCTTGACGGCTGCCACGATCTGGCGCAGGTTGCTGCTGCTTTCGGGATAAGCGTTCTCGCAGATCTTGTTCATGCCGGAGAAGAACAGGTTCCAGACGGCATCTTTCTCGCTGCGGGTCAGGCTGAGCTTTTTCAGGCTCTCGTTCAGTGCGTCCTCGGTTTCCTTGCTGCTGCCGCGCAGGTTGCCGCTGAGCACGATGGAAGCCAGGTCCTCACTTTTCCAGTTAGTGGCCTCACCAAAAGAGACCACGGTGGGCACAAAAGCATCATTGGAGCCCAGCTGGATGGAGATAACATCGGCACTTTTGATGTAATCTACAAACTCGGGGTAATTGTACTGGCAGCCGGAGAGGGTGTTCATCTCGGCCATGGTGCCGGTCTTGACCAGCTCCACCATATCCTTGCTCATCACGCCGGGCAGGCCAAGGTTGATGGCATGATCCCGGTCGAGGTTCAGGCTTTTGCCTACCTGACCCACATAGCAGGTCTCGGGGTAACCCTTGAAGTTGGAGGAAACGTCCACGCCCATCAAGTTATGTGCATATTGAACGGTAGTCAGGCCGATGCCGGCGCAGATGCTGTCGCCCAGGGCAACATAGGTGATGGAGTTGGGCTCCTTCTCTTCTTCGGTGCTGCTGGAGGTGAAGAAACAGTTCTCCTCCTCTGCAGCGGTCTGTTCAGTGGTCAGAGCGGGGTCTGCGCTCTCTTCCGGGGCGGCTGCAAAGGCCGGAACGCTCAGGACAGAGAACAGCATGGCGGCCGAAAGGGCCAGGCCAATCAGTTTCTTTTTCATGGTGTCGTCACGAATCCTTTCCAATGTGTATTATTCTGCTTAATAATCGCGGGGAGTGATCTCTTCTTCCAGCTTGCGATAATCAAATTTAGCGGCCAGTGTCAGGGGCATTTCGGGGATGATCTTGTACCCCACGGGCTGGACATATTCGGGCAGCTCCTCAATGCAGAGCTGGCGCAGCTCCTTGATGATCTGCTTGTGCTTGGCGGCGGGAACCGCAGGGTCAAGCACCAGATAGACAAAAGGCAGGCGGCCCTGCACATGATCCTTGTCAACGCAGCCCACCACAGAGCACTGATGCACGGCGGGATGCTGGCTGACCACATTTTCGATCATGGAGGGGAACACCTTGAAGCCATCGTGACGGATGATGAGCCGCTTGATCCGGCTGTCCAGATAGACAAAGCCGTCCTCGTCCAGATAGCCGATGTCACCGGTGTGCACCCAGATCCGGCCATCCGCATGGGTGTGCTTGATGGCGGCGGTCTCAGCAGGCTTGTTGTAGTAACCCTTCATAACGCCGGGGCCGGAGATGCACAGCTCACCCCGCTGGCCGATGGGCAGCTCTGTGTCGGTGCCCGGCTCAAAGACGGACACCAGCGTGTTGACCAGCGGCAGACCCACGCTGCCGGGCTTGTTGTTCCGGCCGGCAGCAGCGGTGGCGGCGGAGGAGACCTCGGTCATGCCGTAGCCCTTGGCGATGGGAAATTCCACGTTGTGAGCGGCCAGGAAGTCGTTGACCGTCTGTTCGGCACCCCGGGCGATGGCATCGCCGCCCGCGGCATAGTTGCGGATGAAGGAGAGATCCTTGTTCTGCAGCTTGGGGTCAACAGCCAGCTGCTGGTAGTGGGAGGGCACGCCGAACATGTGTTCGGGCTTGTACTTCCAGATCAGGCTGCCCAGCTTATTGGGGTCGAGGTTGGGGACGATGACCACCTTGATGCCCAGCGTCAGCGGCAGATGTACGCCGCAGGCAAAGCCGTAGGCAATGAAGGGGGGCATGATGTTCAGCAGGGACTGACCCTTGGAAAACAGCGTGTCGCAGGCGGAGAACTGCATGGCAATGCCGTTGAAGTTGTTATCGGTCAGCATCACGCCCTTGGGAGAGCCGGTGGTGCCGCCGGTGTGTACCACCACGCAGGCATGCTCCGGGTCATAGGGCTCCGCGGCAATGCTCTCGTCCTTCCCGGCAGCAAGGAACTGCTTCCAGTGGATGACATTGGAGTGATACTTGTTCTTGTCGAGATTCTGGACCTTGTAACCCAGCGCCAGAGGCAGCGGCAGGGAATCGGCCGGGGAGAGCACCACCACATGTTCCACATGGGTGCGCTTGGCAGCCTGATGGCAGCGCTCATACACCACATTCAGGCAGATCAGCAGGTGGGAATCCACCTCTTCAATGTACTCACGGATGCCCTCCACACTGTAACGGGGATCCACCAGGTTCAGAGTCGCGCCGATCATGTCGGCGGCATAGAACGCAAAGATGATCTCCGGGGTCATCACGCTGACCACAGTGGCGATATCGCCCTTTTTCAGGCCCGCGGCCCGCAGGGCGGCAGCTGTCTTTTTGACGTTGACGATAAAATCAGCGTAGGTGAACTTGCGGCCATAGTATTCCAGTGCGGTCTCGCCCAGCCGGTTCTTGTTCTGCCGGCAGACGAGCTCAAACGCCGTGCAGGCGGGCATGGTCTGGTCAATGTACTTCTGATCGTAGAATTTCAGCCAGGGACGTGCCTGGGAAGCGTAGATCGGGGTGTTGGATGTTGTCATAAATTGTCCTTTGTCCTTTGAGCAGTCACTGCACCCGCAGCCGGGGCAGCCAGATTCAATGGGGTCTTAAATTTCGTCCGTTTGTCAAAAACAACACAATACGTACAAGAGCTATTGTAGTAGAGCAGGGTGGAAATGTCAAGAAACAAAGGGCGAACTTTGCCAAAAAACGCAAGAGAAAGTTTACATTTCAGCCAGCCAGTCTTTGGCCTCCTGCTCGCTGCAGAGCACCCAGTGGCTGGGGCGCAGCTCCCGCCACTGGGGAGCCTCCTGCGTGTAATCGTGCATGGCGGGGTCGTAGACCAGCAGCTTTTTTTTCCGCTCCAGCCTGGGGTTGGGCATGGGGATGGCGGAGAGCAGGCTGCGGGTGTAGGGGTGGATGGCATGGGTCACCAGCTCTTCCGCATCGGCCAGCTCCACGATATCGCCCTTGTGGATGACGGCGATGCGGTCCGAAATGTACCGCATGACCGAGAGGTCGTGGGCGATGAACAGGTAGGTGATGCCGCGCTCCTTCTGCAGATGGCGCAGCAGGTTGAGCACCTGGGCGCGGATGGACATATCCAGAGCCGAGATGGGCTCGTCGGCAATGATGAACTCAGGCTCCACGATCAGGGCGCGGGCAATGCCGATGCGCTGGCGCTGGCCGCCGGAGAACTCATGCGGGAAGCGGGAGGCGAATTCAGGCAGCAGGCCCACATCCAGCAGTGCCTGCCGGACCTTCTCCTCCCGCTGGGCAGCGGTCAGGTCGGGCCGGACATTCTGCAGGCCCTCGCCCACGATGTAGCTGACCTTGGCGCGCTCGTTCAGGGAGGACTGCGGGTCCTGGAAGATCATCTGGATCTCCTTGATGACCTGCTGGTCCAGCTGGCGGGAGATCTTGCCGTTGATCTTCTGGCCCTTGTACAGGATCTCGCCGCCCGAGGTGGGCAGGATGCGCATGATGGCGCGGCCGATGGTGGTCTTGCCGGAGCCGGATTCGCCCACCAGACCAAAGGTCTCACCCTTGTAAATTTCAAAGTTGGCACGGTTCACGGCCTTGAAGGCCTTGCGGCCGGAGCCGTAGGTCACCTCGAGGTCCTTGACCTTAAGCAGGACCTGCCGGGGCGAGGCCTCTCCATCTTGCTGGCGCAAGACCTTTTTTTCGCTCGAACACTCCACTGGGGTATTCGCTGCTTCGCAAACGCGAATGTCACGATTTTCAGGCATCCTGCATCCCCTCCTCTTTCAACAGTTTGACGGCGGCAGGTGGTTCCACCTTGGGGGCCCGGGGGTCCAGCAGCCAGGTCTTGGCCTTGTGGGTGGGGCTGACCGCAAAGTAGGGCGGGCGCTTGACAAAGTCGATCTTCAGCGCCTGGGGGTTGCGGGGCGCAAAGGCATCGCCGTGGATCTCGGCGAACAGATTCGGGGGTGTACCCTGAATGTTGAACAGATCCTCGCCTTTGATGCCCATCTGGGGCATGCTGGACAGCAGCGCCCAGGTGTAGGGGTGGCGGGGGTCGTAGTAGATCTCATCGGAGGTGCCGATCTCCACGATGTCACCTGCGTACATGACGGCCACCCGGTCGGCAATGTTGGCCACCACGCCCAGATCGTGGGTGATGAGGACGATGGTCAGGTTGTACTTGACCTGCATCTCCTTGAGCAGCTGCAGGATCTGGGCCTGAATGGTCACATCCAGTGCGGTGGTGGGCTCGTCGCAGATCAGGATCTGCGGGTTGCAGGCCACCGCAATGGCAATGACGACGCGCTGGCGCATACCGCCCGAAAACTCGTGGGGATACTGCGCAAAGCGCACCTCGGGGTCGGCAATGCCCACGTCCCGCAGGTATTCCAGGGTCTTTTCCCGGGCGGCCTTGCCCTTGAGATGCTGGTGCAGCTCCACGGCTTCCATGATCTGGTCGCCGATGGTCTTCAGGGGGTTCAGGCTGGTCATGGGGTCCTGCATGATCATGGCGATCTCATGGCCCCGGACCTTCAGCCAGTCCTTCTCCTTTTTCAGGTCGGAAAGGCGGATGGGCTTGCCGTCATCGGCACCGTAATAATCAATGGTGCCCGAGGTGATGGAGCCGTTGGCATCCAGCAGGCCCATGAAGCTCTTGGTGAACACGCTCTTGCCGGAGCCGGATTCGCCCACGATGGCAAGGACTTCGCCGTGGTAGATGTCCAGGTCGATGCCGCGGATGGCATGCAGCACCTTGCCGCGCAGGTTGAATTTGATGTTGAGGTCCTTTACAGAAAGGATGAGCTGATTTTTTTCCATCTTCTGTCCCTCCTTACTGCAGGTGGTTCTTCGGGTCAGCAGCGTCCGAGAAGGCGTTGCCGATGAGGTAGAACGCAATGGTGACAAAGCTCAGGATGATGGTGGGGTAGAGCAGCTGGTACCGCAGGCCCGCCTGCATCATCACCTTGCGGCCGTCGTTGATCAGGTTGCCCAGAGAGGGCGTTTCCACAGAAAGGCCCAGGCCGATATAGGTGATGAACACCTCGCTGCCGATGGCGGCGGGGATGGTCAGGGCCATGCGCAGCATGATGACCGATACCAGATAGGGCAGCAGGTTGCGCAGCACGATGCGGCGGATGGGGGTGCCGATGCAGCGGGAAGCCACGTTGTAATCACGGTCGCGGATGATCAGGATCTGGTTGCGGATAAAGCGCGCCATGGCGATCCAGCCCGTGATGGACATGCCCAGGATCAGGGTCTGGATGCTGGGGGATGCGACATAGGAGATCAGGATCAGGATGATGGTGGAGGGGATGTTATCACAGATGTTGTACAGCTCGGTGAAGAAGAAATCGAGCTGGCGGACATAGCCCCAGAGCACACCTACTGTGATGCCCACCACGGCCTCGATGAGGGCCACGAAGAAGGCGATGGTCAGACTGGTGCGTGCACCGGCCCAGATGCGGGCCCACAGGTCCTGGCCGATGGCATTGGAGCCCCAGATAAAGCCCTCTTCCCCGGGGGCGATATTGCGGAACTGGATGCCGGTGGCAGGGTCTACCTGGCAGAGGTTGGGATCTGCCTGACCGGGCAGATAGGGCTGCAAAAAGGCAAAGCCCACCACGAACACCAGTGCAATGAGCAGGGCCACGGCGATCTTATTCTTGAAGAAAGCACGGAAAGTGCTGCCCCAATAGCTGTAATTGGAGTAGGAGGTGGCCTCGGCACGCTCCTCGCTGAACCCGGCGGGGGTGAACAGCTCGTCCTCGGGCAGGTCGGCCCAAGCGGCGGGGCCGTCCTTCTGCAGCTTGTTCAGGTCGTTTTCCAGAACAGCTGCCTTGTGATCTTTCATGTGGAACAGCATTATCGGCCACCTTCTTTCTTGCCAAAGCTGATGCGGGGATCGATGAGCACCATGAGCAGATCGCCCAGGATCAGGCCGATGATGCCCACGCAGGCGTACAGCAGCACGATGCCCTGCACCATGGTGTTGTCGTGGCGCTGGACGCAGGTGACCAGCAGGCCGCCCATGCCGGGGATGGAATACAGGCTCTCGATGTAGATGGAGCCGACCACAGTGTTCAGGAAGGCAGAGGGAATATACTGCACCAGCGGCACCATGGCGTTGCGGAAGATGTGGCGCAGGGCGATGTTGCTCTCGCTCACGCCCTTGGCCAGCGCCAGCCGGACGTAATCCTTGTTGCTCTCGTCCACCATGTAGCGGCGCAGCCACATGGCGTAGAATGCCACGTTGCCCAGGCTCATGGAGCAGACCGGCAGCACCCAGTACCGCCAGTCGGAGGCATCAAACAACAGACCCACGCCCAGGGCGGTGGTGCCGTACATCTGAATATAAAGGTAATACACGGCGGCAGGCACGGCCTGAATGAGCACGATGATGGCGGTGCCGATCTTATCCGGCCAGCGGTTCTTGAACCGGCCCATCAGCAGGCCCATGGGAATGCCGATGACCAGGCTCAACAGCATGGCAAACACACCCATCTGGATAGAGATGGGCAGCTTTTTGGCCAGGATGCCGGTGACCGAGGCATTTACCTTATAAATATGGCTCACGCCCAGGTCGCCGTGGAGGGCATTCCACCAGAAGCGGCCGATCTGCACCGGCAGCGGGTCCAGCAGGCCCATGGACTGCAGGCCCGCCTGGATCTGGGCCT
>OGXD01002692.1_pt1 | contig 10445 bp, 9 predicted proteins | sample 1576211 | NCBI WGS metagenome assembly OGXD01 (sample SAMEA3541470, study PRJEB24748) | human gut metagenome | biome: human gut; feature: human-associated habitat; material: faeces | place: China | collected 2012
ATGATGGTAGACAATGAATTATATAGGATTACTGGCAAAGTATATAAAGAATTAGCCGAGTTGTGTGACAAGTATGGAGAGTGCCAAATTAATTGAGTAAGTCAGGGAAATTGTGAAATATTAGGAAAAGCAAATTGACAAAATCTGTGTTTATTAATATAATAGACACAGATTTTTGTTGTCAAAGCGTTATATTAAAAGTTATGGATTAATAAGGAGGGGATGAAGCTATGGTAGGCGTCAAGTAAGTTTTACTGAAACATTTATTTGTTCGTAGTAAATTATTTAAGGGAGGATTGTTTTATGATTTTAAAATTAATTAAGTACAGTTTAACGATGTTATTATGTTGTATAACTCTTATTTCATGTGGACAGGAGAACATTTCTACAAATAAACCGGATATTGGCAAGAAGGAGAATTATTCTACCGGAACGCCGGATATAATAGAAAATTCTTCGTTACCAACTCAGACTCCGAAAAAATCAAAAGGCAGAAATAAATCAAAGAGAGGGGAATTACAGGCAATATATGGGAAATGGAAAATATTAGATATGGTTGGATACGGGTATATTTATGGAGAATTTTCAATGAAAGATTATGTAGGAGGGACTGTCACTATACGTGAAAATTATATTGAGACTAATCTGCCATTGGGTAGGTGGAAATTAAAAAATCCAATTTATAAATTGGAAAAACAAAATGAAGAGGATTTTTGGGAGTATAGTCATGCTAATATTCATAGTGGATTTGGTTTTAAAAGCGAGAAAATTAAAGCAGTAACAGTCTTTGATGATAAGGATGAATGGGATGAATTTGGAAATATATTTTGGATTAGAGATAAAGACCATCTGATATTTTTTGGACCTGTTTATTTTTTGGCAAAAAGAATAGAATGAGTACATACTTAGAAATTTTACAGAGGATTCATACGAGGGGAGTATGGATGAAGATGGTTTTAATTTATTAGAAGGAAGCATGGAAAAAAACACAGAGGAGTATTTTGGAATGAAAAAAGTAAAATACATTATATTAGTTGCAGTGGCAGGAATATTGATTTTTTGCTGTTATCGGATTGTATTTGCACCACATTCTTACCGGGATGTTGTTTCTCGGGAAATAGATAATATACAGCCAAGTATTAATACGAGTTCTTTTGAAAGTTTAAGTGTACAGAAGTTTAATGATACAAAATATTATTTAGATGAGAATAATGCACTGTGGTTAAAAAGTCCAAAGGAAGAGAAAATTTGCGTTAGACAGGTTGCATATTTTCTGGTGTGGCAAAACCGTTTGATATATACAACTACCGACAATATAAAAGCGATATATGAAATGCCTCTCTTAGGGGCCAATAAAAAGTCTGAAAAGAGGGTATCGGAGGAGGCACGGATTATATTTTGTGATAATCAATTTCTTTATATTTATACGGCTCAAAAAATGTTGCTTAAATATGATTATTCATGGAAGGAAATTGAAGCAATTGATATGAAGAAAAAAGGTGTGGAAGTTAATTTTGAAAGAGCATGCGTTGTGAAAAATAAAATTGTATTTTGTACAGAAAGTGATGGTGCGGATGGTTTTGATATGTATTTGTTTGATTTAAAAACAAAGTACATACAAAAAATTCCTTTTTCTTCAAAAGAAACAAATGAGTATGCAATAAGGAATGATGTTGTTCGTTGGAAAGGAGAAATCTACTACATGAGATGTAGTTATAATGATGGAGATATGAATAATTCACTTACACGTGCAGAATCAATTGACGATGGAATATATAGATTAGATTTGGCAAAAGGAAAATTAGAAAAGATATCGGAAGATGTAGGGGAATTCTTAATAGTGATTGATAATAATCTATGTGTTGTTAGGGATTCGTTTATGTTTGGTATGACGTACAAAAAGGTCCAATAAACTGCAACATTTATAAGTGCTGAATCGTTGTATTATATAAAAGGGAAAGAGTTGACAGAACAAAAAGACTGCTAAAAGAAAGGGAGGAACAAAAGGGATGGCGCTCCGGTACAATAAAAAGTTAGTTATAATAATGATTATGTTAATATTGCTTAGTTGTACAAGCTGTGGTGTGAAGCAAAGTAAGGATAAGCAAGAGGCAAAGAAAAAGATAACAAGAGAGGGGGATTATTCCTATGCAAATTCTACGGATATATTTTGTGTGGAGAAAAATAATTTATTTTCATATGACATAAACGGAGAAAATAAGAGAAAGCTAAAGGCAACAATGGGGGAAGGGTGCTTGATTCGAGTAACGGATGATTGGTTGTATTTTAAGAAGGAGATTAAAAAAAATACCCAATATGGGATAGAAATTGAAGCAGTATGCCGCATTCCTTTAAAGAAGGGGAGAGGTGGGAGAAGTGTATTAGCAGGCAAAGAGCAAAACGTTGTGGAGCATTTGGATGGAGTAACTGAAGCAATAGTCGTAGATAAGTATCTTGTTTATTTACGCTCTGCATCATGTGTAAACTATAATAATTCTTTAGTGGGGAGTTATATTATACAACAAGAAGATGAGATTTTTTTAGTTGATCTGAAAAATAATAAAACAAAAAAGTGCATCGTTCCAAAAGAAATAACAAGTCTAAAAATACTGGAGTGGCAAGTGTTTGGAAGTTCGTCGAAAGGAATTGTATGGGGAGAAGAGGCTTTGTTTTATTATGATATTAAACAAAACAAAGTTAGTTTGATTAACGAAAAACAGACAAGTAATGTGGCATTTGACCCATTAAAGGATGAAGTTTATTATTGCAAAGAAAATCGCCCTCAAATAATAGAGAAATATAGTATTAAAACGGGTGAAAAGAGTGCGATAATAACCAAAAAAGAAGTTTTACCGGTGCTTGTTAATTGCCTGTGTGTTTCTATGGATGATATAAAAAAATTTAGCATAGAGGAATTGTATTATAGTAAAGAAAAGATTTATTTTTCGGTAAAAACAAAAGTGAAGGGCGGTTACAATAGAGAGGTATTGTTATCCTATCAAGTAAATAAAAATTTAGTGCTTTATGAGCCGGAATTGGATAATGCAAAACATTTATATTTGTCGTGGAATGAGAAAAATGTATTTATGATATTGTTAGGTTGTGTTCAAGGCAAGTGGTTTTGGCAGGACGAAAATGGGTTGCTAAAATATGATAGCAAAACAGGAGCTGTCCGGTTATGTGATAGAGATGGAATGGATAATGAAATTTATGCAATTAAGAGTATGAAAGAGTTGAGAAAGTGGGATGAGTAAGATTAAAAAAATTGGTTTGGCAGGAGTTCGCGCCTTTCCTAAGGCTAAAGGTTAAACTTACGAGAGACCTTCCCATTCCGGAGAGTGGGAAGGTCTCTTTTTGTTTTAGATCCTCTGTCTGTAAGGGCAGGGGATTTTTTTCGGCATGTCACAACTCTTTGTTTACAAAACAAGGTTGTTCTGGTATACTGAAAAGCAGAAAGAGGATGTGCATCTGAATCAGAATGGAGGGTGGATGGATGAAATATCCATGGATCGATGAATATCTGCTGTCAAAGCCCGGTGTGACAAAGAACTTACAGGCAGAGTGGAACTGGGTGCGTTACCAGATCGGAGACAAAATGTTTGCTGCGGTCTGTCTGGATGATTCCAGCGGAAAGCCGGTCTATATTACTATGAAGCTCGATTCCGCAGAAAGCGAATTTCTGCGTCAGCAGTATGAGGATATCATCCCGGGTTATTATATGAACAAAACGCACTGGAGCTCTGTCAAAGCGGAGGGGAATGTGCCGGATGAACTACTGCAGGAAATACTGGAAAAGTCCTATCGGCTGGTGCTGAGAGGATTCAGCAAAAAGAAACAGCGTGAACTTCTGGAAGAGGTGAAGGGCAATGCCGTTTGATTATAAGAAAGAGTACAGGGAATTTTATCTCCCGCCGAAAAAACCGCATCTGATTACGATACCTCGTATGAATTTTGTGGCAGTGCACGGCAAGGGCGACCCGAATGCTCCGGGTGGAGCCTATCAGGAGGCTATGGGAGTGCTGTACGGCATTGCTTTTACCATCAAAATGAGCTATAAGGGCAGCCACAAGATGGACGGCTATTTTGAATATGTGGTTCCACCGTTGGAGGGCTTGTGGCATCAGAAGGGCGTGGATGGCGTTGACTATGCGCATAAAGAATTATTTGAGTGGACATCTATGATCCGCCTGCCGGAATTCGTGACGTCGGAAGCGTTTGATTGGGCCGTACAGGAAGCAACGGCAAAAAAGAAAAAGGATTTTTCCAAGGCGGAATTCCTGACCTATGACGAGGGACTTTGCGTTCAGTGCCTGCATATCGGCCCTTATGATGAAGAACCGAAAACGCTGGCGCAGATGGATGCCTTTGCCGTAGAGCAGGGGTATAGGCTTGATTTTTCAGAGACACGCTTCCACCACGAAATTTATCTGAGTGATCCTCGCCGCGCTGCACCGGGAACACTGAAAACAGTTCTGCGGCATCCCATACGTGAAAAATAAAAACAGGAAAATTCACAAATGATGTCGCTTTTATTTGGCAGATGTGCTATACTGGTTCTATCTGTAGAAACACATTAAATGGATAAGGGAGGAGAGAACTTCATGCAGCATGAAACTGTCATCGTGCTGGACTTTGGCGGCCAGTACAATCAGCTGATCGCGCGCCGCGTCCGCGAGAACAATGTCTACTGTGAAATCTATTCCTATAAAACCGATCTGTCGGTTATCAAGGCAAAGAACCCCAAGGGTATCATCTTTACCGGTGGCCCCAACAGCGTTTATCTGGAAGATTCTCCCACGATCGACCCGGAGATCTTTACCTGGGGTGTGCCTGTGCTGGGCATCTGCTACGGCAGCCAGCTGATGATGCATCTGCTGGGCGGCCATGTCTGCCGCGCACCGGAGCGCGAGTACGGCAAGACTGAGGTGTTCGTGGACACGAACAGCAAGATGTTCACCGATGTGCAGCCCTCCACCATCTGCTGGATGAGCCATAACGACTACATTGAGCAGGCAGCGCCCGGCTTTAAAATCACTGCTCACACGGTCAACTGCCCGGTAGCTGCGGCAGAGAACGAGGAAAAGGGCCTGTATGCGGTCCAGTTCCACCCGGAAGTGCTGCACACTGCGGAAGGCAAGAAGATGCTGCGCAACTTCGTGTACAACGTCTGCGGCTGCACCGGCGACTGGAAGATGGACTCCTTTGTGGAAAACAACGTCAAGGCCCTGCGTGAGCGCATCGGCGATGGCAAGGTGCTGTGCGCCTTGTCCGGCGGCGTGGATTCCTCCGTTCTGGCAGCTATGCTGGCTAAGGCCATCGGCAAGCAGCTGACCTGCGTGTTCGTGGATCACGGTCTGCTGCGTAAGAACGAGAAGGAAGAGGTCTGTGCAGTCTTTGGTCCGGGCAATGCCAATGGCTTTGATATCAACTTTATCTGTGTGGATGCCCGCGACCGCTACTTTGCAAAGCTGGCTGGCGTCACTGAGCCGGAACGCAAGCGTAAGATCATTGGTGAAGAGTTCATCCGCGTATTTGAAGAGCAGGCAAAGAAGATCGGCAAGGTGGATTTTCTGGCACAGGGTACCATTTACCCGGATGTCGTTGAGAGCGGTCTGGGCGGTGAGTCCACTGTTATCAAGAGCCACCACAACGTTGGCGGTCTGCCCGACACCGTGGACTTCAAGGAGTTGGTGGAGCCGCTGCGCAACCTGTTTAAGGACGAAGTGCGTCAGGCTGGCCGTGAGCTGGGCCTGCCCGAATATCTGGTCAGCCGTCAGCCGTTCCCCGGCCCGGGCCTTGGCATCCGCATCATCGGCGAAGTGACCCCTGAGAAGGTGGCAATCGTGCAGGATGCCGATGCGATCTGGCGTGAGGAGATCGCAAAGGCGGGTCTGGATAAGGAGATCAGCCAGTACTATGCAGCCTTGACCAACATGCACAGTGTGGGCGTCATGGGCGACGAGCGCACCTATGATTACGCTGTGGCGCTGCGTGCTGTGACCACCACCGACTTCATGACTGCAGAGAGCTATAATATGCCTTGGGATGTTCTGGGCACTGTCACCAGCCGCATCGTCAATGAGGTCAAGCATGTGAACCGCGTGTTCTATGATTGCACCGGTAAGCCGCCGGCAACCATTGAGCTCGAGTAAGCTTTCTTGATAAAACTGGATCAGGTAAACCTGCAAGCCCCCCGCCAGTTCATCACCGGCAGGGGGCTTTTTATGTGTGTACGGGTAGTTTAACAGAATCCTTGATCTTTGCCGCGATTACGATGCATCCAGCAATTCGTCCGGGTCCTCGATGGCTTCTTCGATGGTCTCTTCCTCAGGAGTGGGTTTATCGACATCGGACGGAGCGAACAGGTCACGGATGGAGTCGCGCAGGAGGACGAGGCTGTTGTCAAGGTCGGCATCCTCGCTCAGCAGCTGCTGGATCATATCCGGCTTATCGGTGATCAGGTCGTCCACGCCGATGCTCAGCAGTTCGCTGGCATCCTCTTCGCGGTTGACGGTCCATGCGGAGATCGTCTTGCCGCGCTTATGGATCTGCTGCACCATACCGGAGGTGATAAAGGTGGACTGTACGCTGAAGAAATCTGCGGCAGGCAGGTCGTAATAACTGCCCACGCCCAGTGCAAGGATGTAGCCGGCCCGGATCTCCGGTGCCAGCTCCTTGACCTTGCAGAGGGTCTCATAACTCTGCGAGGTGATGGTGCAGTCCTGCACAAAGCCTTTTTCGCGGATGATGCGGATGGTTTCCGCTTCCAGCTCCGGGGTGGCGGCATTGGGCTTGATCTCAATGTTCAGCTGGATCTTACCTTTGCATAGGTCCAGCACCTCTTCCAGTGTGGGAACTTTGGTACCAGTGTACTTCTGGCCGAACCAGCGCCCGGCATCCAGCTTACGAACCTCGTTACAGGTCAGGTCGTAGATGTTCTCGTTGCGGCCGGTGCAGCGGCGCAGGCTGGCATCGTGGGTCACCATGACCACGCCGTCTCTGGTCATCTGTACATCCAGCTCGGCCCACTCGCAGCCCTGATCGATGGCCAGCTGGAAAGCGGGCAGGGTGTTTTCTGGTGCGGCAGCGGAGTAGCCGCGGTGCGCGGTGACTACCGGCGCAACGCCGCCCAGCATGGAGAGCAGCTCGTCGTCTCTGGGCAGGGCAAGGTAACAGAATGCCAGCGCAAAGGTGAGCAGAGTAGCACCCGCAACCGATGCACCCAGAAGCAGCCTGCCGGTGGAACGGTGATGCTTTCCGCTCTGGACCGGCTCCGGCTCAGAGGGGAGCTGCTCCCGCAGGCGGCAGTGCAGCATGACGAGGATCGTGCACTGCGCTATGGTGATGGCGCAGTCGATCAGGAACTGGAAGAAAGGCATCTCAATGGCCAGCGCCGCGCGGGACAGTGCAAACATGGCCTGTGTGCTCTGCAGCCCGACCGCGATGATGATGCCGTACAGCGGCACGGCAACCGCTGCCGTCAGCAGCAGGGAACGCAGGACGACCGAGAGGTTCCAGCGCAGCAGCAAAAGAAAAGCACGGAAGACGCGCCTGCGGATGCAGCAAAAGCTTTCCTTTACCGACTGCCACAGGCTTTTGCGCTCCAGCACGAACAGCGGCAGCACCAGCACCCAGCTGACACAGAGGAACAGCAGGGCGGCACCGGCAGCCAGATAGAGCAGGTAATACCGGCTGTTTGCCCGGATGACACCCATGATGTATTCCGGCACGGCAAGCTGCGTGATATAGTTATAGGCGAGGAAAAAATTGGTGAACGGGATCAGCACGGCGCTGTAGACCAGAACGAGCCAGTTCTGCGGCAGGAATGCGTGGCGGATATCCGCAAGAGAGGTGCGCAGCAGGGCGGGCAGGCGGATCGTTTCGCCCTTGCGGGCAAGATCCAGCCCATGCAGCAGGACGGAAAACTCATACAGCGCCCAGAACGCGGTCAGGATGGCAATGAGCGTGATGCACAGGATGATCGCGGGGGAGGAAAAGATATCAGAAGCGTTGTTGTTGTTCAGGTAGTGCATGGGTGCGAACCGCAGCGTGAGCGACCAGAGCTGCTGCATCAGGGGGACGAACAGCAGGTTCGTTGCAGCCTTATACAGGACGATGACCGCGAGCAGGGGGATCTCGGCGCGGCGGATGATAGCCCGGGCGGAGTGCTTCATGGAGTGGTAGGTTTCGTTGGAGGCGCGGAGTGAAGTGAGCAGATCTTTCAATTTGACATGGCCTTCCTTTTATATTCTGCAAAATGACCCGTCCCGAAGCTTCCCGGCGGGCTGTTCTGCGAAAAAAATTTACATATTAAATATAGTGTAACATAACTTCTTATAAAATAAAATGCAGCAGGGGAAGACAGAATCCACAAAATTGAAAGAGAATTTTTGGCAGCCGAATGTGCGGCGCAAAATGCCCGCAAAAAGGCGGGAAAGCGGAGAAACGATGAATCGTTAAAAAATTGTAGAACTTTGCGCGACAGATGTTGATTCGCATGGACTTTTATAGAATCTCTTGCATTTTTATGGAAAATTCAGTATAATAAAACTAATTTTGAAAGCTCACACAGACAACCAGGAGGTCTTACCATGGCTTCAAAGATCAATAAGGGAGAAATCCTCGCCAAGTTTTTTGATGACGGGGAATACACTGCACTGTTTGCTGACGGTGCAGTGAGCGCTGCCTGCGGCTATGCGGCAGGTCAGCAGGCTTACGCTGTTTACCAGAACGGCGAAGCTGTTACCGTAAAGGATGTTGAAAAGAACATCAAGGTTCTGGAGATGGCAGCACAGACTGGCTGCCCGGTCGTCACCTTCTACAACTCCGTTGGCGCAAAGCTGGCTGAGGGTCTGGACGTGCTGACCGCCAGCGCAAAGCTGAATGCGCAGATCGCAAAGGTTTCCGGCGTGATCCCGCAGGTGGCTGTTGTTCTGGGTGTCTGCGGCGGCACCAGCGCACTGAGCGCTGCCAATGCAGATGTCTGCATCATGGCTGAGGGCGCAGAGCTGTTCTTCACCGCTCCGTTCACCTCTGCTGCCAAGGGCGACAAGGTGGCCGATGCCGGCACCGCAGCCGCCGCTGCAAAGGCTGGCGTGGCTGCCATTGTGGCACCCACTGCTGAGGAAGCTGCCGAGAAAGCTGCTCACATCGTGGGCCTGCTGCCGGCCAATAACCTGACCGGCCCTGCGATCTTTGAGTTCGAGCAGCCCACTGCTGCTCTGGCTGCCGGTGCAGAGCCTGCAAAGGCTGCTGCTGCCGTGGTCGATAAGGACAGCGCTGTGGAGCTGTATGCAGGCTTTGGCAAGTCTGTTTACACTGCATTTGCCACCGTGGGCGGCAACGCCGTGGGCGTTGTGGCCACCGGCAAGACCCTGTGCCACAACTGCGTGGCCAAGGCTTCCCGCTTTGTGCGCCTGTGCGATGCCTTCAGCGTGCCGGTGATCACCATTGTGGATACCGAGGGCTTTGTGCCCAGCGCGACCGATGACATTGCAGGCGGCATCCGTGAGGCTGCCCGTCTGGCTGCTACCTATGCCGACGCTACCACCGCAAAGGTGGCTGTGCTGGCTGGCAAGGCCGTCGGCCCTGTTTACACCGCTCTGGCTGCTGCCGATCTGCGCATTGCCGTGGCTGGCTGCACCGTCAGCGCACTGGAACCCAGCGCAGCGGTCAGCGTCCTGTACAAGGAAGAGATCGATGCTTCCGACAACATCATTGCAGCCACCAACGCAAAGGCTGCTGCTTACACCGCCGAGGTGTGCGGCCTTGCCTGCCGCCGCGATGATAACGCCGAAGCCTTCGGCTGCCGCGTTCTTCGACAGCTGCTCGGCAACTGCCGGGGTGCGGTGCGCGGAGCAGATGCGGACCTCAGTCGGAATATCGAACGATTTCAGACGGTCAACACACTTTTCCATTACCTTGAGATCACTGTCGGATCCCATGACAACAAGAACTTTTTTCATTTGTTATTCCTCCTACAAAAACAAATGAGGGCACGGGTATACCCGTGCCCTATGTTCGCTCATTTATGTGCACCGATGCCCGAGAGAATGCACGAATGCCCGAGAACAAAAAACTGTTCAGCTGCAGTCTGGTTCAAAAATACGCTGCCGGTCATGAGTACACCTCTTTCTTAAAACCAACGGTGACGATACATATTTATTTTAGCCAATTTAACTTGTTAATGCAAGTATTTTACCCGCTTTTTTCGGGATTCGTGTAAATGCCCAAAGATAAATTTTACTCCTCTGCACTTTCGTGCAGAACGCCCTTTTTATAAAGCACCTCTTCCATCTGGTGCACGCGCTCGGTCCACGAGCACTGCGCGCCGTAGGCAAGGCGTTTTTCCGTCCATGCCGGACGTTTTTCCTTGGCAGCGGCATCGCACAGCGGCAGGAACATCTCGGGATTGCGGGCAATGTAGACCACATCCTTGGAATTCT
>OGXD01002696.1_pt1 | contig 10432 bp, 8 predicted proteins | sample 1576211 | NCBI WGS metagenome assembly OGXD01 (sample SAMEA3541470, study PRJEB24748) | human gut metagenome | biome: human gut; feature: human-associated habitat; material: faeces | place: China | collected 2012
GACTTTTCTTTGCTTCTTTCTTTTGGTCACAAAAGAAAGAAGGAGTTCCCGGGAGGCTGCCGTTAATCCCCCGGCCTTCGACAAACATTTTAAAAAGGAGCTGGTATTATGATTGCACAGCACTATAAAGATATGCTGGGCTCCAAGTCGGTTATCCGTCAGATTTCTGAATGGAGCACCGCCCGCGGCGCGGAGATCGGCTACGAGAACGTGTTCGATTACTCGCTGGGCAACCCGTCTGTCCCCTGCCCGCCGCAGTTCACCGCGGCTTGTGCGGACCTGCTGGCCCACACCGACCCCGTCAGGCTGCATGGCTATACGCCGACGCTGACGCTGCCGTCCGCCCGCAAGGCCGTGGCCGAAAGCCTGAACCGCCGATTCGGCATGGACTACACCGCCGACCATATCTTTATGACGACGGGCGCGGCGGGTGCGCTGGCCCATGCTGTGCGCTGCGTCGGCGTGCCCGGGCAGAACATCGTAACGTTTGCGCCGTTCTTCCCCGAGTACAAGCCGTACATCGAGGGCGCGGGGCTTACCCTGCGCGTGACGCCGCCGCGGTGCGCGGACTTTCAGATCGACTTTGAGGCGTTCGCGCAGCTCGTGGACGAGAACACCGCCGCCGTGCTCATCAACAGCCCCAACAACCCCAGCGGCACCGCCTACAGCGAGGAGACCCTGCAGCAGCTGGCCGACTTTTTGACCCAGGCGTCCGCCCAGTACGGCCACCACATCTTCCTGATTTCCGACGAGCCGTACCGCGAGATTTCGTTCGGCGGCAGGGTCACGCCCTACCCCGCCAAATTCTACGATGATACGCTCACCTGCTACTCCTTCTCCAAGAGTCTGAGCGTGCCGGGCGAGCGTATCGGCTATGTGGCCGCCAACCCGCGGTGCGAGGACGCCGCGTACATCGTGCCGATGTGCGGCCAGATCTCCCGCGGGACCGGCCACAACTGCCCGTCGTCCCTCATCCAGATGGCCGTCGAGCGCTGCCTTGACGTGACCAGCGACCTGTCCGTCTACGAGACGAACATGAACCTGATCTACGACGAGCTGATCGCGCTGGGCTTCACCGTCGTCAAGCCGGACGGCACGTTCTACATCTTCCCGAAGGCGCTGGAGGACGACGCAAAGGCGTTCTGCCAAAAGGCGCTGAAATATGACCTGGCGCTGGTCCCCGGTGACAGCTTCGGCTGCCCCGGCTACTTCCGCATGGCGTACTGCATCGAGACCGAAAAAGTCCGCCGCAGCTTTGCCGCGCTGGAGAAATTCGTGGCCGAGGAGTACGGCGTCACCAAACACTAAGGAGATTTTATGTCGATTCTACGCCGCATTTTTCCGTTTCTGCTGACAGCTGCGCTGCTGTGTGCCTGCGTGCAGATGCCCAACACCCCACAGGATGTGCTGCCCGCCCCGACGCCGCAGCCCACGGCGGCCCCCACCGCCACGCCGGAGACAACCCCCACGCCGACGCCCGAGCCGACAGTGGCCCCCGCGATGGCGACGGCCACGAGCAACGCCACCAAGGACGCGCCGCAGATCAAGGACCCGACGACCTGGGACGACAACGCCGCCAAGACGCTGGCCGGGCTGGAAACGCAGTTTGCCGCCTACGGCCTGACGCTGGACGCGAAGGAGGGCTACCCCTACCTGCTGGCGGTCAACAACGCAGGCGGCGTGGTCACGGTCTACGCCGTGGATTCTGCCACAAAAAAGTACGCTGTGCCGTTTATGGCAATGGTGTGCAGCGGCGGCATGGACACCCCCACCGGGTATTTTTCGACCCCGGTGGACTACAGCTGGCGGCTGCTGATGGGCCCGAGCTACGGCCAGTACGCGACCCGCATCTATGACAGCTACCTGTTCCACAGCGTGCCCTACTACAGCCAGCACAAGGACGATGTGGAGTACGACGAGTTCAACCTGTTGGGCACCCGCGCCAGTCTGGGCTGCATCCGGCTGGCCGTGGTGGACGTGAAGTGGATCTACGACAACTGCCCGCTGGGCACGCCGGTCATCATCTACAACGACGCCGACGACCCCGGCCCGATGGGAAAGCCCGGCACGATCTACACCGACCCCGCCGACACCGAGAAGCGCGGCTGGGACCCCACCGACCCCGACCCGGCCAACCCGTGGGACGATGCCTTTGAGAGCGGCACCGCCATCCGCAGCCAGGCCGCCTGGGACCAGTGGGAGACCGAGCGCGAAAATTGGATGAGCAGCCTGACGCCCACCGATTTGCAGGGGTGGAGCACCGATTCCAAGATCGCGGGGACGAGAGGGTAATTTTTGCGCCGTAGGGGCCGGGCATGCCCGGCCCGGAGGTTTTCCGTTAGCAGACGCCACATCAGCGCCCTGTCTACCCGACGGAGGGGTCAAGACCCCTCCCTACAAAGCACCCGTGAACGTCAGCCTGTAGGGAGCGGTCTTGACCGCTCCGCGGCACGTTTCGGAAAATGCCTGTCAATCAAAAAGCACCTGCCTTTTTATCGAAGGCAGGTGCTTTTCTATTGCATTATCAGCTGAACATCACCACGTCCTGCGCGGGCTTTTCGCCCGGCTCGACGGAGATGGCGGTCAGGACAGGGCCGGTGGAATCGGGGGTCTGGCCCTTGTAGATGGGGTGGTACTTGACGTTGACCTTGGCCGTAATGTTGATCCAGCTGCGCTGCTCCAGCGACTTGTAATCGTCGTACTTGCAGGGCATGCCCACAAACTGGATGTCCTGCACGCAGCAGGTCATGGCAAAGCGTCCGGGCACAAACGCGCCCTTGCCGGCCTGAGGGGTCTGGCAGACCTGAGCCAGATATTTGACCGTCTTGCCGTCATATTTCTTCGGGTCGTCCATGCAGTCCATGTACCATATACCGAAGAACTCCTCGGGGATCTCAATGACCGGCGCGTCCACGTCGAAGGGCAGCGGGTCGGGGATGTCGTCATAGGCGACGCTGCCGTCCTTGAACTCGTAGGCGATGTCGCAGCGGCGGCTGGCCTGGCGCACCAACTTGTGGATGAGCTGGCGGCTCTCGTCGTCGTTGACAGCCTCGGCGCGGTTGACGACCAGCAGCTCACTGCCGCGCAGCTTGTCCAGCAGCAGGCTGCGCATGGCGCTGTCGCCCGCGTAGGTCTTGATGGTCGTACCGTCGGCGGTGGCCAGGCTCTGGTAGATGAGCCAGTTGTCGGGCAGGGCGTCGTACAGCTCCTGAATGAGCCACATACCGTTGTACTCGATGATGACGCGGCCGCAGCCGGACTTCTTTTCGAGCGCGGTCAGGTTCTCGGCGGTCAGCTCGCTCTTATCCTCGATCTGGGCAACGTGCACGCCGCCGAAGGCGAACTTGGACGGGTCGTACTCGATCTCGCCCTCCTCGCAGACCAGCAGCAGGGTCTTGTCGCCGGAGTCGAAGTTGGGGTCCTCCATCGTTTCCTGAATGAATTTCGTCTTGCCGCTCTCCAGCTGGCCGACGAAGAGATATACGGGGATTTGTTTAGGCATAGGGGACGTCCTTTCGGTTAGTAGCAGTCAAAGGCTTCTCCCCGGGGGGAGAAGCTGTCCGCGAAGCGGACTGATGAGGGGAGAGCTGATCGCGGCCTGTCATTCGTGGGCTGCTGCGGCAGGCTCGCCCCTCATCCGCCCTCGGTCGGGGCCTCGGGCACCTTCCCCCAAGGGGGAAGGCATTCTTATCAAACGTGGAACAATTCCGCGATCTCATGCTCCTTCAGCTGGGAGCCGATGACGCAGAGCTTGCCGGTGACGTCGGGGCCGCAGGGGCGGATCTCGTGCTCGCCGGGGACCATGTCGAACTCGTACCAGGTGTCGCCGCCGTCCACAATGCCCTTGGCGCGCAGGATCATGCCGTAAGCGCCCTCGTCCAGCGCGTGCAGGGCCTTGTCCAGATCCTCACGGCTGTATTTGTGGGCCGTCTCCTTGCCCCAGCTCGTGAACACCTCGTCGGCGTCGTGGTCGTGGTGGTGATGATGCCCGCAGGAGCAGACGCCGTGCTCGTCGTAGTGGTGCTCATGGTGATGCTCGTGCTCGTCCTCGTCGTCGTGGTGATGGCAGCAGTCGTGGTCGTGGTCATCGTCATCATGGTCGTGATGGTGATGCTCGTGCTCGTCCTCATCGTCATCCTCGTCGTGATGATGATGGCAGCAGCAGTCGTGCTCGTCCTCATCGTGGTCGTGATGGTGATGATGGTGGTGCTCGTGCTCATCCTCGTCGGCATGGGCCACGTTGGCGGCGCGGGCCTCGGTCAGCAGCTCGGCGACGAGGTCGCGCTTGCCGTCCATGACGGAGACGATCTGTGCGCCGGTCAGGACGGTCCAGTCGGTGGTGACGATGGTGGCGGTGGGGTTCTTCTCTGCCAGCAGGGCGACGGCGGCAGCGACCTTCTCCTCACTGGCGTTGCCGGTGCGGCTCAGGATGATGCAGGACGCATGGCTGACCTGGTCGTCATAGAACTCACCGAAGTTCTTCATATACATCTTGACCTTGTTCACGTCGGCGACGGTGACAAAGCTGTTCAGGATGACGGGCAGATCCTCGGCGACGCCCTCGACGGCGCGGGTCACGTCGGACAGCTTGCCGACGCCCGACGGCTCAATGAGGATGCGGTCCGGGTGGTAGGTCTCGACGACCTTCTTCAGTGCCTCGCGGAAATCGCCGACCAGGCTGCAGCAGATGCAGCCGGAGTTCAGCTCATTGACCTGAATGCCGGCCTCGCGCATGAAGCCGCCGTCGATGCCGATCTCGCCGAATTCGTTTTCGATCAGGACGATCTGCTCACCGGCGAAGGCCTCCTTGATGAGCTTTTTGATAAGGGTGGTCTTGCCGGCGCCGAGGAAGCCGGAGAAAATGTCGATTTTGGTTTTCTTTTCAGCCATAGTTGGGTACCTCTATTCAAGATGTGTTCAGATGTTCAGTTGGTTGGCAATCTATTACACTAACTGCTAATACTATTATAACAAACACGTCAAGGGGTTTTGCGCCATTTTGCGCGGGAAATTTTGAATTTTTTGCAAAATTTATTGGATTACCGCCTCCACGTAGGGGCCGGGCACTGCGGGGTTGTGAGCGTGGGGCCACGGTTGAGCGGAGCGAAACCGGGGAGCGAACAATGTTTGCCCCCGCGGGGCAAACAACCGCACGAGCGGGCCAGCTTTGCTGGCTGGCGGCGCTCGTTGTGCGCCGCCAAGCGCCCGGCCCGGGGGTGTCCCGCGGGCTGGCGCTAATGGGACACTGCCTCGGAGGGGTCAAGACCCCTCCCTACGGGCTATCGTTCACGGGTGCTTTGTAGGGAGCGGTCTTGACCGCTCCGCCGGGTAGGCAGACGTTAGCGGGTCGGCCCGTAGGGGCGGCATACATGCCGCCATGCCCGCCCCCTACAAAGCACCGCATTTTTGTATGTGCCCCCGGGCGCAAACTCCACCTTTTTTATTATCTATTATCTATTTATTATTTGCAGCATTCGTGGTATGATATACCTAACCCCAATATCTATCACAAAAAGGAGCGATCCATTTTGACTACCAATGAAAAAATCGCCGCGCTGCGTGCCGCTGCCAAAGCGGCGGGCGCGGACGGCGTGCTCATCATGACCAGCGACCCCCATTGCAGCGAGTACCTGCCCGGCTATTATAACGCTCTGCCGTGGTTCTCCGGCTTCATCGGCGAGAACTCGACCCTCGTTGTGACTCAAGACCGCAGCGCCCTGTGGTGCGATGGCCGCTTCTACGTGCAGGCCGACAAGCAGCTGGCCGGCAGCGAGATCGAGTGCATGCACGCGGGCTCCGCGGGTGTGCCCACCGTGGCCGAGTACCTCGGGAGCCACTTTGCGGACGGCCAGACCCTGCTGCTGGACGGCAGCTGCGTGCCCGCCACGATTGCCAAGGAGTACATCGACGCATTGGCCAAGAAGGGTGCCGCCCTCAAGAGTCAGGACGTGGCCAGCCCGATCTGGGACGCCACCGGCGAGCGCCCGGCCCTGCCCGACACCCCCTGTGAGCTGCTGACCCCGGCCCAGACCGGCGCGACTGCCGCGGACCGCATCGCCATGGTGCGTGCCGAGCTGCAGAAGGCCGGTGCCACCGCACTGGCCGTGACCGGTCTGGACTGCGTGGACTGGCTGCTGAACCTGCGCGCCCGCGACCTGCCCTGCACCCCGCTGGCCGTCGCCTACGCGCTGGTCACGATGGACGCCTGCACGCTGTTTATTGCGCCGGGCCGCCTGTCCGACGCCGACGCCGCCACGTTGGCCGAGAGCGGCGTGACGCTGCGCGGCTACGAGGAAATTATCGACGCCGTCCACGCCCTGCCCGCCGACGAGGTGTTCCTGGTGGACGAGAAGGCCACCAACTACGCCCTGTACGAGGCCCTGACCGCCCACAAGACCGTGGCCGGTGCCGACCCGATTTTTGCCCTGAAGGGCATCAAGAACGAGACTGAGCTGAAGAACCTCCGCGAGTGCCATATCCGCGACGGCGTCGCCGTGGTGCGGTTCCAGATGGATCTGGAAAAAGCGCTGGCCGAGGGTAAGCAGCTGACCGAGATCGACATCGACACGATGCTGCAGAAGCGCCGCGCCGAGATGCCCGGCTACTTTGAGGACAGCTTCTCCACGATTGCGGCCTACGGCGCCAACGCCGCCATGATGCACTACCACGCCGAGGGCGACGTGAACAGCGTCATCGAGCCGCGTGGCTTCCTGCTGGTGGACAACGGCGGCCAGTACGACTGCGGCACCACCGACATCACCCGCACCTACCCCGTCGGCCCGCTGACCGACAACGAGCGCCGCTATTACACCTGGGTGCTGCAGAGCCACATCGACATGGCCCGCGCGGTGTTCCTGGACTACTGCACCGGCTTTGCACTGGATACCTTTGCCCGCGGCCCGGTCTGGGCGCACAAGGTCAACTACCGCTGCGGCACCGGCCACGGCGTCGGCTTTATCTCCGGCGTGCACGAGGGCCCGCAGAGCCTGCGCCCGAACAACCCCGTGATTTTTAAGCCCGGCATGACCATCACCGACGAGCCGGGCATCTACGAGACCGACGAGGTCGGCATCCGCATTGAGAACGAGCTGGAGTGCATCGACCTGGGCGAGAACCAGTACGGCCACTGGCTGGGCTTTGCGCCTTTGACGCTGGTGCCCATCTCCACCGAGCCGGTCCTTGTGGACGAGCTGAGCCGCGACCAGATCAACTGGCTGAACGACTACCACGCCCACGTCTACGAGATGCTCAGCCCCCGCCTGAACGAGGACGAGAAGGTCTGGCTGAAGGAGAAGTGCGCGGCGATTGGCAGATAAACAGCTGACAGGTGTTTATCTTTTATATTCCTGTAGGGGCCGGACATGTCCGGCCCGCAACATAAACCGGAAAGCAGGTGCTTGCCGGTAAGCTGCGGGCCGGGCATGCCCGGCCCCTACGCATCAATAATGTTTTACCATGCAATAACGGCACACGTTCCCGGAACGGTCAAGACCGTTCCCTACAAAGCACCCGTGAACCCCATCTGTAGGGAGGGGTCTTGACCCCTCCGCTGACGCTTGCCCGATACCGGGCATTCACGGGCAGCCGCCCGCACCCCCCGCGGGGCGTCGGGGACGCCGCCCCCTGCAACGACCTACGAACTCTCCCACCATCGTTCACGCCCGCGCTGTTTGCGGCATGGCATACCCCCCGGCAGATGTTCCACGTGGAACATCTGCCGGACTTTTTTGTTGGAAAAACCCCTTTTTTATCCCTTCTGTTTGTGCTATAATAGATACAAGCGGCCCCAAAGCCGCCAAAAAACGCAAAAACAGGGGAGGTACGGCGTGGCAAAAGTCATCGCAATAGCAAACCAGAAGGGCGGCGTTGGCAAAACCACCACCGCCGTCAACCTGAGCGCCTGTGTGGCGGCACTCGGCAAAAAGGTCCTCATCGTCGATCTGGACCCGCAGGGCAACACCACATCGGCGTATGGCATCTCCAAAAACAAGGTGGAGGCCGACACCTACACCTGCCTGATCGACGATGATGACGTCCGCGAGGCCATCATCAAGAGCGAGTACAACGCCGATGTGCTGCCGTCCAACACCCAGCTGGCGGGCGCGCCCATCGAGCTTGTGTCGGTGCCGCGGCGGGAAATGCGCCTGCGCACCGTGCTGGCCCCCGTCGTGCCGCTGTACGACTACATCTTCATCGACTGTGCGCCGTCGCTCGACCTTTTGACCGTCAACGCGCTCTGCGCGGCGGACACCGTCATCATCCCGATGCAGTGCGAGTTCTTCGCGCTCGAGGGCCTGAGCGAGCTGATGGCGACCCTGAAAACCGTGCGCAAAAAGTACAACCGGTACTTAGACATCGAGGGCGTGCTGTTCACGATGTACTCCGGGCGGCTCAACCTGACGATGCAGGTCGTCGCGCAGGTCAAAAAGTACTTTGGCGACAAGGTCTACCGCGCCGTCATTCCGCGCACCGTGCGCCTGAGCGAGGCCCCGAGCTTCGGTATGCCGATCAACTTCTATGAGCCGAACGGCAGGGGCAGCGAGGCGTACATGGAATTGGCGCGGGAATTTTTGGCAAACAACGAACGATAAGGAGGGACGCCGATGGCCAAAAAGAAGATGGGCGGGCTTGGCAAGGGACTGGACAGCCTGTTTGCCGACCTGTCCGACGATACCGGCAGCGAAGCGTCCAACTCAACGCTGCCGCTGCGGGAAATCGAGCCTGACCCCGAGCAGCCCCGCAAGCGGTTTAACGACGACGCGCTGAACCAGCTGGCCGACAGCATCACCGAAAACGGGCTTTTGCAGCCTATTGCGGTGCGGCCCAAAAAGGTCGGCCCGGGGTACATCATCATTGCGGGCGAGCGCCGCTGGCGTGCCGCACGCCTGGCCGGGCTGGACGAGGTGCCGGTCATCATCAAGGATGTGACCGACGAGCAGGCCGCCGCGCTGGCGCTGATTGAAAACCTGCAGCGCGAGGACCTCGACCCCATCGAGGTCGCCGAGGGCTGCCGGCAGCTGATCGACAAGTACGGCTTAACGCAGGAATCTGCCGCGAAAAAGCTGGGCAAGAGCCGCAGTGCCGTGACCAACAGCCTGCGCCTGCTGGCCCTGCCCGAAGATGTGCGCCGTATGGTCAGCGGGGGCAAGCTGAGCTTTGGCCACGCCAAGGTCCTGCTGGGGCTGCCCAATGAGGATCTGATGCGGCAGGCTGCGGCGGAGGTCGCGGCGCAGAATCTGAACGTGCGCCAGACCGAGGCCCTGTGCAAAAAGCTGACAAAGCCCGCCAAGCCGCCCAAGGCGAAGGATGATAACTTCACCCGCCCGAAGCGCGCCGTGGAGGTGGAGGCGGCCTTGAAAGAGGTCACCGGCAGCGAGGTCCATGTTGACTACAAGGACGGCAAGGGCTCGCTGAAAATCGACTTTTACAGCGATGATATGCTGCAAAAGTTCGTGAGCCTGCTGGGAATGTATGACCCGGAAGGGTGAGCAGCCCCTCAGGGAAAGCCTGAAAAATAATCTATTATTGAAATTTTAATAGAGGAGTACCACTATGTTAGACATTCGTTTTGTCCGTGAAAACCCGGACGCCGTCAAGGAAAACATCAGGAAAAAGTTCCAGGACGCCAAGCTGCCCCTCGTCGATGAGGTCATCGCGCTTGACGCCGAGTACCGCGCCGCCATCGGTGAGGCCAGCGACCTGCGCGCAAACCGCAACAAGCTGTCCAAGCAGATCGGCGCACTGATGGGCCAGGCCAAGAAAGACCCCTCCAAGGCTGCCGAGGCCGAGGAAATCAAGAAGCAGGTCACGGCCCAGGCTGACCGCCTGAAGGAGCTGGAGGCCAAGGAGACCGAGCTGCAGGCCAAGATCCAGGAGATCATGTACACGATCCCTCAGATGATCGACCCCAGCGTGCCCATCGGCCCCGACGACAGCCATAACGTCGAGGTTCAGCGCTTCGGCGAGCCCGTTGTGCCCGACTATCCCATCCCGTACCACGTGGACATCATGGAGAGCTTCGACGGCATCGACCTTGACGCCGCAGGCCGCGTCTCCGGCAACGGCTTCTACTACCTGCTGGGCGACATTGCCCGCCTGCACGAGGCTGTGCTGGCCTACGCCCGCGATTTTATGATCGACAAGGGCTTTACCTATGTCATCCCCCCGTTCATGATGCACGGCGACGTGGTCAAGGGCGTTATGTCCTTCCCTGAAATGGACGCTATGATGTACAAAATCGAGGGTGAGGACCTGTACCTGATCGGCACGTCCGAGCACACGATGATCGGCCGCTTCATCGACCAGACGCTGGACGGTGCCAAGCTGCCCCTGACCCTGACCAGCTATAGCCCCTGCTTCCGCAAGGAGAAGGGCGCCCACGGCATCGAGGAGCGCGGCATCTACCGCATCCATCAGTTCGAGAAGCAGGAGA
>OGXD01002699.1_pt1 | contig 10405 bp, 10 predicted proteins | sample 1576211 | NCBI WGS metagenome assembly OGXD01 (sample SAMEA3541470, study PRJEB24748) | human gut metagenome | biome: human gut; feature: human-associated habitat; material: faeces | place: China | collected 2012
ACCGAAAACCACGATGAATAAAGGGATACAGACAGTTTGTTAGAGCATGAGAGCAAAAGTGATGCTAAATTACTATTGAGCAATCCTTGATAATTCTCTGCACAACAAAAGTGCAGAAATATGCATAATACTGCACTTTTGTTGTGCAATTATCGCATCATTGCAGATAAATGCACTTCAGCTATGAATTGCTTATACGAAAACTTCAACAAGTTATTTAAAGAGTACGAGCACGAATATAGCACCCATTCGATCTATCCCATTTTGGTATTTTGGAATGAATTATTAGTAAACTAAGCAAAAGCCTTTTTCTTCTTTTAGTCCACACTATTTTTATAAAAGGCACTAATTTTATTGAATTACCTCACTAACAGAGCGCTAGATTTCAAAAAGAAACTTAACTTTGCACCCGAGTTTTATAAAAAGAGACTGAATTAGTAACTAAAAAGATTAAACCGCATGAAAATTAAGACTTTAATAGCCTGTTTCATACTAGCTTGTGCTGCAACTTCCTGCATACAGGATGAAGCACTGAACTCAGAAGCAGCCATTGATGCTTGTACAGGTGATGATGTACAATTAGCAAACATCAATGCTGATTCAAAGGTAATTAATGTATATGTGCATAAGGGAGCCGACCTCTCCAAACAAAAAATAAAATTTGAGGTCCCACAAGGAGCCACTACCAAAGTAAATAATCAGGCAACTGGTGATACAGAGTCTACATATGATTTTAGTGAGGCACCACATTCTCGAAAATTTACTGTAACTTCAGAAGATGGTCAATGGAAACCTGTGTATACTGTTAATCTGAAACGAGCAGAATTACCCAACTCATTTCATTTTGAAGAATTATTAGCCTCTTTCAACACTCCCTATGATATTTTTTACGAGTTTGAGCAAGGAACTTCGCAAGATATTTCTAAAGTTTTGCAATGGTCAAGTGGTAATCCCGGATTTAAACTGACGGGAATGGCAAAGAGTATTAGCGATTATCCGACAGTACAAGCCGCTAACGGTGTCATTGGTAAATGTGCTAAATTGACAACTTGCGACACAGGAAGTTTTGGCGCAATGGTAAATATGTTTATTGCTGCAGGTAATCTTTTTATCGGTTCGTTCGACCTTTCCAATGCATTAAAAGATGCCCCCAAAGCAACAACATTCGGCTTCCAATTTTACAAACGCCCTAAAGCATTAAAGGGATTCTATAAATTTAAATCCGGTGATCTTTTATGAAGTCGCCTATTTTTTTTGCACATTTGCAATTAATTTATTTTCTTCAAGAGATAGGTATATGACAAGACTTAAACTTACACTAATATTACTTTGTTTTATGACTATGATACAAGCCTCAAATCCTTTCTTTGAAAAGTATTCAACTCCACATGGAACTGTTCCTTTCAATCTGATAAAGACTGAACATTACGCACCTGCCATACATGAAGGCATCCGCCGGCAAAATGCAGAAATAGATGCGATCATCAATAACCCTGCTGCTCCGACTTTTGAAAACACGATAGTGCCCTACGAGAAGTCCGGAGAACTGTTGCATCGTGTCACTACCGTATTCGGCAATCTGCTCAGCGCCGAAACCAGCGATGAATTGCAGGAACTTGCCCGGGAAATCATGCCACTAATGAGCGAACATGAGAACAACATCAGCCTCAACGAAAAGCTATTTGCCCGCATCAAAGCCGCATATGAGCTGACAGACAAGAATAAACTTACTCCGGAACAGTCCAAGCTACTAGAAGACATCTACACCGGCTTTGTCCGCAACGGAGCAAACCTGCAAGGAGATGCCAAGGAAAAATACCGTAAATTGTGCAAAGAATTAAGCTTGTTGACACTGCAGTTCAGTGAAAATGCCCTGAAAGAGACAAACGACTACCAATTGGTGCTGACCAATAAGTCACAGTTGTCCGGTCTGCCTGAAAGCGCCGTTGATGCCGCCGCAGAGACAGCGCAGGAAAAAGGTGTGAAAGGTTGGGTATTCACCCTACATGCCCCAAGTTACAGCCCTTTCATGACGTATGCTGACAACCGCGACCTGCGCCAAGAACTTTACATGGCATATAATACCAAATGCACGCATGACAATGCCTGCAACAATCTGGAAATCGTAAAGAAAATTGCCAACGTCCGCATGGAAATCGCCCAACTGCTGGGCTACGACAACTTTGCCGAATACAACCTGAAAGAACGAATGGCACAAAACAGCGACGCTGTATACAAACTGCTGAACCAACTGTTAGAAGCATATACACCCACCGCACAAAAAGAATATGCTGAAGTGCAGGCACTGGCACGCAACGAAGAAGGAGAAAGCTTCAATCTCATGCCATGGGACTGGAGTTACTATTCCCAAAAGCTGAAAGACCGGAAGTTCAGTATTAATGATGAAATGCTTCGTCCCTACTTTGAGCTAAGCAAAGTTAAAGAAGGAGTATTCGGACTGGCAAGCAGGCTGTACGACATCACATTCAAGAAGAATCCCGGCATTCCTGTTTATCACAAGGATGTGGAAGCCTACGAAGTATTTGATAAAGACGGCACATATCTTGCTGTACTCTATACAGACTTTCATCCCAGAGCCGGAAAACGCTCCGGTGCATGGATGACGAGCTACAAAGGGCAGTGGACAGATGAGAAAAGCGGCGAAAACAGCCGTCCGCACGTATCTATCGTGATGAATTTTACCAAACCCACACAAAACAAGCCCGCCCTACTAACTTTCGATGAAGTGGAAACTTTCCTGCACGAGTTCGGGCACAGCTTGCACGAGATATTTGCCAACTCCACTTACGAAAGTTTAAGTGGCACAAATGTTTATTGGGACTTTGTAGAACTGCCCTCTCAGTTCATGGAAAACTTTGCCATTGAAAAAGAGTTCCTGCACACCTTTGCCCGCCACTACCAAACCGGCGAACTCATCCCCGACGAACTGGTGCAGCGCATTGTAGATTCATCGAATTTCAACGTGGCTTATGCCTGCCTGCGTCAAGTAAGTTTCGGATTGCTGGATATGGCATGGTATACACGCAATACCCCTTTCGAAGGGGATGTTAAAGCTTATGAGAAGAAGGCTTGGGATAAAGCACAAATACTCCCTGTTGTAGAGGAGACCTGTATGAGCACCCAGTTCTCACACATTTTTGCGGGCGGATATTCTGCCGGGTATTACAGCTATAAATGGGCGGAAGTGCTGGATGCGGATGCTTTCTCGCTGTTCAAGCAATGCGGCATTTTCAATCCGGAAATAGCCGACTCTTTCCGCCGGAATATCCTGTCGAAAGGAGGTACGGAACATCCCATGACACTCTACAAGCGTTTCCGTGGACAAGAACCTACCATAGATGCGCTATTAATCAGAAACGGAATAAAAAGATGAAAGAAAAAATTAAAATAAAGACAATAGTCTGTTGCCTGATGATGACATCCATGCTTCTCGGCTTGGGCGCTTGCAACAATGAGGATGATGTAATGGAAATCTTCAACAACAAAACCTGGAAATTGGTTCGTATCGCCACCGAAAAAGGAAAAGAACAATTCTATCAAGGCTTGTGGAGCAACGAAAGTAAAGAAGAAATCGACCGTGAACTCAATACTTTCGGGGCAGAAGGAAACTACACTCTCAATTTTAACTGTGCCGAAGTGAACGGAGAAGTTACCGGTACGGTTAATGTCCATGCCGTCAACTCGAGTATCAATGATGCAGTTCTGAAAATAGACGGAAAGGAACATACCATAAGCATCAAAGGAAAAGTTATTGGTACAGAAAGCGACAAGTTGGCTAAAGTATTTATCAACGGTATACAGAATGTGTTCAAATACGAAGGGGATATACATAATATTACTCTTTACTTCAAAGACGGAAATACAACAAAAGTCATGGGATTTACAGCCCGCTAAATACAACTGAAATATGGACGAAACCAAGAGAAGTAAACAAGAAGCCTTAGACAAACGTTATATACGCATGGCAAGCATATGGGCGGAAAACTCATACTGTCAACGTCGTCAGGTGGGTGCACTCATCGTAAAGGATAAAATGATTATCTCGGACGGATATAACGGCACGCCATCCGGTTTTGAGAATGTATGTGAAGATGAAAACAATCTCACCAAACCCTATGTGCTCCATGCCGAAGCCAATGCCATTACCAAAATAGCACGCTCCAACAACAGCAGCAGCGGTGCCACAATGTACGTCACGGCCTCTCCCTGTATAGAATGTGCCAAACTCATCATCCAGGCAGGAATCAAGCGTGTCGTATACTCCGAAAAATATCGTTTGGAAGACGGCATCGAACTGCTGAAACGTGCAGGTATCGAAGTAATATATATGTCAATTGAGAGTTGATAACTTCGTGCACAGCCAAATAGTAAATCGTAAAATATAGTACATATCATTATGGGTACAAAAAACTCTTCCCGTTTCACACCTCTCATTATTGCAATCAGTGTAGTAGCGGGCATACTTATCGGAACTTTTTATGCCAAACATTTCGCAGGAAACCGTTTGGGAATTATCAACGGTTCGTCCAACAAGCTGAATGCGTTACTGCGGGTGGTAGACGACCAGTATGTGGACAGCGTCAACATGACCGATCTGGTAGAAAAAGCAATGCCGCAGATATTGGCAGAACTTGACCCACACTCCACTTATATTCCCGCACAGAAATTGGAAGCAGTCAATTCTGAACTGGAAGGCAGCTTCAGCGGTATCGGTATCCAGTTTACCATACAAGAAGATACCATACACGTGAACAGCGTAATACAAGGCGGTCCGTCCGAAAAAGTAGGACTCATGGCAGGTGACCGCATTATCATGGTTAACGACAGTTTGTTCGTTGGTAAAGGGCTGACTAATGAAAAAGCCATGCGCAATCTGAAAGGACCTAAAGGCACACAAGTGAAGTTAGGAGTGAAGCGCGCCACCGAAAAAGAGCTGTTGGATTTCACCATTACACGCGGCGACATTCCCCAGAACACGATTGATGCCGCTTATATGCTCAACGATGATTTCGGCTACATACAAGTCAGCAAGTTCGGGCGTACCTCACACGTAGAACTGCTGAATGCCATTGCCCAGCTAAGCCATCAAAAATGTAAAGGTTTCATCATCGACCTGCGTGGTAATACCGGCGGTTACATGGAAGCCGCCACTCGTATGGTAAACGAGTTCCTTCCGGAAGGGAAACTCATTGTATATACACAAGGACGTAAATATCCGCGTATGGAAGAGTATGCCAACGGTACGGGTAGCTGCCAAAAGACACCGCTCGTTGTATTGGTGGATGAAGGTTCGGCTTCTGCCAGTGAGATCTTTGCAGGTGCTATTCAGGACAACGACCGGGGAACTATCGTTGGACGCCGTTCTTTTGGCAAAGGCTTGGTACAACAGCCTATTGATTTCAGTGACGGTTCCGCCATTCGCCTGACTATTGCCCGCTACTATACTCCATCCGGACGTTGCATCCAGCGTCCCTACGAAAGCGGGAAAGACTCTAAATACGAAATGGATTGGCTGACCCGCTATGAACATGGAGAGTTCTTCTCTAAAGACAGCATCAAACTCGACGAAAACCTGCGCTACTCCACCGGACTGGGACGTCCCGTTTACGGCGGTGGCGGCATTATGCCCGATGTATTCGTACCTCAAGACACAACCGGAGTATCTTCTTATCTGATAGAGGTCAGCAACAGGGGGTTGATTATACAGTTCAGCTTCCAATACACCGACCGTAACCGTGCCAAGTTGAGTGCGTTCGAAAATGAACAGGATTTACTGAAATACCTGCGCCGCCAAGGTATTGTAGAGCAATTCATACGTTTTGCCGATTCCAAAGGAGTGAAAAGACGCAATCTGCTGATACACCGTTCCTATAAATTACTAGAACGGAACCTCTACGGCAATATCATCTACAATACGTTGGGTAAAGAAGCCTATATCCGATATATCAACGAGAGTGACGCTACTGTAAAGAAAGCGTTGGAAATCCTGGAACGTGGCGAAGCTTTCCCGAAAGCTCCGCTACAAGCCGACCAAGAAGAGGAGAATACCAATGGAAAAGAAAAAAGAACTGCGCAAGCGTATAGCTTTACTGAAGACCCTTCACAAATCTACCGCTACGCATCAATCTGCTGAGATACTTGCCGCTCTCGAAGCACATCCGGTCTTTAGAGCGGCAAGCATTATATTATTATATCACTCATTGCCGGACGAAGTACACACACATGACTTCATCAGAAAATGGAGTACAAAGAAAAAAATACTCCTGCCTGTTGTCATAGGTAACGATTTGGAACTTCGCGTATATACAAGTCCTGCCGACCTTGCTATTGGAGCGTATGGTATCGAGGAGCCTACGGGAGCATTGTTCACCGACTATGCCACAATAGACCTTGTCATTGTTCCGGGGGTAGCATTCGACCGTGACGGAAACCGGCTGGGAAGAGGAAAGGGGTACTACGACCGGCTGCTTCCCCGCATACCTTCCGCATACAAAGTCGGCATTTGCTTTCCGTTTCAAATAGTAGAAGAAGTTCCGGCAGAACCATTCGACATCCGTATGGACGAAATCATAACACAACAATGAAAACAAACTACCACACTCATACCACACGTTGCATGCATGCCGTCGGAAGCGATGAAGAATATGTTCTCAGCGCTATCAAAGGCGGTTTCCAGATACTTGGTTTCTCCGACCATACCCCTTGGAAGTACCGTACCAGCTACGTAGCCGATATGCGCATGCTTCCCGAGGAATTGCCGGAGTATATAGAAAGCCTGCAATATTTACGAGAAAAATACCGGGAGCAAATCGACATAAAAATAGGCTTGGAATGCGAATACTTTCCCGAATATATCCCTTGGCTGAAAGAACAGATTAAAAAGTACCAGTTGAACTACATCCTTTTCGGCAACCACCATTTCCACACGGATGAAAAATTCCCTTATTTCGGACATCACACAGACAATCGGGATATGCTCGACTTATACGAAGAGAGCGCTATCGAAGGGATGGAGAGCGGTCTGTATAATTGTCTTGCCCACCCTGACTTATTCATGCGCTCTTATCCCAAATTCGATCATCACTGTGCCACAATCAGCCGACATATCTGTCGGACCGCAGCCCGGCTTAACATTCCGTTGGAATATAACATCGGATATGTGGCATACAATGAGGAACACGGGTTAAACACCTATCCCTGCCCGAATTTCTGGCACATTGCTGCCAATGAAGGATGCACAGCCATTATCGGTATGGATGCGCACAACAATAACGATTTAGAAGTTCCTATCTATTATGAACGTGCCTTACAAGAACTAAAGGAATTGAAGATTAAAACCACAGATACATTGAAGATGATGTATTAAAATGCCAACAGCAAGTACGCATATCACCGGAATATAATGTTAGTAATCACCTGCGCCCCCACATGCCGGTTCAGATTACGTACCAACAAATCTCTTCCCATCATCAGTTCCTGACGAAGGGCAGCAGAAGTAAGATGCACGTACAGCACCTGATTCTTTATATAAAGTTCACGTGTATAAGAAGCAATGACCGGTCCCAAAACTTCTGCCCACGAGTTGATGAGCCGCCGTTCATTCAGCGGAGACTCCAAACTCTCCTGCCTCAGAAAGCTTCGTATCAGTTTTCCTATCTGTTCTGCATCATTCCGTTTCATGCTTCATTTTCCTCACCAACCGCTACCTGGGTCTCTACCATTTCCGAAATGTTACCTTTCTCTACACGGAACATTTTATAATCACTGCCCACCTTATGCAGAATACGATCCAAATGTTCACGATTGGTATCTGTTATAAAGATCTGTCCAAAGTTATCACCTGCCACCAGTTTAATTATCTGCTCTACACGCGACGCATCCAATTTATCGAAAATGTCATCCAGCAGCAGTAACGGAACTGTGGTACCCGTCCGTTTCAGAAAGTCAAACTGTGCCAGCTTTAGAGCTACCAGATACGTTTTATTCTGTCCTTGCGAGCCTTCCCGTTTAATAGGGAAATCACCCAGCAACATATTCAGTTCATCTTTATGTATCCCACGCAGAGAAAATCCCATTATCTGATCCCGCATACGGTTCTCCTTTAATACAGCCAACAAAGAAGCGTCACGAGCATGCGAATCATAAGTTAACCCGACCTTCTCCTTATCCTGTGAAATAAACGAATAAAAAGACTGGAAAATAGGAATAAATTCCCTGATAAACTCTTCCCGCTTATGGAATACCACTTCACCTGCCTGAGCCATCATCTCCTCCCATACCAGAAAAAGCTCTTCCTCCACCGGCATCTCACTCTTAAGCAATGTATTCCGTTGTGCCAATGCTTTATTATAACGAATCAATGCATCCAAATATTCTTTGTCATACTGTGAAATCACTACATCCATAAAGCGGCGACGCTCATCACTGCCTCCACTTATCAAGACCGAATCGGCAGGAGATACCATCACTAACGGCAAGAAACCAATATGATCGGACAAACGTGTATACTCCTTTTTATTCCGCTTGAATTGCTTCTTCTGACGACGCTTCATGCCGCAATAAATTTCTTCCGGCGTACCATCCACAGCTTCGTAAAATCCTTGTATAACGAAAAAATCCGAATCATGCCTTATATTCTGCGAATCAATAGGATTCCCCGCACTTTTGCAGAAAGAGAGAAAATAAACAGCATCCAGCAAGTTTGTCTTTCCCATTCCGTTCTGTCCGAAGAAAGTATTTAGTTTCGGAGAAAAAGCAAGTTCTACCTGCTCCAGATTTTTATAATTAAGTATGGATATGCGTTTCAGTATCATATGACAGTTTATCGTTACTTTTCCCAGCAAAGATAATACAAACTGGGAGCAGAATAAAACGAATGCATTCATTTTATTCTGCCAAAGTACAACTTATCTTCATTGTATCTTGAAAGACAACGCAAAACAAAATAAATCTATGGTTTTGGAATACAAAATAAAAAAAGATGCCGCTAAATTTCGTTGATAGCTATAAAAAACTTACTTTTGCGGGTCGAATTAGCTATTAATGAATAATAACAAAAAGAATATATAAGAAATGGCAGAACAAAAAAAGACGAACGAAGCCTTAAACGTGGAAGACGCACTTACACAATCAGAGGCATTTCTCATCAAAAACAAAAAGACAATTATCGGTGCTATTTTAGCTATAATCATCATTATAGCAGGTATAGTAATGTACAAGAACCTCTATGCAGCACCTCGTGAGGAAAAAGCACAGGCAGCCCTTTTTAAAGGACAAGAATATTTTGAAGCTGATGCTTTTGAAGAAGCCCTGAACGGCGATAGCATCGGTTACGTAGGTTTCATCAAGATAGCCGACCAATACAGCGGTACAGATGCAGCCAATCTTGCCAAGGCATATGCTGGTCTTTGCTATGCACATCTTGGCAAATTCGATGAAGCCGTAAAAGCATTGGAGAACTTTGACGGAGATGACCAAATGGTAGCTCCTGCAATGAAAGGCGCTATGGGTAATTGCTACGCTCAACTCGGTCAACTCGATAAGGCATCTTCCATGTTGCTGAAAGCAGCTGATGAAGCAGATAATAATACACTTAGTCCTATCTATCTGAAGCAAGCCGGAGAAATTCTGGTTAAGCAGGGTAAGTATGACGATGCCATCAAAGCATATACTTCTATTAAGGATAAATACTTCCGTTCATATCAAGCTATGGACATTGATAAATACATCGAACAAGCTAAGCTCTTAAAGAAGTAATTCATACCTTATTTATAAGATATTTCGAGCACGGATTACACGGATATACACGGAAGTCAAAACCGTGAGTGCCGTGTAATCCGTGCTCTTCATTTATACGTTCCAATTTATTTAATTTTTAATCTTTAATTTATTATGGCTACAGCTTATCACAACCTTTCGGATTATGATTTCAACTCAGTGCCTAGTGCAGAGAATATGAAATTCGGTATTGTAGTATCCGAATGGAATTACAATATCACCGGCGCTCTTTTAAAAGGAGCAGTTGACACCTTAAAAAAACACGGAGCTAAAGACGAAAATATCATGGTAAAAACCGTTCCCGGAAGTTTTGAACTAACTTTCGGTGCCAATCAACTTATAGAATACAGCGAAGTTGATGCTGTAATTGCAATTGGTTGCGTAGTTCGTGGAGAAACACCGCATTTTGATTACGTTTGCATGGGTGCAACTCAAGGCATCACTCAATTAAATGCAAGTGGCGATGTTCCAGTAATTTACGGATTAATTACCACCAATACAATGGAGCAAGCGGAGGATCGCGCAGGCGGCAAGCTGGGTAATAAAGGTGATGAATGTGCAATTACTGCAATAAAAATGATAGATTTTGCTTGGAGTTTACAAAAAT
>OGXD01002705.1_pt1 | contig 10390 bp, 7 predicted proteins | sample 1576211 | NCBI WGS metagenome assembly OGXD01 (sample SAMEA3541470, study PRJEB24748) | human gut metagenome | biome: human gut; feature: human-associated habitat; material: faeces | place: China | collected 2012
AGGTAATAATAACCATTATGGTAATTCAGCTTCGGCGATTCCAGACACATACATTCCGTTTCCCAGTGATTGGGATATCGCCAGCCTTCGTACACTTTCTGTTTTTGGCCGATGGTGGTCAGTCCGTCGGCCGTCAGTCGGATGACTTCTCCTTTGTCGACATATAAATATCTGTTCCCCTCCTGATCGGCTATGTGTCCGGGGTCGATGCCACTCACTTTCAGGTCGATGGGTTTGCTCCACGGGCCCTTGATGTCATTTGCCCAGATCACCCAGTTTGTTCCTTTGGCCGGATAATAGATGTAGTATTTTCCTTTGTACTTCAATAAGTCGGGCGCCATTGCAGAGCCTTCGTATTCGGGCATTACGCGACAGACGGGTTCCCAGTTCATCAAGTCACGGGAGTGCCAGATGAGAAATCCGGGAGCGTAGTAAAAAGGAGAATGAGTCATGTAATAATCCTCACCATCGCGCATGACAGAAGGGTCCGGATAGTCACCCGATAAAACGACTTTCGGGTATTCTTGCGAATAGGCCTGTACTGTTGCACAGACAAGCAAAATGAACAACAGGAGTTTTTTCATGGTATTTATTTATGGGATATTAGATGGTGCATTGACGGCTTTACATCTTGTCGGGCTTTCCGTAGGCCTTGTACAAGCGTTTCAGTTCCTTGTCAGTAATCGGCATTACGGTGCCGTGGCGCGGATGGAAGTCCATGCTAATGGCATTGTCTATGACTTTGAAATTCTCCAAATCGGTGCTTTCCGTAAACTGATACTTGCCTTTCATATATACATCGTACATCAGGATGTACTTGTCCGTACCTATCAGCGGGAAGATGCCGGCACCTTCTACAGCTTCTTTCGTCTGTTGCTTATAATCTTCCGATTCTGTCCATTGTCCGGAAGTCAGGGAGGCGGTGGTTGCTTTTTTAATTCCATTGCCGTCTCCTTCCGTTTTATAGAACAGGTGGTAAAGTCCGTCTTTATAAATGATGTCTCCGTCAATACAGGATTTGCCATTCTTCGGGAGGAACAAAGTTTTGGGTTCTCCCTCTATATCGGTGAAATCTTTGTTGGCGTATGCGTAATAAATAATGTCCGGGCCATTGCCATGCTGCATTGACCAGTAGACCATGTATTTCTTCGCTTCTTTATCATAAATAGTTTGCGGTGCCCATACCCGCTTCAAATCTTCCTGATTCGGGTATTTCTTCTGGATATTCACGATGTTGGAGGTCCAGTTGACGAGATCTTTCGATTTCAACAGTACCATGGCACGGTTGGAACTCCATCCGTTGCCGGAGACCATGTCGGTTACGACCATGTAAAATGTCTTTCCGTCTTCACAACGAAGAATGTGCGGGTCACGCACTCCACCCGTAGAACTGATTTCACGGGAATCGATGACCGGTTGGTTTCCGTTTAATGCATAGTAGTTGTATCCATCGGGGCTGACAGCCATCCGGATGGCTTCCTCACTCATCCTGTTTCCGGTGAAATAGACAAACAGGTAGGCAGATTGCTGGCTGTATCCTGTCAGCACTCCTACTAAAAGGAGTGCCAGGAGTAAAGTATATTTTTTCATATTCATTTGAGAGTAAATGCTTATTTATAAAGTGAATGCTTTATTATCAAAAGGCCGATATTGGCTTATTATTGGTTTAATACTTGAAATCAGACGGTTTCACATAGACGCGGTATTCACGAATCATGCCCGGAAAGTCCTTTTCGGCACGGGGCAGATAACGGAAGCCCGTCACTGTTTCCACTTTGCTCAGGTCGATTACCAGTTGGTGGGGATAAGCGACATTGTCAACAGTCATCCAGAAAGTGGATTCCTGCAAGTCGAATATCTTATCCGCCGTACGGTTTCCGCTACGTGTCTCTTCGCTATCGGCATAACGGATTTTCCAATGTTCGCGGGATACGGGTTTGCCGTCGGCTCCCAGCACATCGAACTCTGCAATAGCGGCAATATTGTTATTGGCTTGCGGAGAGAGTGCTTCCAGACAGAAGAAACGTCCTTTCACCGGAGCGGCGAAACGTACTTCCTGCCAGCCGTTGCCCGGAGTGAAGGCTCCTTCGTGCGCAACCTTTTCTCCTGTCAGCTTCAACTTTTCTCCATCCTTGCGGTGTGTTTCCGGCGCTTTCTCGCGGAGTACGTCGAGGATCGGTTTCTTCAGACCCTTGATTGATGCTTTCGTTGGACCTTTCAGGTCGAGGACGAGGATTTCATTCTCGCCTTCTTTCAGCCAGCAGCCCGGTATGAAAAGTGTCTGCTGGGGACCGATTTCCCAGAAACGTCCCATCGCATGACCGTTCACCCATACCATACCTTTGCCCCATGTGCTCATGTCGAGGAAAGTGTCGCCTACTTTATCGAGTTTGAAAGATGACCGATAGTAAGCAGGCATAATCGGTAATATTTTCGTATCCTTGTAGTTCTTGTTCTTGATAAATGAGTAGTCTACGGGGAAGTTATATACAGTCCAGTTCTTCAGTTCTTTCACCTGATTGCCCGAAAGGAGTTCTACCTTTTCGGTGATTCCCTTCCGGTCGTGGATGGACTTATCAAAGTTGACACGTCCCATTGCCTCTACCAGAATATCCAGTTGCGTACCTTTCTTCAAGGCCGGCAAGGTAGTGGTAAATTCTCCTTTGCGGCGGTCGAGACGGGCCAGCAGCTTGCCATCAGCGTAGATTTGTGCCCAGTCGTGCACTTCGGTGATTTTCAATGTAGTGCCTGAGGTTACTGCTTCGGGCAATGTGGTACGGTACAGGATTGTTCCCCACCCTTGGTTGAATTGCTCCATCGGCTGGATATCCACCGACTGCTTGGCATCCGGCAAGTTGGAGAAAAGCGGAGCTACTTTGGTAAAATGAAATTCGGGTACTTCAATGACCGGCATTGCGGCAGGGACTTCCGGCAGTGCTTCACCGGCAGGAAGATACGTTTTCAGCAGGTCACGGAGGAGATAGTATTTCTCTGTCGTCCATCCGGCTTCGCTGATCGGGGCATCGTAGTCGTAAGAACTGCACATAGCGGAGTAGGCAGGATTGTTGGCACCACCCCAATGTCCGAAAGTCGTTCCTCCGTGAGTCATATAAAGGCTGAAGGAGATGTTGCGGTCGAGCATTTCTTTGATGCCCTGTACCATATCTTTGGCAGGACGTGTTTCATGTTTCCGTCCCCAGTGGTCGAACCATCCGCTCCAGAACTCGCTGCACATCAACGGAGTTTCCGGACGAAGTTCTTTCAGTTTCTTGAATTGCTGGTCTATATTGGCGCCTGTTCCGAAGTTGATGGTCCAGATCAGGTCGTCGAGTGCATTCCGTGTAAAGTTACTGCTCCAGTCGCATTGGAAGAGAGGTACATCGGTAAAACCGGATTCGCGCACCAAGTCGCGTACGGCAGAAACATAAGGCTTGTCAGTGCCGTAAGAACCGTATTCGTTCTCCACCTGCACCATGATAATATTTCCGCCCTTATTTACCTGTAGCGGCGCCAGTTGCTTACCGACTTCTTTCATGAAGATGCCTACCCGTTCCATATAATAAGGATCGAGCGTGCGCAGTGCCACATCTTTCTTCTTCAGCAACCACCAGGGCAGGCCGCCCATTTCCCATTCCGCACACACATACGGACCGGGGCGGACGATGACATACATTCCGTGTTTCTGAGCGGCACGACAGAAGGCAGCGATATCATTCTGACCTGTAAAGTCAAACTTGCCTTCTTCCTGTTCGTGTATATTCCAGAAGATATAAATACAAATAGTGTTCATTCCCAACGCCTTACACATCTCAATACGATGATCCCAATAGGCTTGCGGAATACGGGTATAGTGCAGTTCGGCAGCTTTTACTACGAACGGCTTCCCGTCCAGCAAGAAAGTATTCTTGCCTGCCTCAAACTTACGGGCAGTAGTCTGCGCCTCTGCACTACTGAAAAAGATGACTGTAAAAAGTACTAGTAAAGCAATAAATCTGTGTCTCATGGCTTTTATCTCAATATAGAATTATAATTATATATAGTATACGGCAAAGATAGGCGATTCACCTAAACCGCAGGTACCAATTATCATTCAAAAAAGGTTAGAAATAAAGCAAAATCCCCTGAGACAGATTATTTTTAAAGGAAATACGACCTTTTGTTGACAGGTTACTTGTGTCTGTACCCGCCCCTCCGGTCGATTTCCTTTATAGTATGAATGTTTTTCTTTCTTGTGTTTTTTCTTCCATTTAGAAGAGTTTTCTTCTCCTCAGAGCTGTTTTTATAATCCAGCCCCGATGAATCAATTATCTTCTTCGTCTTTAAACATTTGTTTAATTAGATCAATATTATCATCATAATCATTACCCGATAAAGTGATGACATCTGCCAAACCTACAATATTCGAATCTGAATCATAAGTGGTCAGCAAACAGTACATTTCACGTCCTGTGGCGTCTTCTTCAATATGAAGTTGTACCGGTTCACTTCTTCCTCCGGGAAGGTCTGCCAGATATTCAAAGTTCCTGGATAAGAAAGCTTCCACTATCTTCGCAGGGTTTGTCTCATCACGCTTAAACTTCTTGACTCCCATACTCTTGACTTTTCCTCCACTTTGAAAGTTGTATATATCAAAGTTATTCAGATAGGCAGCTATCAGGCAAACCAGTGTCATGATGATTCCGGCTGTACGCACCAACCAGCCTGCCAATGGAAGCAAACCGGGAAAAATAGCCAGAACGGCTCCTACCACGGCCAAACCTAAATATAACACAGGTTTCAGATTGTTCTTTCTTTTTTCAAATTTAGTCGGGTTGGCGGCATAATACTCGCTGATGTAACTGTAGTACTTGTTGTTCTTTTGTTCCATAATTATGTGTTTTTGTGATTAAACTATCTTGATCAATTTACCATTTGATTTGCACCCAAGGGCTCTTAGGATTAGACAACAGATCGTCTGCCATTCCCTTCATTCCTAAATTGTGAGCATTGGTCCCTCCCCAGATAGCCCTGCCAATAACATAACTCATCGCCATATCGTGCCATGATGTGAAAGAAGAATGAGCCAGTTCATACGCCTTGTCGATATAATTCCACGCTTCCATTTCTGAGATATATTTCATATCGCAGCAGGCACGGGCAACAAAATTAATTCTGCCGGCATCCCAGCCAATCACTCCATAGCGGGCTATATCTTCTTTAGAAGTAATCACTTCATAAGCTATCAACTCCTCATAGACCTCTTTCAAATTTTGCAGTTGCCCGACAGCTTTTTCATAATCTTCCTGACTCTCCATGTTCTGCTGGAAAATATCGTCTTGCGCATTTTCATCGTCAAGCAAAAAAGCCTCATAAACAAACGGAAAGTAGTAATCGTAACCTTTCCGGCACAAATCATCCAATGTTTCGCGGGCATCATGAGCATTATTTATTCCCCACCATTCACCGAGAATAGTAGGCAACTTATCTTTGATATCCAACGAGAGAGTGTTCAGATATCCGCCTTGCTGCAAGGCATACAATGAACCTATAGACAGTTTTTTATACTGTTCTACGGATAATTTTGATTTTGATTTAAAACGAGGCCCCCGAAAAGCTCTTATAATAGTACGGACAAATGGCCATACCTTCATATAAAGAAAAGAAAGGACCATTACTCCGCCTACGACCCAAGGCATCCAACTCATGTCTGTCATAAATAGTGTTTTTGTTTTATTGTTAATACTAATTCAATCTTAATTCCTCTGCCACTTTGCAGGACAGGCTGATATCATTATATATGTCCTCAAGCAGCTTCCCGTCATTCAACGCACTTGGACGCACACATAAAAAACCGGAAGGCATCACGGCGGCATAGTAGAAAGTACCTCTGCTGAACGAAAGCATGATATCACATCCGAAAGTCTGGCGCAGCGCCGTCATATGACGCATCATCGCAGGAGTGAGCAACATACGTGCTTCTACTTCATCATCGGCATAAACGGCAAAATAGTTCTCAAACTCCTGATCTTCCAGTTGCACCAGTCGGGCACTATAGCGCTTCTTCAACCCCTGGATATTCTTCGCCAGATATCCGATCTTTTGTTCCAGGTGATCGGGCAATATGATAATATTTCCTTTGAATCGCTTGTCTATCTTACACCAGCCAAACATCCCCCGAAAATTGTGCGGACTGCTATCCAGCCGCGAGGCAAACAGCGGACGAAGCACAAAACGGTAGATCATGACAAAATATCCCAATACAGGATTGTACTGCAACTTATTCAACAGCCCGTAAGACACACCGATATCCGCCACGTGCAAAGAGTGCTCGCCGTGCGGAAACTGAATATATCCATATGTATTGGCTGCCAGTGCCGGATCAGAAAAAGAGGCGGAAAAGAGTTTGCTGTCTCTCAATATCCGGCTGTCTACCTGAGAGGAAGCCGAGAAATAAACAGTAGGAAACAGAGTAGACATAATGTGCTGCATAGCTTCCGACTCCCGTTCCTGAAAGTTAGTCATACAGCGGGTGAAAACGAAGTTGACCACTATAAATCCAATGAATACAGGTATTATATACTGCGTGAACTGCATATAGTTCTCAAGACCTATATAAGATACAAGCGCACCGCCAAACAACACAAACATAAACCAGCAGAATACAAAAAGATAAACTGCAATACTTCCTGTTCGTACCACCTTTCTCCAGCCATTTACCTGTAAAAGCTCCGAACGAAGCTGTTCTGATAATTTCTTAAAATCAATTGTGTCCATATTCGTATTATCTGAGAAGTTCGGCGACATTTACATTCTGTTGTTCCGGTTCGGGAATATCAATCAGTTCTTCCTGATGATGACCTTGCTGACGGGCAACAACGGAAGAAGGAAACATCTCGATGGTATTATTGTAGTCTGTTACTGCCGCATTATAGGTGCGCCGGATGGCTTGCAGTTGCAGTTCCATGTCCTCAATACTGTTTTGCAGGCGATGGAATTGTTCATTCGCTTTCAGTTCAGGGTAATTCTCGACCGACAACTGTAATTTGGTTAACAGACCGGACAATTCATTGCCACTTTTTATTTGTTCGGCTTCCTGTGAAGGTTGGAAAGAATGTGATCGAAGTTCCGTAATGCGGGTAAGAATTTCATTTTCATGACCCATATATGACTTAACGGCGGCCACCAAATTAGGTATCATGTCATTTCGCTGCTTTAATGCCACGCAAATACCGCTACGACATTGCTTCACCCTGTTTCGCTTAGCGATCAAATTGTTGACTGCCCAAATATACCAAAGTGCGATTAGCAGTATAAGTCCCGATCCAAAATATATAATTCCCATGCTTTTACTTTTGTGTGTATATCAGTTTTCAATAGTTATATCCTATTTAATTTTGACACAGGCAAAAGTAAACAGCATCCCACAAATTAGCAAACAAAGAGGGGGTATAAATACAGGTAAGCAAAAACCAGATAATACGTTAATTAATAAAGCATTAGTTAGGCAGAAGACGGGGTATAGCAGGGTATATTTATAAAATTCAGAGGGTAATATTACAGTAATGGTCAGGAGATGATGTCCATTTTATGACCATCATCTCCTGACCATTACTTAAGTCTATTCAAAGTCAGTGTCTACAATCCGCTGAAATCGACTCCCTCAAATACCAGTGAAGGGATACGCCAGGAGGAGTTCAGACGCGGGTCGTTTCCGGTTGCAACCAACGAGTTCCACAAGGTAATCAGATTGCCGGTAACATTCATCTCGGATACCGGTTGCGTCAGTTTTCCATTCTCAATCAGGAAACCTTCGATGCCATAAGAGAAATCTCCGGTCGAACTGTTGTTGTTACCACCATTAAAGCCCGTAACGAGGATACCTTTTTCCACTCCGGCAATCAGTCCATCCAGATTCTTATCTCCCGTTTCCATGACCAGAATGGATGAACCGCTGATAGTCGGATCAACTCCCATCTTCTTAGCATTGTAGGTATCAATGAAATAGGTATTCAGTACTCCCTTGTCAAAGATGGAGCGACGTTCCGTAGCAATCCCTTCATTGTCGAAATAGCGGGCGCCGGAGGCTTTCACCAAATGAGGTTCGTCCGTCAAAGTCAGCCGGTCACTAGCTATCTTTTCATTCAATTTATTTAATAAGAATGAGTTTTTCTGTTGCAAAGCCGAGCCGTTCAGCGCACTGATCATCGGACTTAGCAAACGGCTGGAGTTCATCGGATCGACTACCATCGTATATTTGCCGGACTGTACTTTCTTTTGTCCCAGTTTGCGTAATACACGTTCCAGCGCTTTCTGACCGATTCCTTTCTTAATCAGATCGTTCATATAAAGCGACGACTCATACCAATAAGCAGAAGGACGCGCCTCGCCTTCCCCTCTGATCGTGATGTCGGCAGAAAGTGAGTACCACGTACTTTTGGTTTCTCCTTCGAAACCATTGCTGATCAGGCGGTAAGCAAAGTCCTCGCCATCGCCATAGGAAGAACCGACAGAGATGATCCGTTCGTCCTTGCCTAGTGCTTCTTCCGCTACGGCTTTCGCCATCTCTATTTTATCGTCCGGATTTAAGGATGCGAACTTGGCATCATATAGCTTTAAGTCCGGTTTCCCACCTTTATAGTAACGGGAAGGGTCCGCCAATACACGCGCCTCATCTTTAGCCAGATAGCGTGTAGAGTCTATTCCGTTTTTGATAAATGTTTCGAGCTCTTTCCGGTTCAGGCGGTTGGTAGAGATACTACCATAACGTCCGTCCACATACAGGGAAAGGCTTAATCCGCCTTCCGATGCCTGTTGCAATCTGTCCATCTTCGCATCGCGCAGTTCGAAAGAAGTGTTCGAAGAAGAGTATAAAAGGACTTTTGCTGCCTGGCAGCCATTCTTCAAGGCGTAGTCCATCGCCCACTGTGCCAGTTTCTTATTTTCGTCTGTAATCATAGGTTCGTCTTTTTAAAGTAAGCATTTACTTCTAGTTCTCTCCACCGACAGTCAGTTTGCTAACCAAGGCTGAAGGCATACCGCAAGTCACCGGACAGGATTGTCCGTCTTTTCCGCAAGTCCATGTACCGTTGTCGATCTTCGCATTGGTAGCTACCATCGTGATATCCGCCAAAGCTTTCGGACCGTTACCGATAATATTAATGTCCTTGATCGGTTGCGTCAGTTTACCGTCTTCGATCATGTAGCCCGACTTCACAAAGAATGTAAAGTCTCCGGCACCGATCTGTACCTGACCGTTCGTAAAGTTATCTACAAAGATTCCCTTCTTTACAGAAGAAATGATATCCGATTCGCTCACATTTCCGGCTTCCATATATGTAGCACGCATACGGGGTATCGGCATATTGCGGAACGATTCGCGACGTCCGTTGCCGGTTGGTTCCACTCCGTAGTGCTTTGCACTGATACGGTCGTGCAGATAACTAGTCAGTACTCCGTCTTTAATCAGATAAGTTTTCTGTCCTTCGGCACCTTCATCGTCGAAATTCACCGAACCCCGATTGAACGGAATCGTACCGTCATCCACCACGTTGATATGTTCGTTGCATACTTTCTTATTCAGCTGATCGGCAAATATGGAAACATTCTTCCGGTTGAAGTCCGCCTCAAAAGTATGTCCGATAGCCTCGTGAAGCAAGATACCCGATCCTCCGGCACCCATGACAACAGGCATTTCACCGCCTTTGGGTTTGATAGCCTTGAACAGAAGAGAAGTCTGGTCTACCGCTTCGCGGGCGATTACGTCCACTACCTCGTCCGACAGGAAATCGAATCCTCTGCGGTAAGCACGGGCAGCGTAGCCGTTCTCCGTCTTTCCGTCTTCTTCCATGATGCACACGGCACCCAGCGTCACCATCGGACGGTAATCGTAGAACATCACTCCCTCCGAATTGCAGAAGAAGATATGCGAAGTGGTATCGCTCTGACTTGCCTGTACTTTATGTACCCGTTTGTCCAAAGCGAAAATCCGGTCGTTCAGTTTTTGCAGATAAGGCATCTTATCTTTCAAACTGACTTCCTCCCACGGGGAAGCAACGGTATAATAGTTCTTCTTCAGTTCCTTTTCGGTGAGATTCAGCGGTTTGTTGCCTTTGTTGGCGGAAGCGATGCGGGCGGCAGTACGGGCAGCTTTCAGCATATCCTCCACAGTAATATTCTCCACGTAGGCATAGCCACTCTGGTCTCCAGTCAGTACACGGACTCCGACTCCATAGTCAATATTCGAATAACTGTTGTTCACTGCACCATCCATCAGGCGGATGCTGTTGGATATCGTGTGTTCAAAGAAAAGGTCGGCATAATCGTGAAATAGTAATCCGGCAGCTCGGTAAAGCGCTTGATAGTCTTTACATCCCACACGCCCTGGAATTTCAGGTTGTGGATCGTCATGACG
>OGXD01002712.1_pt1 | contig 10348 bp, 9 predicted proteins | sample 1576211 | NCBI WGS metagenome assembly OGXD01 (sample SAMEA3541470, study PRJEB24748) | human gut metagenome | biome: human gut; feature: human-associated habitat; material: faeces | place: China | collected 2012
CTTGTGGATGATAATCCAAGCAAAAGGGAAAATTCGGAATTATCAATTAATTATCAGTTCCATATTCTGGCTAAATTTAATTTCATCATTTATACTGTTTTCATTAGGCTATAGTCCCGTTTTTGCCTTGATAGTTCGATGTGTGGTTAGTGTGGTTTTATTGTTTACAAGGCTTATTTTATTTGTATCAATGCTTAATTTTCCCTCAAAGTTGTTTTGTAGAAAAGTGATACTTAATGTTGTTTGTATAACCTTTGTTGTTATTCCCTTCCCATTATTAATTGGTAAATATACTGATGGCATGATAAGTTTAATACTTACTGTAATTGTTTCTTTTTTATTCACGATATTATTCTCTTATCTTTTAGGATTAAATGCGGAGGAAAAGAAAAAAGTAAAAATATATATACTAAATAGAATAAATAAATGAACTTAAATCGATTTGTAAGAAGTGCGTATGGAATTGTCAGAAATAAATATGATCTTTATTGGGATGAAAAAAAAATAATAAATATTATATCATTATCTAAAAACAGGAAAACAGTTTTTATATTTGGGTCCCCGGGACATAGTAATATGGGAGATCAAGCGCAAATGTACTGTATACAAAAATGGATAAATCAAAATTTTGAAGAGTATCAATGCGTTTTTTTTACTTTAAGAACTTCGACAGATAAGGTTATTCGTCATTTGAGAAAGCAGATTAATTCAGACGATCTTTTGATGTTTCATAGTGGCTATCATTTAACAGATTTATATAGAGAAAAAGATGTATATTGTAAAATAGCGCAACTGTTTCCTGATTTTAAAATATTCATCTTTCCTCAGACAATTAACTTTAAAGATAAAGATGAAGAAAAAGATGAAAAAGCTGATGAAGAAATAGTAAACTTCTTCAAAGAAAAAATAGGCGATAGAGTTCAAAAATATTCAGTTGAAAGCTTAAAGAAAGAAGATACACCAGATACGACCATTGAGGGTTCAAATAATGAAATAATTAACAGTGTTTTTACAGAAGAAGAAATTAAGGCATTCAAGAATGGTGTTAAAGTAGAAGTTACAATAGATATAAACAATATCGAAAATAAAGTGACTGACAGTGATAAGAAATTAATTGATAATAAGCTTAAAGCTGATGAAAAGATAGGTACCATACTTGATATCGTACTTAACAAGAATGTAGATGGTAATAAAAATAGTGTTCATGAATTGAATTCAGCTATAAAACTTAAAGTTGCAATTCCAGAAAATATTATCAATAAGGATGCATCTATAAAAAGAGAGTATAGTGTAATAAGAATTCATAATGGAGAATCAGAAAATATATCTGTTGATTATAATGAAAATGATAATACTATCATATTTGAAACAGACAGATTTTCAACATATGCGATTGTCTACAAGGATATAATAAAGAATACTGAAGATAATAACCAGTCAGTAATCCCTGATAATAACACATCTGTAGATTCGAAAGATAACAGCGTTGCTACATCAGATACAATGCATGCAGCAGGCACAGTGTGGTTATTGTTTGCTATAAGCTCAGGAATGATATGTGTTTTATCACGAAGAAGAAAAAAGAATATATAAAAAAATACAATAAGATAAGTATGATGTTATAGGAGCTTAAAAGATGGCGGTTTATTGAAAATGATATGAACTGCCATCTTTTTTAATGCCTTAGTTTCGATATATGATACCAGGGTCAAAAGCCGGAAATTTTACGTTGATTTAAGTTGACATATAAATGACCAGATTATAAAATGAAAAAGTTGAATAAGCATGAAAATGTTTATATAAAATTAAAAAGTGAGGTGACGATAATGGACGGGCATGATAGTCCTCAAATAGGAAGCAATGACATAGATTATAAGCCGACAAAGCTATTGTCTGCGTTTCTAAAAGGGACGTGTGCAATAGTCTGTTAAAGTTACCTGTTTTCTAATCTTTGTCATTGTTCTTTTAACATTTTAATAGTGAAAGGAGAATAATGATGAATAAGATTCTATCTAATGTAGTTATTCATAAGGATTATAGCAAAGATATAGTAAGAATCCTTAAAAGTAACAGATCTGATGAGGTAATCCGTAAAAAATTGTCGAAATATCATGAGAATGATATTGCTGATGCAGTAAAACTGCTTGATAAAGATACCAGAATTCGTCTTTATAAGATTCTTGGTGTTGAGTGGACCGCAGAGGTATTCTCATATCTGGAGGATACACCAGAGTACATAGAAGAACTGTCTGTGGATGAGGCGGCAGATGTTCTGGAAAAGATGGATGCAGATGATGCCGTAGATATTCTTGATAATGTGTCTGAGGAAGAAAGACACGCCCTTATAGCTCATATGGAGAAGGATGCTAAGGAAGACGTATGTCTGATTTATTCATATGATGATGATGAGATTGGTAGCAAGATGACTACCAACTTTATATGTATAAGCAACAGACAGACTATAAAGGGCGCAATGAAGGAGCTTGTATCGCAGGCAGAAGAGAATGATAACGTAAATACAATATATGTGGTTGATGACAATAATATATATTATGGAGCAATAGATTTGAAGGATCTTATTGTTGCAAGAGAGTATCAGAAACTCGAAGATATAATAAGTACATCTTATCCATATGTATATGCTCATGAAAAGATGAGTGAATGTATAGAAGCATTAAAGGATTACAGTGAGGATTCAATCCCGGTATTAAATGAGAATAAGGAAATAATAGGTGTTATTACATCTTCAGATATTGTAGAAGCAGTAGATGAAGAGATGAGCGATGACTATGCAAAGCTTGCCGGTCTGACAGAAGAGAATGATCTTACAGAGGGACTTTTTGAGAGCATGAAGAAAAGACTTCCATGGCTTATATTGCTGCTGTTCTTAGGTATGGGAGTATCCTCAGTAGTAGGTATATTTGAAAATGTAGTAGCACAGCTTGCAATTATAGTATGCTTCCAGTCACTTATACTTGATATGGCAGGTAATGTAGGAACACAGTCACTTGCTGTTACAATCAGGGTGCTTATGGATGAAAATATATCAGCTAAACAGAAGTTAGAGTTCGTCTTAAAGGAAATGCGTATAGGCTTTGCTAATGGTCTGTTGTTAGGCTCTATGGCATTCGTATTGCTTGGCATATATATTATGGTTGTAAAAGGCAAGCCATGGCACTACGCATTCGCTATATCAGGCTGTGTTGGAGTATCACTACTGCTGGCTATGCTCATATCCAGCCTTATAGGAGTGCTTACACCTATGTTTTTCCATAAGATAAAGATAGATCCTGCAGTAGCTTCAGGACCACTTATAACAACTATCAATGACCTTGTTGCAGTTGTTACATATTATGGACTGGCTGCAGTTGTGCTTATAGGAATGCTGCATATAACGGGATAATAACCTCTTAAACTAATGCCGTCTATATCGTTAAATGCAATTAAGTTTGTAAATATTTGTAACAGATATGTGAATGATGGTATATAATTAAGAAGAAATTAGAATAGCAGCTATAGAAGCTAAGGAAAGGAAGATTACTATGAGTGATATGTTGGAAATGATTAAGACAAGAAGAAGCGTAAGAAAGTATAAAAGTGACATGGTTCCTGCAGATGTAATAGATAAGATAGTTGAAGCTGGAACATATGCAGCTACAGGCATGAACAGGCAGTCACCTGTTATACTCGCTGTTACTGATAAGGAACTTAGAGATAAGCTTTCTAAGATGAATGCAGCATTTATGGGTAAACCAGAAGACTTTGATCCATTTTATGGTGCACCGGTTGTACTTGTTGTTCTGGCTGATAAGAGTGTGCCTACATACGTATATGATGGTTCTTTAGTTATGGGTAATCTTATGCTTGAAGCACATGCACTTGGCGTAGATAGCTGCTGGATACATAGAGCTAAGGAAGAGTTTGAAAGTGCAGAGGGTAAAGAGATACTTAAATCACTTGGCATAGAAGGCGATTATGAAGGAATCGGACATTGCATACTTGGATATGCAGATGGAGATAAGCCACAGTGCAAGTCAAGAAAGGATAACTGGGTGTATAGAGTGTAATGCTGTATAAATCAGTTATATACATATGCCTTGGATACAACAAGGCATATAGAAGGCTGTGAACTAAAGTGAAGATAAATGATAAAGAAGGAGCAAATAAGAATGGTTAAACATGTTATATTGTGGAAATTAAAGGAAGAGCTTACAGATACAGAAAAGGAAGAAGTAAAGAAAGGTATTAAGGAAGGCCTTGAAGGACTTGCAGGTAAGATTCCTGGTCTGGTAGAAGTTAAGGTTAATATTAACGGCTTACCAACATCAACAGTTGATGTTATGCTTGATACAACATTTACAGATGCAGATGCACTTAAGGCATACAGTACTAATCCACTCCACGTTGCTGTAGCAGATGGAAAGGTTCGTCCATATACAGCGGTAAGATCCTGCCTTGATTATGAGGTATAGGATTAAATCCCGCAAAAGAAAATTAATAAAAGAAAATTGCAAAAGAAAATTGTGTTATAGATTGACATGATTCATAAGGATATGCTATTATTCAACTATATGAATATATTAAAGACTGGGAAAGAGACTTCTTTTCATGGAACCTGACAGGAAAGTGATGCCACCGACTGAAAGCATACACAGGGAATTGTCAAGAGGAACACTCTGGAGTTGAATATCTGAATTATATCAATGCCCCTGGAATATGTTTATAATGCTGAATGTACGCAGCTGTTATAGACAGGTAAGTGATATATGTAGGTTATTACGTTGTACGCGTTAAGTACTTAAAGAGGAATGAGAAGAAGCCTGAGTGGTTAAGTTATTGATGACAAGTTTCTAGATGACAGCTATTCAGAAGCAGATTTCGTTCAATGCGGGTGGTACCGCGGATAATTATGTATTATTCGTCCCGGAATGCTGGTAAGGCATTCCGGGTTTTTTGCGTGCAGATAACGATTGCTGCTAAGTTATATCGTTACAGCCTTTGCAGGAAGCAGGAGCAATATATTTATCAGCTGCAACAAGACACACATTAACAATATAAAACTATAAGAGAGGAGCTATTAATAAGATGGCAAACATTTACAGAGATGTCACATTACAGAATGTAAGTGAAAACGACATTGGAAAGCAGATGAAGGTATCAGGATGGGTTGAGAACATCCGTGACCACGGTGGAGTTTCATTTATCGATTTAAGAGATATGTACGGAGTATTACAGGTAGTTATCCGTGAACCAGAACTCTTAAAGGGTATCAAGAAGGAAGAGTGTATCAGTATCGATGGTGTTATGGAACAGAGAGATGAGGAAACATATAATCCTAAGATTCCATCAGGAACTATTGAACTTGAAGCTAAGAAGATTACAGTATTAGGACAGGTTTACCAGCAGGTTCCATTTGAAATCCAGACATCTAAGGAAGTAAGAGAAGATGTAAGACTTAAGTACAGATATTTAGACTTAAGAAATCCTAAGGTTAAGGATAATATGGTATTCCGTTCAAAGGTTATATCATTCCTTCGTCAGAAGATGACAGATATGGGCTTCCTTGAAATCCAGACACCTATTCTTTGTGCTTCATCACCAGAAGGCGCTAGAGATTATATCGTTCCATCAAGAAAGTATAAGGGTAAGTTCTATGCACTTCCACAGGCACCACAGCAGTACAAGCAGCTTCTTATGGTATCTGGTTTTGATAAGTATTTCCAGATAGCACCTTGCTTCAGAGATGAAGATGCAAGAGCTGACCGTTCACCAGGAGAGTTCTATCAGTTAGACTTTGAGATGAGCTTTGCTACTCAGGAAGAGGTATTTGCAGTAGGTGAAGAAGTGCTTACAGAAACATTTGCAAAGTTTGCACCAGAAGGTTCAGTTGTAACACAGGCTCCTTACCCAATCATAAGCTATAAGCAGGCTATGCTTGAGTTTGGTTCAGATAAGCCAGACCTTAGAAACCCACTTAGAATTATAGATTTGTCCGATTTCTTCAATAAATGTACATTTAAGCCATTCCAGAACAAGACTGTAAGAGCTATCAATGTTCATGCTAAGCTTTCAAAGGGACAGCATGAGAAGCTTCTTAAGTTCGCTACAGGAATCGGTATGGGCGGACTTGGTTACCTTGAGGTTCTTGAAGACCTTTCATATAAGGGACCTATTGATAAGTTTATACCAGATGAGCTTAAGGGCGAGATCAGAGAGCTTGCGGGACTTCAGGCAGGTGATACAATATTCTTTATCGCTGATAAGGAAGATAAGGCTGCATTCTTTGCGGGACAGATTCGTAACGAACTTGGTGCACGCCTTGATTTAATAGAGAAAAATGCATACAGATTCTGTTATGTAAATGACTTCCCTATGTTTGAAAGAGATCCTGAAACTAAGAAGATTGGTTTTACACACAATCCATTCTCTATGCCACAGGGTGGTCTTGAAGCACTTAATACTATGGATCCGCTTGATATTCTTGCTTACCAGTATGATATCGTATGTAATGGTGTTGAATTATCATCGGGTGCTGTGCGTAACCATGATATGCAGATTATGGTTAAGGCATTTGAAATTGCCGGATATGATGAAGAAGTACTTAAGGCTAAGTTTGGAGCACTTTACAACGCATTCCAGTTCGGTGCACCACCACATGCAGGTATGGCACCAGGTGTTGACCGTATGATTATGCTCCTTAGAAATGAAGAGAATATCCGTGAGGTTATCCCATTCCCAATGAGTGGTACAGCACAGGATCTTATGTGTGGAGCACCTAATGAGGTAACAGAACAGCAGTTAAGAGAGGTTCATATTAAGGTCAGAGATTAATTGAAAAAATCCTTAAACCAAAGATTTTTTCCATACAGGATTTGCGCGTGAGGGCGCAAACCTGTCTGACATGATAGAAAGGATGGTATGTTATGGCTAATGTGATTAGTGATGAAACTATCGAATATGTAGGTATTCTTGCTAAGCTTGAGCTTTCTGAGTCGGAAAAAGAGGATGCCAAGAAGGATATGGCAAGCATGCTTGATTATATAGATAAGCTTGGCGAGCTTGATACAACAGGTGTTGAGCCTATGTCACACGTATTCCCTGTGAATAATGTCATGAGGGAGGATGTTGTTACTAATGGTGACGGAAGCAAGGATACACTTGCCAATGCACCAGAGGCTAATGAATATGGATTTATAGTTCCTAAGACGGTAGAGTAATAATATTGTATTTAAGTCAGGCAGATGATGGCTACAATATCGGGATATGTTATGTACAATAGCGAAATGTATTATGTACAATAACAAAATGTGTTATGTGCAATAACAAAATGCGTTATGTACGATAACGAAATGTGTTATGTACAATAACAAAATATATGCAGGAAAGGAAAAATGCTATGAGTTTATTAGATTGTACAGCCGTTGAACTTGCTGCAAAGATTAAGGCAGGTGAAGTGACAGCGGTGGAAGCTATGCAGGCTGTTGTTGCTCAGATTGAAAAGTCTGAAGACAAGCTTAACTGCTATGTGACATTTGACAAGGAAAAAGCATTACAGGCAGCAGCTAAGGCTGACGAGGATATCAAGGCTGGAAAGCTTACGGGACCTTTAGCTGGTGTACCTTTTGCTATTAAGGATAATATGTGCACAGAAGGCATGCTTACAACATGTTCTTCTAAAATACTTGGTAACTTTGTTCCAACATTTTCTTCTGAAGCAGTTATAAGACTTCAGGAGGCAGGTGCAGTTATTATCGGTAAGACTAATATGGATGAGTTCGCTATGGGCTCAACAACAGAAACAAGTGCATTTGGAGCAACTAAGAATCCAAGAAATACAGAGCACGTTCCTGGTGGTTCGTCAGGTGGTTCAGCTGCAGCAGTTGCAGCAAATGAGTGCTTTGCGGCGCTTGGTTCAGATACAGGTGGTTCTATAAGACAGCCTGCATCTTACTGTGGTGTTGTAGGTATGAAGCCTACTTATGGTACTGTTTCAAGATATGGACTTATAGCTTATGGTTCATCACTTGATCAGATAGGACCATTATGTAAGGATGTAACAGACTGTGCTACTATTATGGAGGTAATAGCAGCAAAGGATGATAAGGATTCTACATCAGTAAAGAGAGAAGATACAGCATTTACAAAGGCTTTAGTAGATGATGTTAAGGGACTTAAGATAGGTATTCCAAGAGACTACTTTGGCGATGGACTTGATCCTGAGGTTAAGGAAGCTGTTATGTCGGCAGCTAAGGTGCTCGAAGAAAAGGGTGCCATAGTTGAAGAATTCGACTTAAGCCTTGTAGAGTATGCTATACCTACCTACTATACAATAGCTGCCGCTGAGGCAAGCTCTAACCTTGAGAGATTCGATGGCGTTAAGTATGGTTACAGGACAAGTGAGTATGAAGGTCTTCACAATATGTATAAGAAGACACGTTCAGAGGGCTTTGGACCTGAGGTTAAGAGAAGAATAATGCTTGGTTCATTCGTACTCAGCTCAGGTTATTATGATGCCTACTATTTAAAAGCATTAAGAGTAAAGGCTCTTATTAAGAAAGCCTTTGATGAAGCATTTGCAAAGTATGATGTAATACTTGGACCTGTTGCACCAACAACTGCGCCTAAGATAGGCTCATCTTTAGCAGACCCTATCAAGATGTATCTTGGCGATATATATACAATATCAGTTAATCTTGCAGGTCTTCCAGGAATAAGTGTACCTTGTGGAAAGGACTCTAAGGGACTTCCAATAGGTGTACAGCTTATAGGCGACTGCTTTAAGGAAAATAATATAATCCGTGCTGCATATTCATATGAGCAGGCACGAGGAAGATTTGAATAAGGAGGAGGTCAGGCAATGAAAGATTATGAAGTAGTTATTGGTCTTGAAGTTCACGTTGAGCTTGCTACAAAGACTAAGATATTCTGCGGCTGTTCAACAGCATTTGGTGGAGCACCTAATACACACACATGCCCTGTTTGTACAGGTATGCCAGGCTCTCTTCCAGTTCTTAACAAGAAAGTAGTAGAGTATGCTATGGCAGTTGGTCTTGCAACTAACTGCTCTATAACAAGAGACTGCAAGTTTGATAGAAAGAATTATTTCTATCCTGATAATCCACAGAATTATCAGATATCACAGTTATATCTGCCTATATGCCGTGATGGCCATGTAGACGTAAAGCTTGAAGATGGAACAGAAAAGTCTATAAGAATTCACGAGATTCATATGGAAGAGGATGCAGGTAAGCTTATACACGATGAGTGGGAGGATGTATCCTATGTTGACTATAATCGTTCAGGTGTGCCTCTTATAGAAATCGTATCTGAGCCAGATATGAGAAATGCAGAAGAGGTTATTGCTTATCTTACTAAGTTAAGAAATACTATCCAGTATCTTGGAGCATCTGATTGTAAGCTTCAGGAAGGTTCTATGAGAGCTGATGTCAATCTTTCTGTAAGAGAAAAAGGCAGTACAGAGTTTGGTACAAGAACAGAAACTAAGAATCTTAACTCATTTTCAGCTATCCAGAGAGCTATTGAGGCTGAAACAGCAAGACAGATAGATATAATTGAAGCTGGTGGACAGGTTGTTCAGGAAACAAGAAGATGGAATGATGATAAGGAATATTCATATGCTATGCGTTCTAAAGAGGATGCACAGGATTATAGATATTTCCCTGATCCAGACCTTGTACCAATCCACATAAGCGAAGAATGGCTAGATACTATCAGGGAAGCACAGCCAGAGTTTAAGGATGAGAAAATGCTTCGTTATAAGGAAGAGTTCGGAATTCCTGATTACGATATCAATATGATTACAGATTCTAAGAAGCTTGCTGATATATTTGAAGAAACAACAGCCTTATGCAATAAGCCAAAGAAAGTATCTAACTGGCTTATTACAGAGACTATGCGTATTTTAAAGGAAAAGAATATGGATCCTGAGGATATCACATTCTCACCTAAGAGTCTTGCAAGAATTATTGAGCTTGCAGATGAGGGCGCTATTAACAGTAATGTTGCTAAGGAGATATTCGAGAAGATATTTGACGAGGATATTGATCCAGATAAGTATATTGAGGAGAATGGACTTAAGCAGGTTAATGACGAAGGTGCACTTAAGGCAACAGTTGAGAAGGTTATAGCTGATAATCCACAGTCGGTAGCTGATTATAGAGCAGGTAAGGAGAAGGCTATCGGATTCCTTGTAGGCCAGACTATGAAAGCTATGCAGGGTAAGGCTAATCCGGGTATGGTTAATAAGCTGCTTAAAGAGCTTCTTTAGGAAGTTTGTTGTTTAATTGAATATTAGTTGGTGACGAACGGACGACAAATATAAGCTACA
>OGXD01002724.1_pt1 | contig 10303 bp, 10 predicted proteins | sample 1576211 | NCBI WGS metagenome assembly OGXD01 (sample SAMEA3541470, study PRJEB24748) | human gut metagenome | biome: human gut; feature: human-associated habitat; material: faeces | place: China | collected 2012
CGACCTCCAATTGCAGCGTCAGCTTGCCGTCCGGCTCACAGTCCGCCGCAAAGTATGCTGCAAGCTTCAGCGAGGCTTTGCGCATGAACGCTGAAATCTATCATGGTTTAAAGGCCCTGCTGAACGCTAAAGGACTGGGAACAGGCCTGGGTGATGAAGGTGGTTTTGCGCCGAATCTGAAATCCAATGAAGAGGCGATCGAAGTCATCCTTGAAGCAGTGAAAAAAGCAGGCTATAAACCGGGCGAAGATATCATGATCGCTTTAGACGTTGCTGCCAGCGAATTTTATAAAGATGGAAAATATCAGATGGAAGGCGAAGGTTTGGTAAAAACCTCCAATCAAATGGTAGATTATCTGGCTGCTTTGTGCGAAAAATACCCGATCGTTTCAATCGAAGACGGTTTGGCGGAAGACGACTGGAAGGGCTGGAAAGCGCTTACGAAGAAATTAGGCACTAAAGTTCAGCTGGTTGGCGACGATCTGTTTGTTACCAATGAAGAACGTTTGCTTGAAGGTATCAAAAATGATACTGCTAACGCTATTTTGATCAAAGTCAATCAGATAGGTACTTTGACAGAGACCTTCAATGCTATTGAAACTGCTAAACGGGCAGGCTATACCTGCATTATTTCGCATCGCAGCGGTGAAACCGAAGATACTACATTGGCAGATATTGCCGTTGCTGTCAATGCCGGACAGATCAAAACAGGTGCTCCGGCACGTACTGACCGCGTGGCCAAATACAACCAGCTGCTCCGTATCGAGGAAGACCTCGGCGGCGCTGCCAAGTATAAAGGCAAAGCTGTATTTTACAACATCAATAAATAATCGGAGTAACGGTTATTTTGAAGCAGGGCAGATACCGGACGCGTATTTGCCCTGCTTTTTACTAAATTTTGTACAATTTTTTATATTTTACCGTTGTAAGCTGTATAACATTATGATAGAATAGTTAGGTACTAAGTAAAAGAGGAGGTAAGCTTTGTGATTGCAACTGTCTTAATGGTATTAGACGTAATCGTCTGTATCGCCTTGATAGCGTCTGTGTTAATGCAGTCCGGGAAGGGCTCAGGTTTGTCAGATGCGTTCGGCGGAGGCGGTGGGGGTGCCTTCTTCGGCAAGGGTAATGATGTTGATACTTTAATGGCTAAAGTTACGATTGGTTTGGGTACTGCTTTTGGTATCATCACGCTTGCTCTGGCAAAAATCAACGGTTAATTTGGTTAAAAAGAACGCTCTGCGTTCTTAATTTTTAAAAACTCAAAAGAAACAGAAAGGGGATCAATGTTTTGAGTACTTATTTAATTTTATCCATAGTCGTCGGTCTTGTTGCCCTCGGCGTGGCAGTAATGCTCAGTAACGCTATCAGCGCTGCTAATGCCGGTACTGCCCGTATGAAGGAGATCGCTGGCTATATCCATGAAGGTGCAATGGCATTCCTGTACAGAGAATACAAATATCTTGCTATCTTCATCGTTGTTGTTGCTGCAATTATTGCTACATTCTTATCAGTAAGCACTGCGCTATGCTTTATCGGCGGTGCTGTATTCTCCATCTGTGCAGTCCCGGATGATACTCGACCAGATTTTGGCCTGCGAGGGTGAGCTGTACAAGTAAAATCGTGGAAAAAATAGGAATATTAAGGGGAATCATAACAATGGGTATTCAAATCAGCCTGCCGATGATGGCATTTCTGGTGTTCATGACTGGCTTTGCGGGCTTTGTCGATTCGGCAGCGGGCGGCGGCGGACTCATCAGTCTGCCGGCCTATCTCTTCGCGGGCCTGCCGCCTCACTATACTTACGCCACCAACAAATTCAGCGCCGCCTGCGGCACGACGTTCGCCACGGCCAGCTTCTTCAAGAACGGCGCGATGAACCTCAAGGTCGGCATCCTCGCCGCCATCGGAAGCTTTGCGGGCAGTGCCTTGGGCGCACACATCGTCCTGATGCTCAGTGATGAGGTGCTGCAGATGATGATGTTCATCATCCTGCCCATCGCGGCAGTCGTCATCCTGTGGCGTCGCAACCTCCCGGACGAGAACCGGGATGACGGCACCCTGAATTTGAAAAAGGCCCTGCTGGCTCTGGGTATCGGCCTCGGCATCGGTCTGTACGACGGCATGGTGGGGCCTGGCACCGGGACCTTTGCCATCATCGCTTTCACCAGCCTGATGGGCTTTGATCTGCGCACCGCTAACGGCAACGCCAAGGTGCTCAACCTCGCCAGCAACTACGCCAGCCTCTTCACCTATCTGAGCAGCGGGCTGGTGATCTTTCCGGTGGGCATCCCCTGCGCCATCAGCAACATCGTCGGCAACATCATCGGCTCCCACTTCGCCCTGAGAAAGGGCGCAAAGTTCATCCGCCCCATGATGCTCGTGGTGCTGGTGCTCCTGCTGGGCAAGCTCATCATGGATATGCTGTAAGTAAAAACGAAAAAAGGCTGCTGTGCGTCTGCACAGCAGCCTTTTATTATATCCTATCAGTCGATGACCAGCCCGTTATCAAAGAAGGCCAGACCAAACGCACCGGGACCGGCGTGGGTGCCGATGACGCAGCCGATCTGGCGCACCAGCGGCTCGGAAAGGCCGAGATTGTCCACCAGATAGGTCTGGATGGGGTTCACCTCGCGGGGGCTGATGGTGTAACCGGCCAGAGAGGGGAAACGGGGATTGACGCCGCCCAGCTCCTCTATCTTCTTGAAGAGGGCGACGTATGCGCCGGGCAGACCCCGGGCCTTACCGGCCATGGCGACTTTGCCCTCCTTGATGGTGATGAGGGGCTTGATGCCCAGCATCCCGCCGGCCACGGCGACGGCGGCGGGCAGACGGCCGCCCTTGCGCAGATACTTCAGGTCGTCGATGGCGGCAACGAGGTGCAGGTGCTCCTTGGCGTGCTCGAGGGTGGCGGCGATCTGGACGGCAGACTTGCCTTCATCCCGCAGGTGTGCGGCCAGACGCACCAGCAGACCCTCGCCGAGGCAGACATTGGTGCTGTCCACGAAGAGGACGTTGTCCACATTGGCCAGGTCTGCGGCCAGCTTCGCACACTGATAGGTGCCGGACAGCTCATGGGACAGGAAGATGCCCACGACCTCGTCTCCGGCGGCAGCGGCCTCGGCGTAGAACTTTTCGAACAGCTCAGGGCTGGGCTGGCTGGTGGTGGGCAGCTTTTTGCAGCCGGCCATGTGCTCGTAGTACTCGCTGGGAGTCAGGTCCACGCCGTCCCGGATGACGGTGCCGTCCTCGAGGGTGACGTTGAGGGGGATGACGTCCACACCCAGCTGCGCGGCCTCGGCGGGCAGGATGTCGGATGCAGAATCGGTAAGAATGCGTATCATATAGCTCGTACCTCCATGGGTGCGTTCATCGTGTGTCTTTGGTAAAACGACAAATCCATAAAAAAGTCGTACAAAGTATACCAGAACGCTGGGCGGAATGTCAATCTTTTGAGTGAAATTTCTTCGAATGAACGAAAAACTGCTTGCAAAACGGAGCGGCAGTATGGTACAATGTCCGCCGACAGGAGGGTGCGCCGTGAAAAGACTGATAAGGGAAACGGAAAAGCCGTCTTTTCCGGCTCAGTGCCGGGTCCTGGCCGAGGCGGCAGTGCTCTGGGGGCTGCTGGCGGCGGGAGCACAGCTGCTGCTCCCGGCGGAAAAGACGGCTCTGCCCGAGGGCGCGGCCCTCGCGTGGGCTGCGCTGCGCATCTGCCTTGTGACCCCTCTGGCGGAAGAGCTTGCCTTCCGGGGCGGGGCGCTCTATCTTTTGCAACCGCTGGGCGGCGCGGGGGCTGTGGTGGTGCAGGCGGTGATTTTTGCGGCGCTGCACGGCAGCTGGACGGCCCGGGCCTATGCGCTGGGCATGGGGCTCATCTTCGGCTGGGCGGCCCAGAAAGCGAAGAGCGTATGGCCCGGCAGCGCGTTACATATTATAAATAACTGCTTCGTGTTTGCCGCACGGCTGGCAGAAAGGGGAATGGGATGACCGATTTTGAGCTGATGGGCGCGGCGCTGGAAGAGGCCCGAAAGGCCGCTGCACTGGGCGAAGTGCCGGTGGGCGCGGTAGTGGCGAAGGACGGAGAGATCATCTCTGCCGCCCACAACACCCGCGAGACGGAGAAAAACGCCCTCCACCACGCTGAGCTGCTGGCCATCGACGCGGCCTGCAAAAAGCTGGGCGGCTGGCGGCTGTGGCAGTGTGAGCTGTTCGTGACGCTGGAACCCTGCCCCATGTGCAGCGGCGCCATCATCAACAGTCGCATCAAGCGGGTGGTGTACGGTGCCGCCGACGTCAAGGCGGGCTGCTGCGGCTCGGTGACAGACCTCTTCGCCCAGCCCTTCAACCATCACCCCGTCATCGAGAAGGGACTGCGGGCCGATGAGGCACAGCAGCTTTTGCAGGAATTTTTCGTTTCACTGCGGGCCAGGCGGGCCGCAAAGCCCCGCTGGAAGCCGCCCGTGAACCCCTGAATCTGTGAAAAAAGTGGGAACTGCGTGAAAAAATCACCGGTGACCACTTTATTTTTTCGCCCGATTGTGCTATATTATTCAATGGAAACTTGTCGAAACCACACAAATGCCGCCGGGCGCGCCGCAGAGCCGGCCTAGACCGGAAAAAGTGAGCAGAGCGCAGCTCCGGCGGGGTGGGGGAAGCTGTTTCCTTTCCCGCCGCAGAGGCTTTGACACGAAGAGGCGCTGCGGCCGAAAATAGTGGACAGGAGGGTTTGACTCTTGTACAACGACGAATTTGAGCTGACATTTGACCTTGCAGACGCCGGGCCGAAGAAAGAACAGCGCAGGCCGACCCTGCCCGAGCCGGAAGAAGCGGCTGTGGCCGCACCGCCGGTGCAGGAAACGAGGGAAATGCCGGTCAGCGCTGCGCCGGAGAACACGCCGGCATCGGAGCCGGAACGCGAGCCGGAACCTGCGGCAGAGCCCCAGAGCACTGCCCCGGCGGCGAAGGACCGCACCGTCCTCATCTCGGGCGGCGACCGGGGCATCGGCGCAGCAGCAGCCCGCGCATTCTATGCGGCGGGCTACCGGGTGGCAGTGTTCTACCACACCAACGCCGAGGCCGCCGCAGCCCTGCAAAAAGAGCTGCCGGGCGTACTGGCCGTCCAGTGTGACGTGGCCAGCCGGGCCAGCTGTGAGCTGGCCTTCCGCGCCGCCGAGCAGGCGCTGGGCCGGGTGGATGTGCTGGTGAGCAACGCGGGTATCGCCCAGCAGAAGCTGTTCACCGACATCACGCCGGAAGAGTGGCAGCGGATGCTGGACGTCAACCTGACCGGTGCGTTCAACCTCTGCCAGCTGGCCCTGCCCGGGATGATACGCCGCAAAGCGGGCCGTATCCTCACCGTGAGCAGCATGTGGGGCCAGACCGGCGGCAGCTGCGAGGTACACTATTCCGCCGCCAAGGCGGGCCTCATCGGCCTGACCAAGGCACTGGCAAAAGAAGAAGGTCCCAGCGGCATTACTGTGAACTGCGTGGCCCCCGGCGTCATCGACACCGATATGATGGCTTCGTTCACTGCTGAGGACAAAGCGGCATTGGCCGAAGAGACCCCTGTGGGCCGTCTCGGCACCGCCGAAGAGGTGGCAAAGCTTCTGCTGTACCTCGCCGGAGAAGACGCCGGCTACATCACCGGCCAGGTGTTCGGCGTCAACGGAGGTCTTGTGATCTAAGAAGCTGTTTTCACAGCCATTGCACACCGTCTGGCCGGCATTTTTGTCTGCATACTGCGTTGCTTTCCCTTGCAATCCGTCAGGATTGCTGCGGAAAATCGCCTTGTCTGCGGGCAAAAATCTACGGTCATCCGGCACACTCTGACCATGAAAACAACTTCTATGCAGCAAGGCCGAAACTATGAGACAAGTTCACTTGCGGGGCGCTTCCCCCGCGGTGAGAAGGAGAGAGCGAAATGGGCATGACTTTGAAGGAACTGTTGACGAAAGGCGAAGGCACCCTGTCGGCACAGGAGGCCAAAACTTTGGCCGCACAGTGCAGGATGGATGTGGAAACGCTCTATACGCTCCTTGAAGAGCGCGGCATCAAGATCATCGATGATGAGGCCGACGCCGATGTGAATCTGGACGTGGACAGCATCATCGCCGAGGTGGAGAACGCCGAGAACAACAGCGACGAGCTGGGTCTGGGCGGCGACGACGAGGAAGAGGCCGCCGAGGAGAACCCTGCCGACCTGAAGGCTGCGATGGATGAGCTGCTGGACGACCCCGTCAAGAACTACCTCAAGCAGATCGGCCAGATCCCTCTGCTGAGCGCGGAACAGGAAGTTGATCTGAGCAAGCGCATCCACGCCGGTGCCGAGGCTGCCCACATCCTGCAGGCCGACCGCCAGAAGTACGGTGCGACCGAGTACATCAAGAAGAACAGCGCCCGCTTCTCGTTCGAGGAGGATGAGAACAGCCGCAGCTACACCGAGGACATCGACGAAGAGGGCAACGAGAAGTCCAGCGAGGACGCCGAGGAAAAGGCTGCTGAGGAAGAGGCCATGGAGGCTGTGGAGAACGGTCCCCTGACCGAGGAGCGCCGTCAAGAGCTGCTGAAGATCCGCCGCGACGGCCTGAACGCCCGCCGCAGCCTGAGCGAAGCGAACCTCCGTCTGGTGGTCTCCATCGCCAAGAAGCATGTGGGCCACAATCTGGCCTTCCTCGATCTCATCCAGGAGGGCAACATCGGCCTCATCAAGGCGGCTGAGAAGTTCGACTGCGACCGCGGCTTCCGCTTCTCCACCTATGCGACCTGGTGGATCCGTCAGGCCATCACCCGCGCCATCGCCGACCAGGCCCGTACCATCCGTATCCCGGTGCATATGGTCGAGACCATCAACCGGATGCGTCAGGCCACGAACCAGCTGGTCTACCAGAACGGCCACGAGCCCACCCCGGAAGAGCTGGCAAAGGCCATGGACATGAGCGTCGAGCGTGTGCGTGAGATCCAGCGCATGGCACAGGAGCCCGCCAGCCTTGAGAGCCCCGTGGGCGAGGAAGAGGATTCCTCTCTGGGCGATTTCGTTGCCGACGAGAATGCCGAGGCTCCCGGCAAGGCTGCTGACCGCGCTATGGTGGCCCAGCAGATCAATCAGGCTCTCAAGAGCCTGACTCCCCGTGAAGAGAAGGTCATCCGTCTCCGCTTTGGTCTGGACGATGGCCGTCCCCGCACGCTGGAAGAGGTGGGCCGCGACTTCGGCGTTACCCGTGAGCGCGTCCGCCAGATCGAGGCAAAGGCTATCCGCAAGCTGCACAGCCGCAAGTGCCTGGCTCTGCTGAACGGCCTTATCGAGTGATATTTTCAACAATGCAGACGGCTGCCGTGGAAAACGGCAGCCGTTTTTCTGTATCTGGGCAGAAAAAACGCAAAATGCCAGATTTTTTTGCAAAAGACTCTTGCAATGCGGCAGAGTTTATGGTATTATAATTGAGCTGTGATTGTGCTGCTATAGCTCAGTTGGTAGAGCGCATCCTTGGTAAGGATGAGGTCTCCAGTTCGAATCTGGATAGCAGCTCCAGCTCAAACCGCCTTGATGGGAAACCGTCAGGGCGGTTTTTTGCATCCATTGCTCTGCCGTCTGCAGCAGCGCAAGCCTGGCAGCCCCAGTCAGGGGAGCTGGCGCGGAGCGCCTGAGGGGCCCATCAAACAACAAAGCCGCAGGCCTGTTGAGGGCTTGCGGCTTTGCTGTTATGGGAAAGAGGTAAAAGTGTCTGTAAAATGTCGGTTTTAATTAGAAGTCTACCTCAGTGTCGTAGTAGCAGCACTTGAGCAGCTTCTCCATCTCCTCCTGGCTGGGCTGGCGGGGATTGGAGCCGGTGCAGGCATCGCCGATGGCGTTCTTTGCGATCTCGGGCAGACGTTCCAGGAACACTTCCTCGGGAACAAAGCCCTGCTCGGTGGGGTAGGAATCGGGGCCGTAGTTCTTGATGCAGTGGGGGATGTTCAGTGCATCGTTCATGCCGCGCAGGTACTCAATGAGCAGCTTGACCTTCTCGTCGTCGTTGGAACCGCCCAGCTTCATCTCGTCAGCGATGACACCATAGCGTTTCTTGGCCTCGGGGTCCTTGGCGTTGAAGGCGATGACCTTGGGCAGATACATGGCGTTGGCAGCACCATGGATAATGTGTGCGCCGTAGTCGGCAAAGGCAGCACCGGTCTTGTGTGCCATGGAGTGGACGATGCCCAGCAGAGCATTGGAGAATGCCATACCGGCCAGGCACTGTGCGTTGTGCATGGAATCGCGCTTGGACATATCGCCGTTGTAGCTGTCCACCAGATCGCCCTGGATCATCCGGATGGCGAAGATGGCCAGCGGGTCGGTGTAGTCGCAGTGGGCGGTGGAAACATAAGCCTCGATGGCGTGGGTCATTGCATCCATACCGGTGTGGGCAACCAGCTTCTTGGGCATGGTCTCGGCCAGATCGGGATCGACGATGGCGACATCGGGGGTGATCTCAAAGTCAGCGATGGGGTACTTGATGCCCTTCTGATAATCGGTGATGATGGAGAAGGCGGTCACCTCAGTGGCGGTGCCGGAGGTGGAAGAGATGGCGCAGAAGTGGGCCTTGCGGCGGAGCGGCGGAATGCCGAACACCTTGCACATCTCCTCAAAGGTGATCTCAGGGTACTCGTACTTGATCCACATGGCCTTTGCAGCATCAATGGGGGAGCCGCCGCCCATGGCAATGATCCAGTCGGGCTCAAACTTCAGCATAGCCTCTGCGCCGCGCATGACGGTCTCAACAGAGGGATCGGGCTCGATGCCCTCAAACAGCTCAACTTCCATGCCGGCTTCCTTCAGGTAGCCAACAGCGCGGTCAAGGAAGCCGAACCGCTTCATGGAGCCGCCGCCGACACAGATCATGGCCTTTTTGCCGGTAAAGGACTTCAGGGCTTCCAGAGCACCCTTGCCGTGGTACAGATCGCGGGGAAGAGTAAAACGAGCCATAGGAAATACCTCCGATTCAATCAAAACTCTCTGGTTTGTGGATATTTGACACAAAAATAACCAACTCTCTTATACAAAGTGTACTGCAAACCATCCAAAAGTTCAATTGCCGGAATGTGGAAAAATCAGACCCAATTTTGGGCATTTCGCTGGAAAGGGAGGGTTTCCCGGCCGGAGAAACCGGGAAAATGGCAAACAAAAAACCACCTGAATCTCAAGGATTCAAGTGGTTTTCTCTCGATGGAGCTGCTATCCAGATTCGAACTGGAGACCTCATCCTTACCAAGGATGCGCTCTACCAACTGAGCTATAGCAGCAAATGGCGACCCGGATCGGGCTCGAACCGACGACCCCCAGCGTGACAGGCTGGTGCTCTAACCAACTGAGCTACCGGGCCATGATCGCTCAAGTTCGTGCGGCGTTTACCGCCGGAACGTGCCTTATTATACCGGAAGATGGGCGGCTTGTCAAGCGGAAAAAACAAAAAAGCCGCAAAAAAGATGAAAAAGGCGGACTTCTGGGAAAATATGCCGTGTCCGCACTGCTGGGCTGCCGTTTCCAGAGGGGAAAGGGCAAAACAAAACCTCCGGAACGGCTGCTCCGGAGGTTTGTGGCAGGGGTAGTAAGTCTCGAACTCACGGCACGCGGTTTTGGAGACCGCTGCTCTACCAACTGAGCTATACCCCTATCTATCTGTCGCATTCGCTGAATGCTTGATTATTATATAAGATTCTGTGCGGAATGTCAAGCATGAATTTCGCCTTTTTTGCAAAAAGCGGGAGACAGGGAAAGCTTTTTCGCAAAACGACGCCGAAAACAGGTGGAACTTCGGCTTTCCACCTTGAAGGAAAGCGGGAAATAGTGTATTATAAGGGGTATCAAAAGTGTAATTCCGGGCTTGCTATGCCCTGACAGGGGGAACGCCACTATGGCAGATAAAAACTTTTTGACTGAGATCATTGACGCCGACCTCGCCGAAGGCAAAATCAGCGAGATCCATACCCGCTTCCCGCCGGAGCCCAATGGCTACCTGCACATCGGCAGCGCCAAGGCGATCTATATCAACTGGTCCATCGCAAACCAGTACGGCGGCAAGTTCAACCTCCGCCTCGACGACACCAACCCCGCCCGCGAAGGGGAGGAGTATGTCAACAGCATCATCGAGGACCTGCACTGGCTGGGTGCCGACCCCAACGGCGGCATCTTCTACGGCAGCGACTACTTCGACAAGTGCTATGAGTATGCCGAAAAGCTCATCCTCGAGGGCAAGGCATATGTCGATGACCTGACCCGCGACGAGATGCGCGAGTACCGCGGCAGCGACGCAGGCAAGCCCTCTCG
>OGXD01002725.1_pt1 | contig 10303 bp, 8 predicted proteins | sample 1576211 | NCBI WGS metagenome assembly OGXD01 (sample SAMEA3541470, study PRJEB24748) | human gut metagenome | biome: human gut; feature: human-associated habitat; material: faeces | place: China | collected 2012
TCCTGGAGCAGACCAAGAACATCTGGGCGGACATGCTCGATATCCGCAAGCGCTTCGAGCCCCGCGCCGAGGAGCTTGCCAAGAAGTACGCGCTCGCTCCCTACACCATGTTCATCGGTTCCGGTGCGCTGTGGGGCGAGACCATCCTGTACTCCATGTGCATCCTCGAGGAGATGCAGTGGAAGCGCACGCGCTACATCACCAGCCACGACTTCTTCCACGGCACTCTGGAGCTTCTCGAGCCCGGCGTCCCCGTGTTCCTGTTCAAGGGCGAGGACGAGTGCCGCGAGCTCGATAACCGTGTCGAGGCGTTCCTGCGCTCCGGCGTGACCGGTGACGAGGACTACGTGATCTTCGACACCGCCGAGTTCGCCATCCCCGGTCTCGACCCAGATTTCCGCGTCATCGTATCGCCCTGGATCCTCACCGTGTGCATCACCGACCGCCTGTCCCGTCACTACGAGATGGTTACCAAGCACAACCTCAAGTATCGTCGCTACTATCACCAGTTCGATTACTAATTAGCCGACGAGAACGCACCGGTCGCGTGCCGCGTAAGCGCTCGCGACCCGCGTGCGGTGCGAGTTTGAGCCCTCGACCTTCGTCCAAGGAGGTGAAACCATGAGACGCTTTCTTATTGCCCGCCTCCCGCAGCCTCCGGTTCACGGAGGCGGTCTTGGTGCGGGAGCCGATGACCCCCACATAGGCAAACGGCCCACGGAGGATCTGTTCCTCCACCTGGAAGTCGTGCATATGACCGTTGGTCATGATGACCACGAAGTCCTCCTCCGTCACCGTGAGGTGGTCCTTGATGGAGGTGAAGTCCCCACAGATGACCTCCTCTGCCGTGGGGAAGAGCTTGCGGGTGGCCAGCTCCGGGCGGCAGTCGAACACCACCGGGCGGAAGCCCACCGTTACCAGCAGGGGACACAGGGCCTGCGAGATGTGGCCCGCCCCGAACAGCAGCGCCCGCTCCCCGATGGGCAGGGGCATACTGAACAAGCCATCCTGCCGGACGCAGTCGGTTTGGAGAGAAGCGGGGCCTACGCCCTTCGGCAGATCGCCCCACAGCAGACCCTCCGGCCCCAGCAGAGCGCCGCAGCCGCCGTCCTCCCGCAGCACCAGCCAGCCCCGCTGATGGGCGGTGAGCCGCTCTGTCAGGGCCGAGGCCAGCGCCTGCCACGACGCATCCTCCGCCGGGATGAACTGGAAATGGGCCGTCACGTCGCCGCCGCACACCATGCCGATATCGCCGCCGGAGGCGGCGGTGTGCAGCAGAAAATCGTGGACGGCAGAGCGCTTCTCCCTCAGCAGGGCCATGGCCATCTCCTCGCTGCGGCGCTCCACGGCGCCGCCGCCGATGGTACCGGTGAGCCGGCCGCTGGCACCCACCAGCATCTGGGAACCGCTCTTCCGGGGGGCGCTGCCCGCTGTGTCGATCAGCGTCACCAGCACCGTGTCCCGGTGCTTTTCCATCTCATAAAACAGCTGTGCAAAGATCTGATTCATAGCTTCTCCTTGTTCCATTGCAGGATCCGACTCCGCAGACGCTGATAGAGCGCCTCACGGCTTTCCGGTGTGATGTAGAATACCTCCCCGCAGGGGTGCTGGCGCACCCGGCGGAGAAAGTCCGTTTCCTTGGGCTTGATGGCGGCCAGCACCGGCACAGGGCCGTCCAGTGCCGCCAGCACCGCCGCCTGAAAGAGGTGGGCGTCATTTTCCAGAAAGCCCAGTTCGTCCATTACCAGCAGGCCGCCTGACGTCAGCAGCGGCGGCCCCAGCCGGTCAAAGGCCTCCGGATACCGGATACTGCGGCGGCTGTCGCAGGTACCCACCAGATGCTCCGGGTCATAGGGCCGCTCCTCCGGCGGCAGGGCGGCGGCGTGCAGGTAGATGGGGAACATCCCGTCCCCGTCCGCCTGCGTCAGGCGGCGGGTGACGAAGCCGCCTACGGGGAGGGTGCTCTCCGCCAGCAGCCGGCGGATGAGGGTGCTTTTCCCCACACCACGCTCCCCGCAGATGAGAATGTGCTTTTCCATGCTACGCCTCCTCCATGGCCGGAATCTCCACCGCCAGCAGACACAGCTCCTTCCGGTTGGGCAGGTAGTAGGGGAATTCCGGTCCCGGTCCCGCCGTCAATCGGTGCAGGGGAGGGTCTGCTCCGCCGCTGCGGTCATAGAGCCGGAAGAATCGCCGGGCATCCTCCAGCGATCGGAGGGGCTGACCGAACTCCAGCGAAAACCGCTCCATCCGATAGGAAAGGCCCAGATGGCGCAGGGTATCCTCCGAGTCCGCCGCCGTGAAGCCCACCGGCACCCGGCCGGTGCTGAACCGGTGATAGGCGTAGTCACGGCGGATGAGCAGCACCGTTCCCCGGCACTGCTGCCGGGCCACCGTCAGCGCCTCCTCCACGTCGCCGAACAGGCAGAACACCATGGCGTCGTAGGGCGTTTCCGGCGGCAGGCAACGGATATCCCCCTGCCGCACCGTGAGACGGGGGTCATGGCCTGCCCGCTGCCGGAGGTTCTCCAGCGGCGCCGCCGCACGATCCACGGCGGTGACGTGGCGGCAGTAGGGCAGCAGCGCCACGGACAGCCCGCCCAGCCCGCACCCGGCGTCGCACACATGGGCCTGCTTCGGCAGATAGGGGGCGATGCGCCGGGCCAGGGCCGGATAGTAGCCGCAGCAGGCCATGGCATCTTGCAAAAAGGCCATGCCCTCCGGTGTCCAAGCCTGCATCATCCGCCGCACCTCCCGTGTTTTTTTCAGCATAGCAAATCTGCGGCGGGATTGCAAGACCGCCCCGCCGCCTGTGGGAAAATTCCGCCATGGGGAACGGAAATAACACAGAAAATTCACATTTTCCCGCCGGGGCGTCGTATTTACACGGCACCCTGTAAATGCTATAATCATAAGATACGAGATCAGGAAAGGAACGGACCCACATGGAACTGCACGCAAAGCTGGTGCGCTCACAGCTGAATTTCTTCAAGCCTCTGGCGGAAAACTGCTCTCTGGAGCTGACCCGGAAGGGGCAGGACAAGCTGGGGGAACTGATGACGGCCATGCACCGGCGGGAGACCTTTTCCCGTGAGCATGACTTCCGGAATTTTCAGGGGGCGTGGATCATGCCCAAGGACGAGCGCCGCACCGGCGTGATCCTGTACCTCCACGGGGGCGGCTATACCTGCGGCAGTCTGGAATACGCCAAGGGCTTTGCCTCCACGCTGGCCACGGAGTGCGGCGTGCGGGTGTTTTGCGCCGCCTACCGGCTGGCCCCGGAGCATCCCTATCCCGCTGCGCTGGAGGATGCACTGGAGAGCTATGAATATCTGCTGAAAAAGGGCTATCCCGCCCGGCAGATCCTGCTGTGCGGTGAGTCCGCCGGCGGCGGGCTCATCTATGCCCTGTGCCTGAAGCTCAAGGAGTTGGGACGGCCCCTGCCCTGCGGGCTGGTGGGCATCTCCCCGTGGACGGACCTTACCTCCTCCGGAGCCTCCTTCGAGACCAACCGGGATGTGGACCCCTCCATGACCCGTGAGCTGCTGACCTTCTACGCCGGGTGCTATACCCAGACACCGGAGGAGCCCCTGTGCTCCCCGCTGTTCGGTGATCTCCACGGCCTGCCGCCGTCCCTGCTGTTCGTGGGCGGGGACGAGGTGATGCTGGACGACACCCGGATGCTCCATGAGAAGCTGCTGAAGTCCGGCTGCCGCAGCAAGATGCACATTGCCCCGGAACGGTGGCACGCCTATGTGCTGTACTGCCTCACCGAGAACATGGAGGAGGACTTCCAGTCCATCAACCATTTTCTGGATAAGGTACTCTCCCCGGCCCGGAGCCTGCGGTGGATGCGGCTGGATAACGCCGCCAAGATCTACCCTGCCGCCAAGCGCCGCAACTGGAACAACTTTTTCCGCCTGTCCGCCACCCTGACGGAGCCGGTGGATGTGGCAGTGCTGCGCTCGGCGCTGGATGTGACGGTGCGGCGCTTTCCGTCCATGGCGGTGCGGCTGCGGCGGGGGGTGTTCTGGTACTATCTGGAGCAGATCCCCCAGGCCCCGGCCATCCAGTCGGAGAAAAGCTGCCCGCTGGCCCACGTCCCCTTCGATCAGGTGCGGCGCTGCGCCCTGCGGGTGCTGGTGTACCATGACCGCATTGCCGTGGAGTTCTTCCACGCCATCACCGACGGCACCGGCGGAACCATCTTTCTCAAGACCCTGCTGGCGGAGTACCTGTGTCAGAAGTACGGCATCACCATCCCGGCGGAGGACGGCGTACTGGGCCGTCTGGAGGAGCCGGACGAGGAGGAACTGGAGGACAGCTTTCTCCGCTATGCCGGAGATGTGAAGGCCAGCCGCAAGGAGGCCACCGCCTATCACCTCAGCGGCACGCCGGAGCCGGACGGCTTCAAGAATCTGGTGACGCTGATGGTGCCGACGGAGGCGCTGCGCTCCTGTGCCAAGGAGTGCGGCGTCACGGTGACGGAGCTGCTGGCCGCCGCCATGATGCAGGCCATCGACCGCCTGCAGGCGGAGAAAGAGCCCCGACGCAGCCACCGCAAGCCGGTGAAGGTGCTGATCCCCGTGAACCTGCGGAATCTGTTCCCCACCCGTACCTTGCGGAACTTTGCCTCCTACATCACCCCGGAGATCGATCCCCGCATGGGAGACTTCACCTTTCGGGAGATCTGTGCCGCCGTTCATCACCGGATGGGACTGGAGAACAACCCCCACACCATGCAGGCCAAGTTCGCCGCCAATGTGGCCAGCGAGCGCTCCCCCGTGCTGCGGGTGATGCCGCTGTTCGTGAAGAATCTGGCCATGAAGCTGGTGTTCGACGCAGTGGGGGAACGGAAGTCCTGCCTGTGCCTGTCCAATCTGGGCAGTGTCCGTTTGCCGGAGGCCATGGCCCCCTATGTGCGCCGGATGGATTTCATCATCGGCGTGCAGGCGGCGGCCCCCCACGGCTGCGCCGTGGTGTCGTGGAACGGCACCGCCTATATCAACTGCATCCGCAACATCCGGGAGCCGGAGCTGGAGCTGCACTTTTATCAGGTGCTGCATGAACTGGGCCTGCCGGTGAAGGCGGAGAGCAACCAGCGCTGAGAGAAGAAAGGAGCGCAAAGCCATGTATTGTGTCAAATGCGGCGTGGAGCTGGCGGACAGCCAGCGGGTGTGTCCCCTGTGCGGCACCCGTGTGTTCCACCCGGATATTCCCCGCACCCCTGCCGACCCGCCCTATCCCCCGGATGAGCGGGTCCACCCGGAGGAGGTGAACCGCTCCGGCGTGTGCTTTATCCTGACGGCGCTGGCCCTGCTGCCGGCGGTGATCTGCGTGCTGTGCGACTGGCGCATCAACGGGGGTATCCTCTGGTCCGGCTATGCCTCCGGCGGCATCCTGCTGCTGTATGTGCTGACGGTGCTGCCCCTGTGGTTCAAGCGGCCCAACCCGGTGATCTTCGTGCCGCTGGATTTTGCCGCCATTATTCTGTACCTGCTGTATATCGACCTCGCCACCGGCGGACACTGGTTCCTGACCTTCGCCTTCCCCGTGGCAGGATCCATCGGGGTGCTCATCACCACCGTGGTGGCGTTGCTGCGCTACGTCCGCCGGGGGTATCTCTACATCTTCGGCGGCGCCCTCATTGCCGCCGGCGGGCTTGCCATGCTGCTGGAGTTTTTGCTGAACCTGACCTTCGGCGTTCACCAGACCTTCTTCTGGTCCTTCTATCCGCTGGCCGCCGGGGTGCTGCTGGGGGTGATGCTGATCATCATTGCCGTCTGTCCGCCTCTGCGCCGCTCCCTTCACCGGAAGTTCTTCCTGTGAATTCCCCACAGCGGGTTCTTTGGACATAAAGCCCTCCTTCCCCTGTGGAGGAGGGCTTTTCCAGTTGACTTCCCGGAGGAGATTCCGTATAATGGGACACAATGAGATAGCGCAGAACGCCGCTTCACCGGAGACGGAGCGGGCGGCGGGGCGGCCGGTGCCGGTTTCCGGAGGGAACCGGCCTTTTTCCTGACTGCACCGGGTCGGAAAGGAGCGATCTTCCGTGAAAAAACGTATCTTTGCGGCGCTTTCAGCGATGCTGATGCTGCTGGCTCTGGCCGGCTGCGGCGCCAAGCAGGTGGACTATGACGCCACCTGCACCATCTCCATCTCTTGCGCCACCATTCTGGACAATATGGACGCCTGCGACCCCGACAAGCGGGAGCAGGTGCCTCAGGACGGCGTCATTCTGGCCCCGGTGGAGGTGGGCTTCCAGACCGGGGAAAACGTCTTTGACGTGCTGCAGCGGGTGTGCCGGGAAAATCGCATCCAGATGGAGTCCAAATGGACGCCCCTGTATGAGAGTGCCTACATTCAGGGCATCCACAACCTGTATGAATTCGACGTGGGCAGCGGCTCCGGCTGGATGTACAGCGTCAACGACTGGTATCCCAACTACGGCTGCTCCTGCTACACGGTGCAGCCGGGTGATGTGATCTGCTGGGTCTATACCTGCGATCTGGGACAGGATGTAGGCGGCGGGGCCGCCGTGGGCGAGTGAGAAGAACCGGCGAAGGGAGGCGATGACCATGCGATACAGCGACGTGTTCGGCAGCTGCCATCCGGCGGTGAACTTCCTGTATTTCGTGCTGGTCATCGCCTTTTCCATGTGCCTGACTCACCCGGTATGCCTGCTGCTGTCGGTGTGCGGGGCCGTGATCTACCATGCTGTGCTGCTGGGGCCCCGCTCCCTGCGGAAAAGCGCCGTGTGGATGGTGCCTATGGCGGTGCTGGCGGCGGTCATCAACCCGGCCTTCACCCATCAGGGCGTTACCATACTGGCCTATCTCCCCTCCGGCAATCCCCTGACGCTGGAGAGTATGCTCTACGGCCTTGCCTCGGCGGCGCTGCTGTCGGCCACGCTGCTGTGGTTCAGCTGCTACAACACCGTCATGACCTCGGATAAGTTCATCTATCTCTTTGGCAGGGTGATCCCCGCCCTGTCACTGGTGCTGTCCATGACCATGCGCTTTGTCCCCCGGTTCCGCACCCAGCTGCACACCGTGGCGCAGGCCCAGAAATACATGGGCCGTGACACGGAGAACGGCAGCCTTCTCCGCCGCACGAAAAACGCCATGAAGGTCTTTTCCATCATGGTCACATGGTCGCTGGAGAGCGCCATCGAGACGGCGGACAGTATGAAGAGCCGGGGCTACGGCGAAAAGGGCCGCACGGCCTTTTCCATCTATCGCATGGACGACCGGGATCGGGGGCTGCTGGTATGGCTTATTTTCTGCGGGGCCTATGTATTCTGCGGTGTGCTGGCCGGAGGCCTGCGGTTCCGCTACTATCCCTCGTTGGCGGGAGCGCCTGTGACGCCCATGACCGTGAGTTTTTTCGTGGTCTATTTTCTGCTGTGCCTGACCCCGGCGGCACTGGATCTGGCGGCGGCCCGCCAGTGGAGACAAATCGAGAAGGAGGTGCGCCGGTGACGGAGCTTCTGCATCTGGAGAATTACAGCTTTACCTACCCCCAGCAGCGCCGCCCGGCGCTGTCCCATGTTACCCTCACGCTGCCGGAGGGGGCGTTCATGGTACTCTGCGGCCCCTCCGGCTGCGGAAAGTCCACGCTGCTGCGGCAGCTGAAAACGGTGCTGGCGCCCCATGGCCTGCGGGAGGGGGAGATCACCTTCTGCGGCACGCCGCTGTCCCAGATCCCCAGCCGCCGTCAGGCGGCGGAGATCGGCTTCGTGCAGCAGTCACCGGAGAATCAGGTGGTGACGGACAAGGTCTGGCACGAGCTGGCCTTCGGACTGGAGAGTCTGGGCTTCGACACCCCCACCATCCGCCGCCGTGTGGCGGAGATGGCCTCCTTCTTCGGGATACAGGACTGGTTCTATAAAAACGTCACGGAGCTGTCCGGCGGTCAGAAGCAGCTGCTGAGTCTGGCCTCGGTGATGGTGATGCAGCCTCGTGTGCTGATTTTGGACGAGCCTACCAGTCAGTTAGACCCCATTGCCGCCTCGGACTTTCTTCAGACGCTGGGGCGCATCAATCGGGAGCTGGGGACCACCGTCCTTCTGACGGAGCATCGGCTGGAGGAGGCCCTGCCGCTGGCAACCCATGCGGCGGTGATGGACGGCGGACGGCTGCTGTGTACCGGCGCACCGGCGGAGGTGGGCGGCCTGCTGCGGCAGGAGGGGCACCGGATGTTTTTGGCCATGCCCTCCGCCATGCGGATCTGGGCCTCGGTACAGAGCGATGCCCCCTGCCCGGTGACGGTGCGGGAGGGCAAGGCTTTCTTGACGGAGTGGCTCACAGATCACCCCGCCCAACCCCTGCCGCCGGAGGAGATCCCTCCCTGCGGCGAGGTGGTGCTGGCGGCGGAGGACGTGTGGTTCAAATACGAGGAAAAGGGCCCGGATATCGTCCGGGGCCTCCATATGAGTGTTCGGCAGGGGGAATTTGTGGCCCTGCTGGGCGGCAACGGCACCGGCAAATCCACCACCCTGCGGCTTCTCAGCGAGGGACTGCGACCCTACCGTGGCACGGTGCGCCATACGGGTCGGCTGGGCGTCCTGCCCCAGAACCCGCAGGCGCTGTTCGTGAAAAAGACCGTCCGGGAGGATCTGTTCGAGACCTTCGACGGACTGCGTTTGCCCCTGGCGGAGCAGCAGCGGCGGGTGGAGCAGATGGTGACCCTCTGCCGTCTGACGGAACTGCTGGACCGCCATCCCTATGACCTCTCCGGCGGTGAACAGCAGCGTGCGGCGCTGGCCAAGGTCATGCTGCTGGAGCCGGATATCCTGCTGATGGACGAGCCCACCAAGGGCCTGGACGCCGAGTTCAAGCAGTCCTTCGCCGCCATGGTGCGCTCTCTGCTCTCCGGCGGCGTGACGGTGCTGATGGTGAGCCACGACGTGGAGTTCTGCGCCCGCTATGCCCACCGCTGCGCCCTATTTTTCGACGGCAGTATCTCCGCCGAGGGGACGCCCCGTGCCTTCTTCGGCGGCAACAGCTTCTACACCACCTCCGCTGACCGCATGGCCCGTGGGCTGCTGCCCCATGCCGTCACGGCGGAGGACGTCATGGCGGGTATTGGCGGCACCGTCCCGCCGGAGCCGGAGGTACAGCACACCTATGCGTCGCTGCCGCCGGCGGCGGAGGAGTCCGCCGACTGGAAGCCTCCGAAGCTTCCGTGGTGGCGCAAGGCGCTGGCTGCCGTATCCGGCGCCGTGGCGCTGGTGATCCTATGGATGGCTACCCGCAAGACGGATCTGACGGCGCTGGTGGGCGGCGGCAAGGTCTCTGCTGCCGGGTGGCAGACGCTGGCCACCTACGGCGTATTTCTGGTGGCCATGTTCGTGCTGGTGGCCTCCATCGGCCGTCGGGCGCCGCCGCCGGTGCAGGTACAGACTCCGGTGGAAAAACGGAAGCTCTCCCGCCGCACGGTGGTGGCCTCCGTGCTGATCCTGCTGATGATCCCCGTGACACTGGTGGTGTGCGTAGGCCTCTTTGGCCGCACCCACTACTATATCACCGCCCTGCTGGTGATGCTGGAGTGTATGCTGCCGTTTTTCATGGTCTTTGAGGGCCGACGCCCACAGGCCCGTGAGCTGACCATCATCGCCGTGCTGTGCGCCTTGGGCGTGGCGGGCCGGGCGGCCTTCTTCATGCTGCCCCAGTTCAAGCCCGTTATGGCCCTGACCATCATCGCCGGGGTGGCCTTCGGCGGTGAGACGGGCTTTCTGGTGGGGGCCATGACCATGCTGGCCAGCAACGTCCTCTTTTCCCAGGGGCCGTGGACACCCTTCCAGATGTTCAGCATGGGCATCATCGGCTTTTTGGCCGGAGTGCTGTTCCGCAAGGGCTGGCTGCGCCGCAGCCGGGGCGCTCTGGCGGTGTTCGGCGGCATCGTCACCTTCGTCATCTACGGGGCCATCATGAACCCCGTGTCGGCGCTGATCTATGGGGCAGAGATGAACTGGCAGACGCTGCTGACGTACTATATCACCGGCTTCCCCATGGACTGTGTTCACGCCTGCGCCACGGTGATCTTCCTGCTGCTGCTGGCGGAGCCTATGCTGGAGAAGCTGGACCGCATCAAAGTCAAATACGGGCTGGTGGAGTGATCCAGCGACCTATGGATACACACAGTACCGGAGCTTATTACGATGTGCCTATGGGCGAAGTACAAAAGCCCGGCAAGGTTCGGGATACATTCATTGGTCTTTCAGAAGAAAGTGCCGCTTTGGGCCGGAAATTGGGTATTGAGTTCAAAGAAGACATTGTGGAGTATAACCTCAAAGTAATCG
>OGXD01002728.1_pt1 | contig 10294 bp, 4 predicted proteins | sample 1576211 | NCBI WGS metagenome assembly OGXD01 (sample SAMEA3541470, study PRJEB24748) | human gut metagenome | biome: human gut; feature: human-associated habitat; material: faeces | place: China | collected 2012
GTCTTTTTGTTTTGACCCAATGCTTGTGACGTATGCTATGATTTTTAACCTTATTTCCAATAAGGTGGAAACGGGAGATGTCGTTAATTCATTTTCAGAAGGGGATATAGTTTTATATGGCCAGAACAAGAAGAGTCGCTATTTTTTTGGCGGATTTGTAGACGGTAGTGAGATAAGAGCTGAAATTGGTAAGAAATATATTAAACTTACACAAGGTGGCACTTCTGTAAATTATATACCGGAAAAAAGTTGGAGAAATATTGAACCTTATAATGGCGACTCGGTTCGGATGGATGGGAGAGGTATAAGAAAAAAGTCTTCACTAAGAGATGATTTTTTTGTGGAAGTATTGGGTTTTACAAAAGAAAATATTCCCAGTGTTTTAGATACGTCATGCGTTATTGTTGCACCTCGTGACAGGGTTGATTATTTAGTCAAAAATATTAGCTTGGCTTTTGGTAAAAAGAAAATTAGTTTATTGGAATTGGTAACGGCATCATATTTTACGGAAGAAGATGAGTATCGGTACGGTGGGAATGCAGGAAAGAACGAACCAACACTTAAATTTACAGCAAAAGTTTCGGCTGCAAGACAATTACTCTTGTCAAGGCAAGGAAACAGACATTTAGGGTTAATAGTATTGGGAGAAGATTCTATTTCCAGAGGGTACTCGGAATTACACGAGTTAATAAATCGTAAATCGCTTCAATATGTTTATCTTTCTTCTTCGATAGACAGTGAATTGGCGTTTGCATTAACCTCGGATATTGAGGAAACAGAGGTATTTGCATGTACAAAAAATTTCCTGTTGGAAAACAGTACTACTGATATTGCGGAAATTAATGACTATACTCTTAAACTTTCGAAACAAGTCAATACAATAATTGAAAAGGATAATAAATTAATCGTACTTGAAGAAAATGGTCTTGAAAAAGAAATTGTTTATGAATTTAAAAAGATTATTATTGTCATAAAACGCAATGAGTATAGCACAGACGGAAAAGAACGATTTATTATGCTGGCATATTCGCTAATGAAACTGTTTGTTACGGCACCCTTTCCTATGGATAGATTCTCTGTGGCCAGAGAAAAAGGAATTATTGATGTAAGCACTCCGAGAGAAAAAATTAAGGAAATGGAGGTGTTGTTAACCGAATTTCCAAATGATTTACGAGAAAAAGCCACTTTAATTGTTCATATACTGGAAAAAGTATTAGAGCGAGAGGAGAATATTACGGCTAAGTATGAATGGTTACGGAAGTATTTATATTCACATGTTGGTGAAAAAACAGCAATTGTTGTTCCAAAGGCATACTATATAACTATGCTGAAGGGTTCAGGACTGTTTTCCGATTACTTTTTCAGAAAAAAAGATTTTACTACTCCAAATAGATTTGATAATTCACAAATGTATGAATGTGTTATTGTGCTTGGAGATTATGAGGGAAAAGCATTCAATACATTCACGTGTAATGCTGCATCAACGATCATTTCGGTTTTGTATGAAAGTGAAAAAGTAGGATACTATTTTAAAAATAAGTCATTGCACAATAGAATTAATCAATTGCAGAAAAAATCGACGCTTATTGTTACCATGCAGGAGCAAGGCGAAGCCATAACATCTGAGGAAAAAGAGACTGAAGATTTTGAAAAGGAAATGGAGGAGTATATTTTCAATGCTGATATAACTTCTGTTAATTCGGAATATAGAAGTAATACGGGATGTGAAGGTATGGTAAACACCGCCATTGCTGTGGTAACTGCTTTTGATGACGATACAAAAGCGTATCTAAGTAAGCATTATAAGGCATATGTACTGGATGAAACAATAGGTGTTGTAAAGGAGGTAGAAGTACAAGAGATTTGCGAAGGAGATTCTATAGTTTTTACAAAAAATAATGATGATACCAAAGATATTGTTACTTCGATTTTAACAAAGCTCTTTCAAGACGGCTGGTTGGATGATAGTTCAAAGAAAAATTACATAAAAGCTAATTTATGGAAAAATTCATTAGTTGACTTTATGCATGCACAAAGATTTACAGCCAGGAAAGTTGCGGAGTTATTACTGAAAGATGGTGCAACCGTTCATGAGCAAACAGTTTTAAATTGGCTTGATGAGGACTCGCACACAGTGGGCCCGAGAAATGTAGATTCAATACGACATATAGGAAATATTACCGGTGTTGACGAACTTAAAGATAATCCGGAAGAGATATTCGAAGCTTGTCGAGAGATAAGGTCAATTAGAAGAAAAATTTTGGACCAAGTAGGAACTGCAGTCGTTAATAAATTGAGCGGGAGGATCACCAAAGAGGGATCCGGTATGAATTTTATTTTTGAAAAAATAGATACTCTTGCGGAAATAAAGAGAGTAGAACGCATTGCACAAGTCGAAATGGTTGTTCCCGCGGGAATGGCCAACAGACCGATTCCTATTTAAGGGGGATATATGACAGACAAACAGAAGATGATAAAAACCAGAGATGAATATATCGAATTAGTAAAAAAAGAACTTATGGGACCGGGATCGGAAATTTCTATTCCTGATGAGGAACATGAGCTTATTTCGGATGCTCCAAATACGAGATATTCTGTAGGTGTTCTTTTTACTCAGAATACCAAAATGAATGCTGATAACAATGATGCGTCGCGTGTAGAGGAATTAGACAGTGATGTGCAGCCTGAAGAGGAAACGATAAAAATCGATAATGAAGAAGGATTTGTGAAACACCATCATGCAGAGGAGAACGCTGATGAAGAAAACCTTGATGAGGAGATTGGATTGGCCACACAAAATATGCCGTCTTCCATGGGAATTACTTTCTTTATTAAAGGAGACTGTAATAGGGTTAATTGCAGCGTAAGCTTTGCAACATATAGAAAAGCATTGGCTATTGATTGCCGCATCCCATATGACAATATACCGGAAGATTATGAACTCCCGGAGGAACTCGATTATTGTGTTTATTTAGACAGAAAAGAAAAAACTTTACGGTTAACATCTGGAGGATTGAAAAGAAAATCTATAATTGCGATAAAAGAGAGAGATTTGCTCGGAGGGGATGAATACGGCATAATTACTATGATGTACAAACTTTCCGATCAGCTTGGAAAGGGATATGTCAGAGAACCGCATTATTGCGATGTTGAATTGGATTTTACTAATTCCGATTATATTGATCAAAATAAAAAGTTGGATGAAACGGGAGCAAAGATTACCGCGCTACGGAGAAATATGGGTAATGATATATGGTCATTAACGATTATGTTTGTTAATGATGATACTGGGAAATCGAGCGCAAAACTGTGCCTTTTTCAGCCTGAAATAAGGATTAACAGTGAAAATAATGAATTTACTTTTGTTGAGTATGGAGAAAATGTTGATATCTTTGATTTAAATGACGAAGAACAGTCACTTGCACTTCAATATCGAAATAAAAAAGTATACGGAACAGGTCTCGGGACTTCGATTTCATGGAATGTAGATGAAGTGGGAAGGGGAGAGGTATATAGTAATTATTTTCCCGTGAGTGAAGTTCCGTCTATGGATTTTAATCTTCCGTCAGATTCGAAAGTAACTAAAGAAGTATTGTCCATGAAGTACATGTCGGATTTGGTAAAAGATGAAAAAAAAGTTAAATGTGACAAACTTTTATTAATTGTAGAAGCTTATGACAAGTGGATAGAGGACATTAAGCAAAGGATAGAGTCTTTAGATGCAAAGTATCAGCATATTGCTGAAAAGAATATTTCCGGTTGTGAAGCTGCTTCCGAGAGAATGCACGAAGGAATTGAAATACTGGAAGCCGATGAACTATCGTGGAATGCATTTCAATTGGCGAACAGAGCTATGTTTATGCAACGAGCTCATTTAAAACTCCAAGAAAAAACCGCTGATGTAAGCAGATATCCTTATGATGAACAACTGACGGATTTGTTGGATAGAATAAATTATTATAACGTTGAAGAAATTCTGGAAGATCCATATTCATGGAGACCTTTTCAGATAGCATTTCTATTGATGAGTATAAAATCCATAGTTGAGGATAGCTCGAATGACAGGGAGCTGGTCGATCTGATATGGTTCCCGACAGGTGGTGGAAAAACGGAGGCTTATCTCGGACTGACTGCCTTTTCTATTTTTTACAGGCGACTTGCCCATAAGGAAGACTCAGACGGAACTACAGTTATTATGCGGTATACGTTAAGACTTTTAGCGGCCCAACAGTTTACACGTGCGTCTACTCTTATTTGCGCATGTGAATATATCCGAGTTGATGCAACGGATAAAAAGCCGATCTACGGAAAATATGATTTGGGGGCTGAACCAATAACTATTGGCTTGTGGATTGGCGGTGATCATACTCCCAACAAAAATGCTAAGGCCAAGTTTGAACTAACACAGTTGTATAAAGCAACTGTAGAGGAATTGGATTATCAAAAGGACCGACATAATAAGTTTCAAGTTCTTAAATGTCCATGGTGTGGAACAAAGATGGTTCAAGATAAGAGAGGACATAAGAAGATAGGAGAATGGGGATACAGAATGAAAAATAATACTCATTTTGAATTATTCTGTCCTCAGGAAGCATGTTTTTTTAATATACAAGGAAAGTTGCCAATACAGATTGTTGATGAAGAATTGTATCAAAATCCGCCGACATTATTGTTTGGAACAGTAGATAAGTTCGCCATGCTACCTTGGAATCCCAGAATAGGTGTGTTTTTTGGAATTGGCAGAAAAAATAGAGCTCCCGAACTTATTATTCAAGATGAATTGCATTTAATATCAGGTCCGTTAGGTACAATGGTTGGGCTATATGAGGCGGCTATTGATGCTATTTGCAGCAGCAAAGGGAACAAAACCAAAATTATAGCGTCAACAGCTACTATCAGACGTGCTGCAGAGCAATGTTCATCGCTGTATGACAGAGAAGTTTGTCAATTTCCACATCCGGGAATTGACGCAGAAGACTCTTTTTTTGCAAGAGAATCAGTAATTGATTACGAAAAAGGGGTATATGGAAGGAAGTATGTTGGATTAATGCCGTCAGGTAAGACAAAGGCAATGATGGAGATTAGGTCTATAGCAGCATTACTTCAGAAAATTCATACAATGAATTTACCGGATGAAATTAAAGATAAATATTGGACACTTACTGTATATTTTAATAGTTTGAAAGATTTAGGAAAGTGTTCAACGCTTGTTGATGATGATGTTAAAGATTTTATTAAACGAATGGCGTATCGTTTGGGAACAAATAAAGATGCTCGAACTATTACTAATGCGGACGAATTGACAAGTCGAGTATCTACTACTCGTTTAAATGAAACTTTAGATAAACTCGAAAAACTTACATACAGTAAAGAAAACATTGAAAACAAAAGATGGCCATCAAATATTTTGTTGGCTACAAACATGATTTCCGTTGGTATAGATGTGGCACGATTGAATGTAATGCTACTTGTCGGGCAACCTAAGCTAACAAGTGAATATATTCAAGCATCGAGTCGTGTCGGAAGATCATATCCGGGGGTAGCTTTTACTATGTATGATGGCTCTAAGAGTAGGGATAGATCACACTATGAACAGTTTGTGGGATACCATGAATCTTTTTACAAACATGTGGAGCCGACGGGGGTTACACCTTTTTCAAAACCAGCAAGAGACAGAGCACTACATGCTATTATAATTGCTTTACTGAGACAGTTGGTTCCGGAATTAACTCCGGAGAATGCTGCGGGAAAATTTACTCGTGAAAAATATAAGAAGGAGATCGATTCGATTGTTGAATATATTGTTACCAGAAATAATGATATTATCAGCAAGATAAATCCTGGAACTGATACCGAGGAAAATGAAATTCGGGAGGAAATAGCTGTATTTTTAGATAGCTGGGAGAATCTAGAAGAAGGATACGAAGATGATCATTTCTTTTATGGTGAAAAGTATATGATTAACTATCCTGAAGACGGTGATGCAAGGCTGATGAAAGCATATAACACCGGTAAAAATGATAATGCATTTGATACCATGACATCCATGAGAAATGTCGATATTTCGGTTGGAAGCAGCGTATTAATATGGAAGGATTAAGAATATGGACTCTGAATATGAAAAAATTCAATTAAATAAAATCACACATTCGGTAAGAGCGTCCCAAGCGGTTCTTCAATACGGAGTCGGCGCAATGGTTGACTTCCCGGAGCAGACGTTAATGACTGCCGCACCTGAAACATGGGAAGGAAATGTGGTTGAGATACATGATGAACGATTGGAAAAAGTGCTTCATGTTGATTTTTTTGGGATGCCGGGAAGCAAGGATGACGGAAGATATCAGAGCGGTATTGCATATGCAAGATTTCCGGAGTGGTATTTTTGTCCTCGTTGTAGATCTTTTAAACCCTTGAAAGATTGGATACAGGAATATAATGCCAGCCCCAAATGTAAAAAGTTGAATGCAAATGATCCCTATATGGTTAAAAATTTAAAATGTCCATCGTGTTTTCAAGAGTTGGTGGTAGCACGTATCATAGTTGCCTGCGGACACGGACACATTGATGATTTCCCTTGGATAAAGTGGGTTCATGCCAAAAATCTTTTTGGAACAAAAAAAATCTGTGAAAATCCAAGACTTAGGTTTACAACAAGTGCTTCATCAACAGAGGGATTGGAAGGCCTAACAATTACATGTGAAAATTGTCATGCAAGAGCAACACTTAAGGGAGCATTTGATAAAAATGCGTTAGCGAATCTTGATAAGGCTACAGGATATGAATATGGGTTTGCGTGTACAGGACGGCACCCCTGGAAGAATACAAAAGAATTTTGTGAAGAATATCCGCATGTTTTGCAGCGTGGTGGATCTTCGGTATATTTTCCGATGATTGTCAGTTCGTTGGTGATTCCCCCTTACTCGAGTCAATTGACAGCGAAAATACAGAAAAGTGTTTTTTTCTCCGACTTAAAAAAGGCAATAACCGAATCAATAAAAACATTATCCGATATGGGGATTGAAACTTCACAGGAAATGAAAGAAAAAGTCATTTCACAGAAGATCAGTGAATATGCCTCAAAAATAGGGCGAGATATAGGACAAACAGAAGATGCTGTAAAACCTATACTGATGAGAAGATGGAGTGGTACAGCTGATGATAACTACACTACCACAGGTGTTAAATACAGAGCAGAAGAGTATGAAGCTTTAAGCGGAGAAGTGGTACAAGAGGATAAAAACGGAGAATTCATGCGTGAATCTACATATGTGGAACAATTTGGTTTGCCGTATGTAAAAAATATATCTTTGATTCACAAGGTAAGAGAAGTTCAAGCTTTAGTAGGTTTTTCGAGACTGGAACCATTGGACGATGATAATTCGAATAATGGCGGAAAAATTAAGAAGGTTTTGATAAAAGAGGATAGTACGAATTGGTATCCCGGATATGATGTTCGCGGTGAAGGTATTTTTATAGAGTTGGATGAGGATGCCATTGATGCATGGAGAACAAATAATAACGGAGTACAACATCGTGTTGATCATCTTAATGAAAATTATGCTAAATCGTATTATGGAGATATTCGCCCCAGAACTATATCTGCTAAATTCCTTTTGTTACATACACTTTCTCATTTGCTAATGAAACAACTGAGTTTTGAATGCGGATATAGTATAGCATCAATTAAAGAAAGAATCTATTGCAGTGAGGCCTCAGAAGGAAAAAATATGTCAGGTATTTTGATTTATACGGCAAGTGGTGACTCAGAGGGCACTATGGGAGGACTCGTCCGGCAAGGAAGACCAGATACATTTCCTACAATTTTTAAGAGAGCTATAGAAAGTGCTATGACTTGCTCGAATGATCCGGTGTGTAGCTTAAGTATGGGACAGGGACGAGATTCTCTCAATTTGTCTGCTTGTTATGCCTGTACACTCGTGCCTGAAACAAGTTGTGAGGAATTTAATGTGTTTTTAGACAGAGGAGTAATAGTTGGAACTTACGAAGAACCGGAAATAGGGTTTTTCTCACACTATATTTATCAAAAAGAAAATGCGACAGTGTTAAAAAAGGGGAATGAAGAAAAAAACGAGAGAAAGAATCAGCTTCTTATAACTGAAGTGGGAATGGATTTGAAAAATGTAGATTATACCGATGTATGGAGAAATATGCTTCAGTTTTCTTTGAATAAGCATGAAAAAGAAGTGATTAAAGAAATGATTTCCAAAGCAGAAGAGTATCAGAACAGTGAAAAGCCATATCAGGCAGGAACTTTTCAAGTGCTGGGAGACTCGAACTACTATAATGTCGACCTGTATTGGCCCAAAGCTAAAATAATGATATTTGGAGCTGAGAATGATGAAGAGTATACTATAGCAGCAAAAAGCGAGTGGCAGTGTTATTATTTGGGCTCCGAGGATGTTGATGCTGATAGTATATTGTCTGCGTTGAAGGAGAAATGATATGGCAATAATGATACCGGAAATGCCGAGAGATTATGATCCGGTCAGTTTGGAAGGAGCTATGTTTGATGCACTGAAGAAATTACCGGAAGATTATTATATTGTACATTCTTTTAAGAATGTATATGTAGAAGAAAATATACTTCATGAGGGGGAGGCAGATTTTGTTATTTTCAACCCAACAAAGGGGCTGCTATGTATAGAAGCTAAAGCGGGCGCTGTAAATTATGAGGACGGATATTGGAAATATGCAAGTGGTCATATTATGAAACACGGAGGTCCTTATAATCAGGCAGCAGGAAATAAGTGGGATTTATTGAATACTGTACAAAACAGTGCATTAAAAGATATTGTCCCGAGATGTAAGTTTTTACATGCAGTTTGGTTTCCATCAATTTCCAAAGAAAAAATGCATGGTATTAAATTCCCCAAAGAAGCAGATCGGCAGATTACACTTACTATGGAAGCACTGGAAAATCCGGAACCTTATATTAGTGCGATATTTGCTATTGAGCTTGAAAATCATATTAAGACAGACTTAAGCAGCCAAGATGTAAGACGCATTATCAGAGAGATTATATGTCCGGAGTTTAACATCTTTCCATCTAAAAGTTTTGACAGTGATTTAAAGAAGATTGTCTTTCATAGATTGCTAAAGGAGCAGGAAGGACTGTTAAATTATTTGGTTGAGCAAAAATCAGCGGTTATTAACGGCGCAGCGGGGACAGGAAAAACAATGATTGCTGTTGAAAAAGCAACCCGACATGCTGTTAACGGAGAGAGAGTTTTGTTCCTTTGTTACAATGTTATGCTTCGAGATTATTTAGACAGTGAATATCATCATGAGATGATAGATTATATGACAATAGATAAATTCGCGTGTAAAATTGGAAAGACAGAAGAGCCGAATTATCAAATTACGGAAGAAAGAGTTTTGGATATGTAAATTTCGGGTGCGTTTCCATATAGACATGTGATTGTAGATGAAGGCCAGGATTTTGGACGAGAGGAAATAGAGGAAGCTAATTTGCTTCAAACAATTCATGATGCTGTTATTGATAATGATGAGGTAGAAGGCACGTTTTATGTATTTTATGATCGGCTACAGCTTATTCAGGCCTCTCGAATTCCGAAGTATATTAGTGAAGCCGATTGCAAACTAACATTATATAAAAATTGCAGAAACACAGAAAATATTGCGATAACATCATTGAAACCGATATCACAGAGAACCCCCAAACTGTATGACGGGGCAATAAAAGGTGTACCGGCAAGAATACATTTCAGAGAAGATTCGCAGGAAGCTATAGAGAGAATCGAAACACTGATAGATGAATTAAAGAATGAAGGTATTACGGATGTTGTCATTTTGACTTGTAAAAGTGAGTTTAAGAGTATCCTTAAAGAGAATAGTGATAATGGTACTTTCAAGAAAAAAGTTTTTACAACATGTAGAAAATTCAAGGGTTTGGAGGCGGATGCAATTATTCTTATAGATGTCGATGAGGATACTTTTGGCAGTGAAGCTGTTCAACGTTTTTATGTTGGTGCTTCACGAGCCAGACTTCGCTTGGAAATAGTGACGACAATGACAGATGAAAACTGTGAGAAAGTTCTTCGGGAAGTAGTTGACTACAAAAAGAAGATTAAGAATGCTAAAAGAGAATTGGCATTAGCGTTTAATGCAATGCCAATTATAGAGTGAAACTGGTTGTAAATATGACGGCCCCTTTTTTCAAAAAAGGGTTGGTATATGTTGCGCAGTATTGCTTGAAAGGAACGAGGCAGTATGAAAACCATTCGCGTAGTCGCAGCCGTGATCTGCGATTCCA
>OGXD01002753.1_pt1 | contig 10208 bp, 7 predicted proteins | sample 1576211 | NCBI WGS metagenome assembly OGXD01 (sample SAMEA3541470, study PRJEB24748) | human gut metagenome | biome: human gut; feature: human-associated habitat; material: faeces | place: China | collected 2012
CACGAAAGTCCTACAAATTGTCTTCCGGAGTGCGGACATGCCCCGTCGGAGTGCTCCAAACTTGGAAAGACACGGATCATCGCAGCTGCAAATCACGGCTGGTTAGAAATGCCGTATTTTTTGTACCGAATGCTCCGGCTGTCTTTCTCTGGGAATCGCAGGACATATACTTTCTGCAATATTGCTTACCGCCAAAGGGGAACCGTGCCTGTCTCCGGTGGCGGCTTCTTCGTGGGGAGTTACCACATGGATTTGTAATATTTATTGCGGTATTTTTTTGGAGTCATACCGGTAAAGTTCTCGAACGTCTGGATAAAGTGGCTCTGCGAAGAAAAGGAAAGGTAATTGGCAATGTCTATGATGGACTTGTCAGAGTAGCGCAGGAGATGCGTTGCCTTTTCTATTTTTTTCTCGCGGATATAGTCACTGATGGAAATGCCGAGGTTCTGCTTGAATACCCGGGAGAGATAGCTCTCGGATAATCCGGTATATTCTGCCAGCACGGCGACGGTAATGCGTTCTTTGATATGACTGTAAATATAATCCACACACTGTACGACCGGCTTGGATAAGATGGAACTTTTTTTCTGAAGAACCATCTTGCCGGTAAAGTCTTTAGCCATTTCATGGTGAAGATCCGCAATCTGCCGGACGGTTGGGCAGGTGTCCATTTTCAGAATGTAAAAGTCACTCAGACGATAGGCCTGTTCCGGCTCCAAACCGCCGTCAATGCAGTAGCGTGTAAGCATGGCGGCAGTGACTACAAAATGATATTTTATGTTGGTAAGTGTATTGCGCGAGAGCACACCGGTTCCCTCCAGATGGATAAATGCATCCTCTTTGCAGTTGGCGACAACAGTTTCCATATCGCCTGTTTTGACTGCCGTATAAAAGGAATATTCCACGGTTGGCGGTCGGTGAAGGGTCTCAAGTTCACTGCTTTTTAATTCGGTCTCGTACCATTCTTCTGAAAAGGCCATTGGCTGTTTACTCCGTAAAATAAGAATATGGTTATTATGACATGAATCTGATATTTTTACAATTGATTTAGTATATTCCAGTCATAAAATTCAGTACAATTCTATCTGTAATCAAGAAGACGGCAGACATTATAGGGAAAGGGTCTGACGTTGAAAAATTAAAATACAGGGAGGAATTGAAGTATGAAACAGCGGGTTATCAGCTTAATGCTGACAGTGGCTATGGGGGCTACTTTACTTGCAGGATGTGGAAGCAGTGCCACAGACAGTGCCAATGCCGGAGCAGACAGCGGCAAGGAGAGTGCAGCGGCTGCAGGCACAGAGTCGGACGAGAAAGATTTCAGTGGTGAGGGAAAGGTAATTAACATCTATTCCTGGAACGATGAGTTCCGTACACGTCTTGAGGCAGTATATCCGGAGGTGGAATCTACTTCCTCAGACGGAACGGTAACAACGCTGAAGGATGGAACAGAGATTCACTGGGTAATCAATCCGAATCAGGATGGTGTTTATCAGCAGAAGCTGGATGAAGCGCTTATGAATCAGGCAGATGCTGCGGCAGATGACAAGGTAGATATCTTCCTGTCCGAGACGGATTATGTATTTAAATATACCGATAAGGATGCGGATGTTGCCATGCCTCTGACAGATCTTGGAATTGATCCTGAGACGGATCTGGCGGATCAGTATGATTTTACGAGAACTACGGCTTCTGATTCTGACGGTGTGCAGAGAGGATCTACCTGGCAGTGCTGTCCGGGACTTTTAGTATACCGCCGCGATATTGCAAAGGATGTATTTGGAACAGATGATCCTGAGGCAGTCGGCGAGAAGGTGAAGGACTGGACAACCATCAAGGACACCGCGGCAGAGTTAAAGGCAAAAGGATATTATACCTTTGCATCCTATGCGGATACGTTCCGTCTGTACGGCAACAGTATTGATGAATCCTGGGTTCAGCCGGGAGATACCACCGTCAAAGTAGATCAGAAAATCATTAACTGGGTGAGTGATTCTAAGGAATGGCTGGATGCCGGTTATCTGGACAGCAACATCAAGGGTCAGTGGAATGATGACTGGAATAAGTCCATGGGCTCCCAGTCCAAGGTTTTTGCATTCCTGCTTCCGGCATGGGGCATTGACTTTGTGCTGAATCCGAACTGGGATGGAGAGTCCGGCAACTGGGCAGTTACGAACCCGCCACAGGAATATAACTGGGGTGGTTCCTACATCCATGCGGCAACAGGAACAGATAATGTAAAATATGCGAAGGATATTATTCTTGCAATGACAAGCAATCAGGACAACCTGTTAAAGATTTCACAGGATTACTCTGATTTCACGAATACGAAGTCCGGAATGGCAGAGGCAGCAAAGGATGATGCAGACTTCTCGTCAGAATTCCTTGGCGGACAGAATCCGTTTGTCTACTTTGCACCGGTAGCTGAGAATATCAAGATTGCTCCGTTATCTGCATACGATCAGGGATGCGTGGAACTGATTCAGAATTCGTTCAGCGATTATCTGCAGGGAAATGTAGATTTTGATAAGGCAAAGGCAAACTTTGAGACAGCAATCAAAGAGCGTTATCCGGATATCACAGAAGTTCAGTGGCCGGAATAAGACCATGACTGCGGAGCAATTTTGCTCCGCAGAACTATTATGGCAGAGAGGGCAAAGGAATGAAAAAAAAGAAAAAAAGTATCAGCTATGGAAAATGGGGACAGATATTTATTCTTCCGTTTTTTATTATCTATTTTATTTTTTCGCTGATTCCGTTGGCAGATACCGTCAGATACAGTTTTTATGAATATTACCGTTCCGGAATTAAGGAGGTCGGACCTAATTTCGTTGGAATGGCAAATTATATCAGTCTGCTGAAATCCGATATGCTGGCATATGGAAAAAACACGCTGATTCTGTGGCTGATCGGTTTTATCCCGCAGATTGTGATCGCACTTGTTCTTGCGAGCTGGTTTACGGATGCCAGATTAAAGATACATCACAAACAATTTTTTAAGGTTGTCATTTATCTGCCCAATCTGATCATGGCATCTGCATTTGCACTTTTATTTTTTACACTGTTTTCCACGAGTGGACCGGTCAATTCCATTCTGATGTCTCTGGGATGGATCAATAGCCCGATTGATTTTATGGGATCTGTTTTCGGCACGCGTTCCCTGATTGGACTTATGAATTTCCTGATGTGGTTTGGCAATACGACGATTATGCTGATGGCAGCAATCATGGGAATCAGTGTGGAGGTATTTGAGGCCTGCGAGATCGATGGGTGCAACAGTCTGCAGAGATTTTTCTATATTACGCTTCCGATGATCCGGCCGATTCTTGCATATACACTGATTACCTCGATTATCGGCGGATTGCAGATGTTTGATGTGCCACAGATCTTAACGAACGGTCAGGGAAATCCGAACCGGACATCCATGACACTGATCATGTTCTTAAATAATCATTTAAAGAGCAAGAACTATGGTATGGCAGGAGCGTTATCTGTTTATCTGTTCATCATCAGTGCGATCTTATGTTTTATCGTGTATAAGATGACAAATGATAATGATCCGGACGGATCGAAGGCAGCGGCGAAAAAAGCTGCCAGAGAAGAAAGAAGAAGGAGGAGATAAAACATGAAATCAAAATCAGGAAACAGTTTGCGGAGTGTTCTGGCGCATATTGTGTTGATTGTACTGTCATTTATGTGTCTGTTCTTCTTCTATATTCTGATTATCAATGCAACCCGTTCTCATGCGGAGCTGCAAAAGGGGTTTTCGGCATTGCCGGGCACCCATCTGCTGGAAAATTTAAAGAATGTGGCAAATGACGGAAGCTTCCCGATGTTCCGCGGAATTATAAACAGTATCTGTATCTCGACTGCCTGTGCGGGTTTGTGTACTTACTTTTCCGCGTTGACGGCATATGGTCTGTATGCTTATGAATTTAAGACCAGAAAGATAGCATTTACCTTTATCATGGCAATTTTGGTCATGCCGACTCAGGTAACGGCAATGGGATTTTTGCGGCTGATCACGAAAATGGGGTTGTATGATACCTGGTATCCGCTCATTATTCCAAGCATCGCGTCGCCTGCGGTATTCTATTTTATGTACAGCTACCTGCAGTCATCACTGCCCCTGTCCTTAGTGGAGGCGGCAAGAATCGACGGCTCAGGCGAATTCAGGACGTTTAACTGTATTGTGCTGCCGATTATGAAGCCGGCGCTCGCGGTACAGGCGATTTTCACTTTTGTCGGTTCCTGGAATAACTACTTTGTTCCGGCACTGATTCTTCAGACCAAGAGCAAAATGACAGTGCCGATCTTAATTGCGACATTGCGTGGAGCAGACTATATGAACTTTGACATGGGAAAAGTTTACATGATGATTACGGTGGCGATTGTGCCGATCATTGTGGTATATCTTTTATTATCAAAATATATTATCGCCGGTGTGACACTTGGTGGAGTGAAAGAGTAAACACGATCTGGACAGAGAATCATATGGAAGAAAATTCTGTATGGTTCTTTCTGTCATTTTGAAGGGAAAAGCAGAGAATATGGAAAAAAGAGAATGGAGATATAGTGGAACCATAGAGGAAAGAACGTCCATCCGGGAGCAGGTGCATGATGTTCTGGCAAGAAAAGTGGCAGAAGAGGCAATGGTTTTATTAAAAAATGAATCGCTTCTGCCGCTGCCTTTGGATGTTCCTATGGCGCTGTTTGGAAGCGGGGCAAAAAAGACGGTAAAAGGTGGAATCGGCTCCGGGGATGTCAACAACCGGAAGACAATTTCTGTCTATCAGGGACTGCTGGAAGCGGGCGCAATGATCACAAGTGAAGCGTGGCTGTGCGACTATGAAAAGCGGTATGAGCAGGCGAGAGAGGAATGGAAAAAACTGGTTCTCGAAGAAACAAAACGGGTTGAGAATCCGTTTGACGCATATTCCAATCATCCGTTCTGTTTCCCGGAGGGAAGAGCGGTTACAGAACAGGACATTGCCGGGGCAGGGGTGGCAGTTTATGTGCTGAGCCGCATTTCAGGTGAGGGAAGTGACCGCAGAAAAGAGCGCGGCGACTATGAATTAAGCCGCAGGGAACAGGAAGACCTGTTATTTTTGAATGAGAAAAAGATTCCGGTAGTGCTCCTGCTGAACACCGGGGGTCCGGTAGAACTGACAGATATTTTAGAGCAGGCAAAAAATATACGGGCTGTGTTAAATATTTCCCAGCCGGGACAGGCAGGTGGTTATGCGGTGGCGGACATCCTGTTTGGAAAGGTGGTTCCAAGCGGAAAACTTACGGCGACATGGGCGAGACATTACGGGGATTATCCGTCAGCGGACACTTATGGATACAGGGACGGAGATCTGGAAAAGGAAGAATACCGGGAGGGAATTTTCGTTGGATACCGTCATTTTGACCGGGAAAATCTGCCGGTATTATTTCCGTTCGGGTACGGACTTTCCTACACATCATTCCACATCCGCCAGCGGTCTGTACGCGAGGAAACGAATTCCCTGGAACTTGCAGTGTCTGTGCAGAATACGGGTGGAACCTATGCCGGGAAGGAGACAGTGCAGGTCTATGCGACACTCCCGCAGACCGGAATGGAAAAAGAAAAAAAGCGGCTGGTGGGATTTGCCAAAACAAAATGTCTGCTGCCGGGGGAAATACAGCAGCTGGAGATTAAAATACCAAAAAACATGCTTGCAAGTTTTTCGGAAGAACAGAGTGCCTGGTATCTGGAAGCCGGAACGTATGGCATATGGATCGGTGCCGATTCACAAAAGTTAGAACAGGCAGGGGAATTTGATGTGTACGAACGGACGATCACAGAGCACACATGTCGGCTGGAGGCAGCAGAGAGTGATGCAGGAAAGCTTTCTGCCGCTGAAGAGCAAAAAGTGCATCTGACCGGAAAAATACCGGCAGAGGAACTGATTCCGCTCTTATATGGTCATGTGGAACAAAACAGCAGTACACTCGGCGCGGCGGGAATCCGTGTCCCGGGATCAGCGGGAGAGACAACACATGCGCTGGAACAGCCCTATGGAATAAGGGCGTTAATCATGGCGGACGGACCGGCAGGAATCCGGCTGCATCAGTCGTATGAGGTAGACGCAGATTCGGGGAAAGTCTATGGAAAAAGTGTACTGGGAGCACTGGAAAATGGCTATCTGGAGCCGATGCAAAAGCATGAGAATGCCAGGACCTACTATCAGTTCTGTACGGCGTTTCCGGTCGGAACGGCAATGGCGCAGACCTGGAATGAGGAACTGCTGCAGTCTTTCGGAAGAGCGGTATCACATGAAATGAAAGAATTCCATATTGATCTGTGGCTGGCACCGGGAATGAATATCCAGAGAAACCCGCTGTGCGGGCGGAATTTTGAATACTATTCGGAAGATCCATTTCTCTCAGGAAAGATGGCTGCTGCGGTTGTCCGAGGTGTACAGGAGGAGGGAACCTGTGGAGCTGTGATCAAGCATTTTGCATGCAACAATCAGGAAGACAACCGTATGGGGGTCGATGTGCATATTTCAGAGAGAGCCCTAAGGGAGATCTATCTTAGGGGATTTGAGATTGCAGTCAAAGAAAGCGCACCGGTTGCAATCATGACATCCTACAACCGGGTCAATGGAGTTCACGCGGCAAACAGCAGAGCGCTATGCACTGTAATTGCCAGAGAAGATTGGGGATTTGACGGTGTACTCATGTCGGACTGGAGTACAACAGCGCCGGAAGACGGCAGTATTCCATGGAAGTGTATCGAAGCCGGAAATGATCTGATTATGCCGGGAAGTGAGAAAGATGATGCGGATATCCGGCAGGCGTATGCAGACGGAAGGCTGTCGGAAAAGGAAATCCGTCTCTGTGCGGGAAGAATTATCTCACTGATAAATAAATTAGATAAAAAGACAAAAAAGTGACATTGGAAAGACAAGAAACAGGTAGTCTCCATGACTGTCTCCTGTTATACTCTGCTTATAAGGTACACTTATGGAAAGGAGCACAAACAGGGGGGAATCATGGAGATTTATTCAATTAAAGACGAAAAGTTCCGCAGGTATGGGAAAGTCTGGAGCGGCTTTGACTGCACGAGACTGATCCGCGAGATGGAACACACGCCGCTGCCGGAGGATGTCATTTATGTGCCATCCATGGAGGAACTGGAGGTGCTGCCGGAGGCGGGAGAGTTTGCCAGACGGATCTACGGCGGACTTCCGATTCAGATCGGTTATTGTAACGGCAGCAATCACAGATTAAATGCGTTGGAGTATCACCGCAATTCGGAGATCAATATTGCGGTGACCAATATGGTGCTGCTGTTAGGATGGCTGCCGGATGTGACCGATGCGTTTACTTATGACACATCCAGGGTGGAAGCATTTTTTGTCCCGGCGGGAACGGTTGTTGAGATGTATGGAACGACACTTCACTATGCGCCGTGCAATGACGGGGAGGAAGGATTTAAATGTATTGTGATTCTTCCGAAAGGAACGAATACAGAGATTGATTTTGCCTTGCCCAAAAGCGGAGAGGATGCGCTTATGACTGCGAAGAACAAGTGGCTGATCGCACATGAGGAAGCAGGAATCCGTGGTGCTTTTAACGGACTTTTGGGGGTCAATATTGAGGTGTAAGAAAGATACAGGGAAAACGGAGCAGGAAGGTTTCTATTTTTGAAACGGAAAGGAGATTTTTATGAACAAAGAAAATATGCCGGAGATTAAGATCGGAGTTGTGGCAGTCAGCAGAGACTGCTTCCCGGAGAGCCTGTCGGTGAACCGGAGAAAGGCGTTAATGGACGCTTACACGAAAAAGTACGGAAAGGATCACATCTATGAATGTCCGATCTGCATCGTGGAGAGCGAAATACATATGGTGCAGGCACTGGAGGATGTGAAGGCGGCCGGGTGTGATGCACTGGTCGTATACCTCGGTAATTTTGGACCGGAGATCGCCGAGACACTGCTGGCAAAGCATTTTGACGGACCGAAAATGTTTATTGCTGCGGCGGAAGAATCCGGGGACAGTCTGCTGGATGGCAGAGGGGATGCTTACTGTGGAATGTTAAATGCCAGCTATAACTTAAAGCTTCGCAATATCAGGGCATACATTCCGGAGTATCCGGTTGGAACGGCAGAGGAATGTGCGGACATGATTCATGAATTTGAGCCGATCGCCCGCGCGGTAGTTGCGCTTTCCAATTTAAAGATCATAAGCTTCGGACCAAGACCGTTAAATTTCCTTGCCTGCAATGCGCCGATAAAGCAGCTTTACAACCTGGGCGTGGAGATTGAGGAAAATTCGGAGCTGGATTTGTTCGAGGCGTTCCATAAACATGACGGGGATGAGAGAATCCCGGCGGTTGTGGCAGAGATGGAGGCGGAGCTTGGAGCCGGGAATAAAAAGCCGGAAGTGCTTGCAAAGCTGGCGCAGTATGAACTGACCTTAAAAGACTGGGTGCGCGATCACAAGGGCTACCGCAAGTATGTGGCGATTGCGGGCAAGTGCTGGCCGGCATTCCAGACACAGTTCGGTTTTGTCCCGTGTTACGTCAACAGCCGTCTGACCGGACAGGGAATTCCGGTGTCCTGCGAGGTAGATATTTACGGCTGTTTAAGCGAGTTCATCGGCACCGTGGTGAGCGAAGATGCCGTGACACTGCTTGACATCAATAACTCGGTGCCGGCAGACATGTATGAGGAAGAGATCGAGGGAAAATATCCATATACGTTAAAGGATACCTTTATGGGATTCCACTGTGGAAATACCACTTCTGGAAAGCTTGCGTTCTGTGAGATGCGCAATCAGAAAATCATGGCGAGAAGCCTTCCAGTCGAGGTGACAAACGGAACCCTTGAGGGGGACATCATGCCGGGGGACATTACGTTTTTCCGTCTGCAGAGCACCGCAGACTGCGAACTCCGCGCTTATATCGCACATGGGGAGGTGCTTCCGGTGGCGACAAGATCTTTTGGATCGATCGGTGTTTTCGCCATCCCGGAGATGGGAAGATTTTACCGCCATGTGCTGATTGAGAAGAATTTCCCGCACCACGGCGCGGTGGCATTCGGACATTACGGCAAGGCGCTGTACGAAGTATTTAAGTATATCGGTGTGCCGGTGGAGGAGATCGGCTACAATCAGCCGGCAGGCGTGCGCTATCCGACGGAGAATCCGTTTGCATAGAAAAGTCTTGCAGTGCATAGCGAAGTCTTGCAGTGCATAGCGAAATCTTGCAATGATAAGAAAAGGGGAGAGTATGTTATATATAGGAATTGATCTTGGCACATCAGCAGTAAAATTGCTGCTGATGGATGTCGATGGTAAAATAAAAAAAATTGCATCGCGCACCTACGATCTTTCATTTCCACATCCGGGCTGGTCGGAACAGAATCCGGCAGACTGGTATGAACAGTCGATCGACGGCTTAAAAGAACTTCTGGCGGAATGTGATAAAAGCCGGGTGGCGGGGATCAGTTTCGGGGGACAGATGCATGGTCTGGTGACATTGGATGAGCGGGATGAAGTGATTCGTCCGGCGATCCTCTGGAACGACGGTCGCACGGCAGAAGAGACCGATTACTTAAATCAGGTGATCGGAAAGGAAACACTGTCGGGATATACCGCGAATATTGCCTTCGCCGGATTTACGGCGCCAAAGATTCTCTGGATGCAAAAGCATGAGCCAGATCTGTGGAAACGGGTGAAAAAGATCATGCTGCCGAAAGATTATCTGGCATACCGCCTGTCCGGAACGTTCTGCACCGATTATTCGGACGCCTCCGGTATGCTGCTCCTTGATGTGGAGCACCGGGCATGGTCGGAGCAGATGCTTGAGATCTGCCATGTGGAAAGAGAGCAGCTTCCGAAGCTTTATGAGAGCTATGAGGTGGTGGGAACCTTAAAGCCAGAGATCGCGGAAGAACTGGGACTTTCTCCTGAAGTAAAGATCATTGCGGGAGCGGGCGATAATGCGGCGGCAGCCGTCGGCACCGGGACGGTCGGTGAGGGGAGATGCAACCTGTCGCTTGGAACGAGCGGCACGCTCTTTATCTCCAGTGAGAAGTTTGGTGTGGACGCACACAATGCCCTGCATTCCTTTGATCACGCGGATGGCGGTTATCATCTGATGGGGTGTATGCTCTCGGCGGCATCCTGCAACAAGTGGTGGATGGATGAGATTTTAAAGACGACGGAGTATGCGC
>OGXD01002761.1_pt1 | contig 10182 bp, 9 predicted proteins | sample 1576211 | NCBI WGS metagenome assembly OGXD01 (sample SAMEA3541470, study PRJEB24748) | human gut metagenome | biome: human gut; feature: human-associated habitat; material: faeces | place: China | collected 2012
ACACGATGTTCGCGTTAGCCGATAAGTGCCATGGATGGCAACGTAAAGGCGGCCCCGTCATGACGAGAAGCACCTGGCCACTTTCCTTTAGAAAATCCACAGTTGTAGCTAGCATCCGAGTCCGAGGCGGGCAGCCCTTTCTGCGTGGATTTTAGAACAACTATTTCACTAACTCTCAGGTTACATCAACGCCTGGTCCAGCTTCCGACAAAAGTCGGCTTCGGACATGGCACCGCCGAAGGTTACAGCAGGTTCTCCATTTTTGAACACGATGAAATGCGGAATGCTTACCACACGGTACTTCTGCGCGATCGCCATGTTGTCATCCACATTGAGTTTGCCGATCTTCATCTTACCGGCATAAGCTTCGGCACATTTGGCCACCACGGGCCCCATCATTTTGCAGGGACCGCACCAGTCGGCGTAGAAGTCTACCAGGACGGGAAGCTCCGACTGCAGAACCTCCTCTTCAAAATTTGCAGCAGTAAAAGTGTATTCCATAATGATCCTTCCTTTCCCGGCTGAATGTAAGCAGCCGATATGGTTTAAGTTTTTGTAACGATTCAGAACCACATTCACCATATAAAACTTCTTATCTGCTTGAATGCAAGCATTCGCAGATCGTAGTTTTTCATGACTCTGAATAGTTACAAGTATTTCAAAAAAATGAGTGTACTATGATTTATTTATTTCAAAAAAATCAATGTGTTATGAATTATTATCTAAAAATAATATATTTGCAGATAGGGTTGCCAATGGAAGAGAATTTCTCCTCGTATTCCGTCATGACATTACCTTCCATCAGTGAAGCGTCACTATGCAGATCATAGGTGATCACCTTCGCCTGCCAGCCGGCGGGTTCCAGTTCCTCGACTGCGAAATCGAACAGAGGACGGTTGTCTGTCTTGAATTCCAGTGTGCCCTCTTTTTTCAGGATCACATCATAGCGTGCCAGAAACTGTCTGGAGGGCAGGCGTCTCTTGGCATGGCGGTCCTTCGGCCAGGGATCGGAGAAGTTCAGATAGATCCGGTCGACCTCTCCCTTCCCGAATACCTTGTCGATATCTTCGGCATCCATGCGGATGAATTTCAGATTGGGAAGCTCATCTTCCTCCATTTTCTGGATCGCACGGAGCAGGACACTGGAATATTTTTCAATGCCCACATAGTTGATCTGCGGATTTGATTTGGCGAGGGTATGCAGGAAACGTCCCTTTCCCATACCGATCTCGATATGAATGGGGTGATCGTTACCAAAGATCTCATGCCAGGTTCCGGGGCAGCTTTCCAAAGTATCTTCCGGTACCACGTAAGGACTTTCTGCGATCACTTCACGGGAGCCGGTAATATTGCGTAATCTCATATATTTGATAACCTTTCTTTATTTAATGATTTTTCTTGTTTAATGATTTTTCTTATTTAATGACTTTTCTTGATGAATGCTGCAGATTCGTGTAGAATCTGTATTGTCAATGTACTTTATCTTGGAAAGCTTGTCAAGTGACCCTGTTGGAATGGATGAACATGCATGCCCCTGACGGAACAGGTGGTTGTGCACGACCCTGTTGCATCGGGCGGTCGTGGTTGGTTTCATATAAAACCCGGAGGAAAGAGGATGAAATGGATGATCGCGTCGGACATTCACGGTTCGGCATACTATTGCAGAAAATTATTAGAGGCATATGAAAAAGAGGAAGCGGAGAGACTTCTGTTGTTGGGGGATATCTTATATCACGGTCCCCGCAATGACCTCCCGGAAGGATATGCGCCGAAGGAAGTCATTGAACTTTTGAATGCCCATAAAAATGACATCTATTGCGTCCGGGGCAATTGTGATACTGAGGTGGACCAGATGGTGTTGGAATTCCCTGTGTTAGCGGATTACTGTGTGATTGCGGAAGGGGAGACGGCAGTCTATGCCACACATGGACATATCTATAACGAACAGAAGCTTCCGCCGCTGCATCCCGGGGACATATTGCTGCACGGACACACTCATGTGCCGAAGTGCGCTGTACACGAAGAGGAATCTTACATTTATATGAACCCCGGATCGGTGTCACTGCCCAAGGAAGACAGCTGGCATGGATACATGATCTGGGAAGGCAGCGAGTTTGTCTGGAAAGATTTTGACGGACAGGAACATATGCGAAAAAAATTAAGTTAGCACTTTGGTTTTTAAATAAAATGGTGTATGATAGAGAATGTGCATTATCATACACCATTTTTATAAAGGTTTATAAAGATATATCAGGAAGGGTTTATACATGCGTTTTTTTAAGCATTTATCATATAGAACACTTTTTACGAAGGCAGTCATGGGAATCAGCGTTATCTGCCTTTTTGCGTCTGATGGACTTACAGTTTCGGCTACCACCATCAAAGAGGAGAACATTGCTTACAATCAGTCACTGGCAGTGCAGTCCAATGTAGTGGCGAACTGGCCTACGGGACCGGTGATCAGTGCGGAATCCGCAATTTTGATGGATGCGGATACCGGCGCAATCTTATATGCGAAAAATATTCATCAAAAGGAATATCCCGCCAGTACCACGAAAATATTAACGACCCTGATTGCTTCAGAACGCTGCAGCATGGATGAGATCGTGGATTTCTCCTATGATGCGGTACATGATATCGACCCCGGAAGCAACCATATCGCCATCGAGCCGGGAGAGCAGCTGACCATGGAGGAATGTCTGAATGCGATTCTGATCCGTTCAGCGAATGAGGTCTCTTTTGCGGTGGCGGAACATATCTCGGGGACGACCTGGCAGGATTTCGGTGATATCATGAACGAGCGTGCGAAGGAACTGGGATGTGTGGATTCTCATTTTGTCAATCCCAACGGCCTTCCCAATGAGGAGCATTACACCAGCGCCTATGATCTGGCGATGATTGGCAGAGCTTTTTTTGCCAATGAAGCATTATGCAAGATGACCATGACGCACATGCTGCACATTCTGCCGTCGGAGAGACAACCGGATGACATCATGGAAGTCAATAAGATGGAACTGATCCCGGGCGGAAAATACGCATATCCCTACCTGGTAGGGTGTAAGACCGGTTATACCGATGTGGCGAGAAGCACCCTGGTCTCCTGTGCGGAGAAGGACGGCATGAAGCTGATCTGCGTGGTGATGAAGGATGAGAACCCTAATTACTATGAAGATACGATTGCTCTGTTCGACTATGGATTCAGTAATTTCCAGAGAGCAAACATCTCTCAGACGGAGACGAAATATAATATCGACAATGCGGGAGCTTTTTACAGCGGCAACGATATCTTCGGAAATTCCAAACCGATTCTGCAATTGAACCAAAACGACAGTATTACCCTGCCCAACACGATTACGTTCCGGGATGCTGTGTCCGCAATCTCCTACGACAATACCGCGCCGGGGCAGGCTGCCGTGATCACCTATACCTACAATGATGTGGTACTGGGAACGGCATCCATAGATTTCACGGCTTCGGAAAAAGGAAGCAGTGTGTTTGGGGACGAGACCACAGGAACAACGGATGGGGCAGAAACTACAGCAGCGACGCAGGAGCCGGACAGCACCGGGGCTACGCAGCCGACAGAAGGAGCGGCGGCTGATGAGCCGGCCGACGAGGGCGGAGGTATTCCCACTGCCACACAGCCGGCAGCTTCCGGGGAAAAAGATACGGCCTCCGGCGGTCCGGCAGTGATATTTATCAATGTGATCAAGGTATTTTTCTGGATACTGGGGATCGCTGTAGTGATCTTCCTGATACTTTTGCTCCGGGCGTTTATTAAGAACTATCAATTCGCACATCGCAGTACCAGGTTGACGTGGCGGTTTGGCCGCAGGAGAAAGCGCTCCAGATCCCGGTACCGCTCGGTGAACCAGGACCTGCAAAGCAGGCGGAGAGAAGCTATCAGACAGGCGAAAAAGCGGCGCAAGCCCAAGAAACCAAACCGCTTCCGCGATCTGGATTTTTAAGAGAATATAGATATATACAAAAAGGCATGTCCCGATATGATATGAGGGACATGCCTTTTTAGGTTCAATGTTGCAAATTCTACTTGCTCAATAAGTATTCTGCCAGATCCACAGCGGTGTCTGCATGCTTCGCATTTGCGTAGATGCCCATGACGATACCGTCTCCGCGGAAGTAATAGTTGTCGGTCAGATCCGTACAGCCGGTCAGGCAGATGCCTACCGGGATGGGAGCCTGCATCTCTTCCGGGTGGAGAGGATCGGGATATTCCGGAGTATAATCGGTGTTCAGATCATCGTTTGCTGCCTCGATCGCCAACACCACTTCTCTGTCCACATAATAGAAATAAGGTTCCAGTGCCTGGAGCTGTTCTTCTGTGAGGATATCCCGCAGATCATAGAACAGGCTGCTGTTGGCATATTTTTGGAAAGAATTGAAATCCGTGATCATGCTGTCAAGCTCATTTGCTGCCACATATACCATCAGCTTCTGGGTAGAAGTGACGGAGGTCTCGTCCATGCTGTCTTCCACGATACGAATAGAAGTATCGAAGGTGATATCGCTGGTATTGAGATCAATGCCCTCTTTTTCGGCGAAATCCGTAATGAAATCCGGCTGATCGGAGGATATCTGGTCTAAGGAACTTGCATTTAATAAAACAGCGTTAAAAGCTGTATCCTTTCGGTTTACGAACTGGTAAATAAAGCTTACGAGCATACCGATGATGATCACGGAAATGATCACATGCCATTTATAATAATACCAGAAATACGCCAGCTTCTGTTTAGGAGTGCCATTTTTCAGTGCTTCCCGTTCTTCTTTAAATTCATCCATTACCGCCATGGAAAAACCGCCTTTCTGCGTGAAATATAAAATTATGATAAAGGTTCTCTATCCGAAAGTCAATGAAGGAAGTGTGAGGGGATTCTAAAAAAAGAATTAAATCGCCCCAAAAATCCGGGCATATCTTGCATGTTTTTCACGGATGATATATCATAATAGAAGACGATTGTCAGGAGAAGCAGAATCCGGACAGACGTAAACAGAGATTTCCCGAAGGAACGGAAGAACGGCGCGGAAAATCCCTGCTACAAAATAAAGGAAGAGAAAAGGAAACGAAAAATGAGTGATTCTTACGTAGAATGTCTGGTAAAAGCAAAACAGCCCGCGTGGGCTAAAATCTTAAAAGTATTACTTGTCACCCTGACAGTGTTAAGCTGCCTGGTAATGTTTGTGTTTATCATTTTCCTGCCGGTCGCTCTTGTTGCGGGTGTGGGAGCTTATTTTCTGAATATGTTCACGGATCTGGAGTATGAATATCTCTATCTGGATAAGGAACTGTCTGTGGACAAGATCATGGCAAAGAGTAAGAGAAAGCGTGTAGCTACTTACAGCCTGGACCGCATGGAAGTATTTGCACCGGTCTATTCCTATCATCTGGACAACTTCAAGAACCGTCAGGTGAAGGAGAAGGATTACAGCATCGGCGAGGTACTTCAGCCGGACGGTCGTTATGCTATGTATTATGAAGGTGGCGAGAAGATCATTTTAAGCCCCAACGAGGAACTGGTGAAGGTACTTAAGAGTGTAGCTCCCCGTAAGGTATTCAGTGAATAATGATCAGTGAGTGATTCATGAACAAAAGGATTCCGGTGAACAGGATGCATCGGAATCCTTTTTGATACAAAAATATGCAATATCCGGTTGACAGTCATAGAAAACTTTGCTACACTCATGGAAATGTTATAAGCACAGCAAATACTTGTTATAAACATAGCTTATATTACAAAAACAAATCATTCACAAATCTTATTAAATGAACGCAGGAGGAGAGAAAATGGGACAGATTATTGGTGAAGGCATTACCTTTGACGACGTACTTCTGGTACCGTCTTATTCTCAGGTAGTCCCCAATCAGGTGGATTTGACCACATGGCTGACAAAAAAGATCAAGCTGAACATTCCTATGATGAGCGCAGGAATGGACACTGTTACCGAGCACCGCATGGCGATCGCCATGGCAAGACAGGGTGGTATCGGTATCATCCATAAGAACATGTCTATCGAAGCACAGGCAGAAGAGGTAGATAAGGTAAAGCGTTCCGAGAATGGTGTCATCACCGATCCGTTTTCCCTGTCTCCCGAGCACACTCTGGCAGACGCAGATGCATTGATGGCGAAATTCAGGATCTCCGGTGTGCCTATCACCGAAGGCAGAAAATTAGTCGGCATCATCACCAACCGTGATCTGAAGTTTGAGACTGATTTTACCAAGAAGATCAAGGAGTCCATGACCAGCGAAGGCCTGATCACCGCTCCCGAAGGTATCACTCTGGAAGAAGCGAAGAAGATCCTGGCAAAAGCAAGAAAGGAAAAACTTCCTATTGTAGATAAGGACTTCAACCTCAAAGGTCTGATCACCATCAAAGATATTGAGAAGACCATCAAATATCCTCTGGCAGCCAAGGATTCCCAGGGCAGACTGCTCTGCGGTGCCGGCGTAGGTATCACCGCAAATGTACTGGATCGTGTAGCAGCTTTAGTAGCAGCCAAGGTTGATGTCATCGTACTGGATTCCGCACACGGTCATTCCCAGAACGTACTGAACTGTCTGAAGATGATCAAGGAAAAATACCCCGATCTGCAGGTGATCGCAGGTAACGTAGCTACCGGCGATGCAACCCGTGCACTGATCGAGGCTGGTGCAGATGCCGTTAAGGTAGGTATCGGACCCGGTTCCATCTGTACTACCCGTGTGGTTGCAGGTATCGGTGTTCCCCAGGTATCCGCTATCATGGACTGCTATAGCGTGGCAAAAGAATACGGTATTCCCATCATTGCTGATGGCGGTATCAAGTATTCCGGAGATATTACCAAGGCAATCGCAGCCGGCGGTAATGTATGTATGATGGGTTCCATGTTCGCAGGATGCGAGGAGAGCCCGGGAGAATACGAACTGTTCCAGGGCAGAAAATACAAGGTATATCGTGGCATGGGCTCCATCGCGGCTATGGAGAACGGCAGTAAGGATCGTTACTTCCAGGAGAATGCAAAGAAACTGGTACCCGAAGGTGTCGAGGGCCGTGTGGCTTACAAGGGCAGCGTAGAAGATACCGTATTCCAGTTACTCGGCGGTCTTCGTTCCGGTATGGGTTACTGCGGTGCACAGGATATCGAAACCCTGAAAGAGACCGGCAGATTCGTGAAGATCTCCGCAGCATCTCTGAAAGAGAGCCATCCTCATGATATCCACATCACCAAGGAAGCTCCGAACTACAGCGTGGATGATAAATAAGTTTTACAAAAAAGAGATGAGAAGGGTGATCGTAGGTCAGACTTACGATCGCCTTTTTCTGCATGCAAAGTATTTGCAATAATTGACAAAATGATCCGAATTTTTCAAGCAATTTAATAAATATAGCAAAAAATGTAAAATAATAGCTTGTATCAATTTCGGGATACATGGTAGAATATAAATATTCGGGAAGGAATTTCTGAATATTTTACAGAGAAACAGGGGAGCAAAAAAGTGGCTGAGTTTGCATTACGTGAATTGATAGACGAAAAGCGCCTGCAGCATCTGCAGAACGAGTTCTGCAAGGTGACGGGGGTGATGGCGGTCTGTGTGGACAAGGAAGGCAGAGCCATAACAGAGCCGTACATCGATAAGTCCCTGATAAGACCGGATGGGGAAGATCCGATCTTAGGAGAATATCGGAAGAAAGCAGCGCAGGCATTAGACAGAGTACAGGAAGGATCCCTAGAGGAACAGGTGGTGGAAGAGCTGCCGGATGGCGGACATGTGGCAGCAGTTGCCGTCAGTGTGGAGAATCAGATTATTCTGTACTGGCAGGTATATGATCTGAAGAAGCTCGATACCATATCTTTTTACCAGATTCTGGATCTGTTGCGGGATACCAGTGCAGATATCTACAGAGACCGTATGTCCTGTTTCAGCGCGGAAGCCGAGAGCAGAAGGAGCAGATATGCGGAGGAAGAGATGAGCCGCAATCTCCATACGATAGAGGCTACTACGGAGATCGTCCAGCTTCTGGACAGCGATGAACAGATTGAACTGACCATGAGCCGATGGCTGAAGATTTTGGCACAGCACATTCAGGTAGACAGCGCAGAGATTTTTCAGCTGCAGGCAGACACGGATACGATGAATGTCGTCTGTGAATGGCTGGCACCGGGACTGATCTCTTATTTTGACAAGACCAGTGGGATTCCCGAGAAATCTTTTCTCCATACAGAGAAGCCACTGGTGGTATCTACGGACAGTGTGGGTAAGCCTGACTCTGAGGAAATTGAAAAGATAGGCATGAAAGCCGTGATGATATTTCCTATCCTGAAACAGGAGAGCGGCAATATGGTGCTGTCTCTGAACCACAGAAGACAGGGGCATGTCTGGAGCATGGCGGAGATCAAGTTCACTTCTGACGCGGTGAAGATCTTACAGAGTATCCTGACCAGACGGATCCAGAAAAATTCACTGGCAGGTTCTTACGCCGCACTGGAGGAGATCCTGGACAATGTGGGATGTGCCATCTACGTAACGGATCAGAATACGGGCAGAATGCTGTTCGCCAACCAGATATTGAAGAATACCTTTGCCAAGGAACTGATGGACCATAATTTTGATGCCCTGTTACAGTCCAGCGTCCGCAAGGACAAGAACCGTACCGTGAGTGTTGTGTACCATGCCGAAAAGGAGACCTGGTACGATCTGCTGTGCAAGGAGATCGCCTGGGTGGATGGCAAAAAAGCCAATCTGTACTCTCTGTATGACATTACAGATAAAAAGCTGTACCAGCGCCGGATCGAGCAGCAGGCATACACAGATTTTCTGACGGGACTGTATAACCGCATGTGCTGTGAGAGGGATCTGGCGAGACAGATCGATCAGGCGAAGAAGATCGGAGGAAAAGGAGCGTTATTGTATCTGGATCTGGATGATTTCAAGCATATCAATGACGGACTGGGACACCAGTACGGTGATGTGCTGTTAAAATCCATCTCCCATGCATTGAAACGGATCAATGGCATCGAGAATACCTGTTACCGTATGGGTGGAGACGAATTCGTCATTATCATTCCGCCGGACAGCTATCCCCGGTTTGGAAATATTGTGGAAGATATTAAGAAGATCTTCAGCAAACCCTGGTTTTTGAAGGATGCAGATTATTACTGTACCATGAGTATGGGCATCGTCACTTTCCCGGATGCAGGAGATTCTGTGACAGATCTGATCAAAAAAGCGGATATTGCCATGTATGAGGCGAAAAAGACCGGTAAAAACCGTGTGGAAACGTATCGGGAAGGCAATGATTCCGTATCGGGACGCCGTCTGGATATGGAGAAGAACATGCGTGATGCCACGGTGGAGGGGTATCGGGAGTTCGAGGTCTATTACCAGCCTATCATCGATATTCAGGGTGGCAAGGATGTCTGTGCCGGAGCCGAGGCACTGATCCGCTGGAACAGTGCAAAGCTGGGATTTATCTCACCGGCGGAATTCATTCCCCTGGCGGAGTATCTGGGACTGATCAATCCCATCGGCAATTATGTACTGACGGAGGCCTGTACCCGCTGTAAGCACTGGAACGATACCGGATATCCGGATTATAAGGTAAATGTCAACCTTTCCGTGGTTCAGCTCCTTCAGCCGGACATCGTGGAGACGGTGGAAAAGGCGCTTGCGGACACCGGCTTATCGCCGAAGAATCTGACACTGGAGGTAACAGAGAGTCTCGCGATCAACGATATGGATCGTATGAAGGAGATCCTGAACCGGATCAAGGCACTGGGTGTCTCACTGGCACTGGATGATTTCGGAACCGGTTATTCTTCCCTGAACCATATTCGTGAGATCCCCATTGATGTCATCAAGGTGGATCAGAGCTTCGTCAAGGATCTGGCGGGGGATGCCTACTCCCAGTCCTTTATCAAGATGGTGGCAGAGCTGGCACAGACCATTGGCGTCAGTGTCTGCGTGGAAGGTATTGAGACTCCGGAACAGTTCAAAGTGCTGCAGGGCATGAAGGTCAAATATATTCAGGGATACTATTTTGACCGTCCTATGGAGAGGCATGCGTTCGAGGCAAAATATGTGAAGTAACAGTTCAGCCATAGAATAGCAAATGCGACGATCGGGTGCTTGCACACGGAGCGGCACTTTTGCTATTCTATGAGCGGAGCGCCCAAAACATGAAT
>OGXD01002768.1_pt1 | contig 10153 bp, 9 predicted proteins | sample 1576211 | NCBI WGS metagenome assembly OGXD01 (sample SAMEA3541470, study PRJEB24748) | human gut metagenome | biome: human gut; feature: human-associated habitat; material: faeces | place: China | collected 2012
ATACCGCTGGAGAGCGGTCTATAAATACTACTCTTTTATAATACGAGGAGGTGTTTGATTCTGTTCCGTGGCTCCCGGCGGATCAGACCATTTTGGATGTTATCAGAAGCTCAATGCAGCCAGTGAAACCACTCCATACCAGCGAATATGACAAAGAACCTCTGCAGAGATGCTGAGGATTCCCGGAATGAAAGATGAACTGGGCCGTCCCATGACGCTGCTGGTGAAAGCCGCTATTCCGAAAAAATTGTAAAACAGAGGCCTCCGAATCTTTTCCTAATAAGAAAGAGATTCGGAGGCCTTTATTGGTTGATTTAGCTAATTCTGTTCACGCAAGCTGATGCAGGACCTGCCGGACGCTGTAACCGTCTTTCTTGAAATCGGAGAACAGAGCATCGATGCGGGTAGGCGTCACGCAGATCAGATTCATCGGTGAGGGCAGTTTTTTCAGAGCGTCCAGCGGGATCTTCTTGAAAGCAGCATGGGCGTTGTACTCCTCCGAGAAAGGCTCGACCATCGCCGGTGACCTGCAGGCTTCTGAGATTGCCAAAACCATCATACTTGTCGTAAATGGCAAGGAAGACGTGACTGTTCTTTTCCAGTCCGATGAACTTTCTCCCGCCTTCCGAGAACATCCAGAACTTGCCGTCATCAAATTGCGGTAAAATCTGCGTTACCGTTGGGCTGCATTTTGTCAAGATAAAAAATCAAGATGCTGCTGCAAATTTAAAAATTGCCAGCTTTCGCTTCTTTTTGGATGATTTTTCGCATTTGAGTATCCAATGTGCTCTTTGCATTCGGATTGAAAAAGATGTTGACGTTGTAAGTTGTGTTTCTGACTCGCATGGTCAACAGTCCGTCAGCGGGGCGATGTTCGGTCAGAGTGATAGTTTTGCTCATTTGTGCTTCTCCTTTTACAATGTGTGTTCAGTTGCCTTTTGCTGGGGCTGTAATTTTTTCTGTTCAAGCGCCGCCTTGACTTCTTCCAGCTTTTTCAGCACCGATTCCTTCTCCGGGGTCTTACCGCCCGGTGCAGAAAGCTGCTGTTTATTCAGCACCATGTCGATATACTTGCGGATATTTTTCAGGGCGGAGATATCCGGCTGCAAGGTTTCCAGTTGGGTGCGCAGCTCTGCGCTGCTGGATTGCAGCGCCGAAAATTCGGCATCCAATGCCGAAAAATCCACGGTCGTGCCGCCGTTCAGCTTCATCAGGGTGCGGACGGCTTTGTTGAAGGTGTCCACTTCCTCCTTGTGCTGGGCGGCGTAAGCTTCCTTGGTCAGCTTGAAGTTCTTCTTCATAAAGGTATCGTGGATGGGCTTCAGCTTGGCATGGACGGTTTCCGCTCCAGCTCGTGGGCATCCACGTAGGCGTCGAAGGTCTCCAGATCCATGGGCGGGGAGAAGAGATAGCCCTGTCCGTACTTGCAGTGCGAGGCAAGGAGTTTTTGCAGCTGGTCTTCGGTCTCCACGCCCTCGCAAAGGATCTCGATGCCGAGGCGGCGGGCCATGTCCACGAGCGAGGAAATGATGATCCAGACCGAGCGCTGCTTTTCCTGCCCGGGGGCCAGGAAGGCCCGGTCCAGCTTGATGGTGTCGAAGCCGAAGGAATGCAGCATGGCCATGGAGGAATAGCCCTTGCCGAAGTCGTCGAGGCTCAGGCCGATGCCCGCACGGCGCAGGGCATCAAGGGTGCGGATGAAGGCTTCTTCATCCAGCCAGGCCATGCTCTCCGTGACCTCCACATGCAGCAGGTGGGCGGGAACATCGTGGCGGGCCGCGATGCCGAGGACGGTCTCGACATAGTTGTCGTGGAAGAACAGGGCCTTGGACTGGTTGATGCTGATGGGGGGCACCTTTTTGCCTTCGTCCAGGCGGCGGCGTATCCAGGCGCAGACCGTATCCAGGACAAAGAGGTCCAGTTCGCGGATGAAGCCGTTCTGCTCGAACAGGGGGATGAATTCGTCGGGATAGACCATCTTCCCGTCCGGGCCCTGCCAACGGATGAGGGCCTCGGCCCCGAGCAGTTTCCTGTCCGCAAGGCAGACCTGGGGCTGCATGAAGACGGTGAACTCCCCGTGTTCCAGGGCGTTGACCATGCGGTTCTCGATGTCGTTGGCCTTGAGCTGCCGGGCCCCGATGAGCTCGTTGTAGATCAGGAACTGCGAGCGGTAGCCGCCGGAAGCGATACTGGCTTCCGCCGTTTCGGCATAGAGCAGATAACGGGAGACGAAGCGCTCGGATTCGTTGATGTTTTTTCCCGCCCCCGACGTGGGCTGCGGTTCGTGTTCTTCCATGTCGGCGTCGTTGCGGATGACGTACACGCCGCAGGAGAAGCTCACCGGGCGCTGGTACAGCTTGCGGGCCATGTCCGCGACGCTGAACAGCTCTTCCATGCGCTGGGTGAAGGTGGTCTCGTCAGGGCATCTCCAAAGCAGGAGATATTGTCCCGAGCCGCTGTAGGCGGCCAGTTCCCCCTGGCGGCTGCGCAGGGCGAACTCGCGGTTGCAGAAGCGGATCAGGCTGTCCCCGGTGCGCAGGCCGCAGGCCCGGTTGATGAGCTTGAGCTTGCGGATGTTGATGGTGGACAGATAGTAACGCCGCGGGTCCTTTTGCAGGATCTTGGCCGCATCTATAAGGAACCTGGCCCGGTTGGGGCCCTGCGTCACGGGATCGGTGAGCGCCGCCGCGCGGAGATCGGCCAGACGCCGCCTGTTGTGGCGCATGACGAGGAGCATGATCAGGCCCAGCAGCAGGCCCAGGCCGCAGAGCGTCTCCACCAGGTTCCGGCGCAGGAAACGGCGGATGACGTCCAGCAGGGAATCCGGCGCGGCGGAAAGGAGCAGGGCGTCGATGGTGGCCGTGGTGGTGGAGGTGATGACCTTGTCCAGCACGGAAGTCACGAAGGGCGAGGCATGGGGCGAGATGCCCAGCGCCATGGGATACATGGCCCGGGTGGGGAGCAGCAGCCCGTCCTTGGGCGGATCGTCCTGGAGGGAGGCCGCAGGGTAGGGCCAGAGGTAAACGTCCACTTCCCCCTTCTCAAAAGCTTTGCGGCAGGCGTCGATATTGGGGAAGATCTTGGGGATGTCCTCGGGGTAGGCGCTCTGGTAGGCCAGCATCACGCTGCGCATCTCGCGGGTGAAGCCCACCGTGCAGGACTGGCCGGGGATATTTTTGTCATGGAGCCGGCCCACCACCGTGATGGGCGCGTTATAGAAGATCCTGCCCGAAAAGATGTTCTGGCTGCGCAGGAAGGAAAGCTGGGGATAGACGTCGGGCATGATGTCCGCCGTACCGTCGGCCAGCGCCTTGAGACAGGCGTCATAGGAGGGCAGGGGAAGGAATTCGAAACGGATGCCGCTCTGGCGTTCCAGCATCTTCAGGAAGGCATAGAGGAAATGGCCCCCGTGTTCGGGGTCCATCATATCCTGTTCGCGGCTGTAGGCCACGCGGATGGCGGGCTTGGTGGCCAGCCACCGGCATTCGGACCGGGTGAAGACCACGGGCACGTCCGAGGAGATGTTGAGATAACTGTCGTACAGGCGGGCCAGATAGGTGGGGTGGTTCAGCAGGATCTGGCGCATGGCCTCGTTGAGCGGGTCCATGATAGCACTGTCATCCTTGCGGGTGACGAAGAAGAAGGGGTCCGTGGAGATGGTGGCCACCACCTTGGTGCCCTTGCCCTGGAGGACGCCGTCCACATAGCCGTCGATGCGGCCTTCGGCCAGGGCCTGGGACATCTCGTTGCTTTCCTCGAAGAAGAACGACTCGAAGGAAAAACCGTTCTGGGCGGCAAAGCGCTTCATCACGTCATACTGGAGGGAGTCGGGGAAAAAGCCGATGCGCATGCCGTTGAAGGCTTCCAGATCCATGTAATGCATGTCGCTCATGCTGGAGACATGCAGACAGGTGTTCTCGTATCCGGCACGCAGTTTGGAAAAGCTGTAGAGCCGGGAACGCTCGGGCGTGAAGCTGATGCCGCAGGAAAGGTCGATGGTGCCGTCGTCCAGGCGCTGGGCCAGCTCGTCGAAGCGGATCTTGACCCACTTGTATTCCCATCCCGTATAGCGCGAGATGGCCGTGAGCAGGGCCACGGCATAGCCGGAAAGGTGTTCCCCTTCACCTTCGAAAACGCCGTGCTGGTCGAAATAGCCCACACGGATGATCTTGGATGCTTTATAATTGGCGGCGATGTCTTCGGGAGAGAAAAAATGGAAAGTCGTCCTGTTCAGGGGCAGGCTCGTTTCCGCCTGGACCGGGGTTTTCCCGGAGGAGGCGGCGAGAGCTCCCTGGGGAACGGGCAGGAGCAGGCAAAGCAGGAAAAGCAGCAAAGTTCGGAGCATGGTACGTTCTCACATCATGCCGCCGCATCGGAGACATGGCATCACGGCAGGGACTTCCCGGGGACGGGAAGGGCCGTTCAAAGCATGAATGTACAACGCATCATGCTCGGAGCGCAAGACGCTGCGGGGCCTATGGGTCAGGGATATCGCGGACTTGAGCTTGCCGCGCTCCCGGAGTATACTCCGCCCCTTCCACGCGCCGGCCCCGGCGCCAACGTCAGCCACGAGGTCGCCATGATCCTTATTGATGGAAAGCAGACTGCCCGCGACATCCGCGCGGAACTCAAGGCCCAGGTGGAGGCCGCTGTGTCGGCCGGCCGCCGCGCTCCCGGCCTGGCCGTGATCCTGGTGGGAGAAGATCCCGCATCGCAGGTCTACGTGCGCAACAAGGAACGTGCCTGCGCCGAGGCGGGCACCCTTTCCTTCCCCTACCGTCTGCCTGCCGATACCACGCAGGAGGCCCTGCTGGCCCTCATCGCCGAGCTCAACGGCCGTGACGACGTGGACGGCATCCTTCTGCAGCTGCCCCTGCCCAAACATCTTTCCGCCTCCGCCTGCCTGCTGGCCATCGACCCGGCCAAGGACGTGGACGGCTTCCATCCCGAGAACGTGGGGCGCCTTTCCCTCAACCTGTCCGGCATGGTCTCGTGCACGCCGGCGGGCGTCATCGAGCTGCTGCGCCGCTACAACCTGCCCACCCGCGGCAAGAAGGCCGTGGTGCTGGGCCGTTCGGACATCGTGGGCAAGCCCCTGGCCCTGCTGCTGGCCCGTCCCGGCGAATTCGGCGATGCCACGGTGACCCTGTGCCACTCCCGCACGCCCGATCTTGCCGCGGAATGCCGCAGCGCGGACTTCCTCTTCCTGGCCATCGGCCGCCCGCGCATGATCACGGGCGACATGGTCCGCGAAGGCGCGGTGATTATCGATGTGGGCATCAACCGTACGGACGACGGCCTGTGCGGCGACGCGGACTTCGAATCCGTGAGCAAGAAGGCCGCGGCCATCACGCCCGTGCCCGGCGGCGTGGGCCCCATGACCATCGCCATGCTGCTGAAGAACACCGTCCAGGCCTGGGAAAGCCGTGCGTAACGGTCCGTTTTCGGCATAAGCCTGACTTGTATTGGGGGAAGGAAGCATCTTGCGTCCTTCCCCTTTTTTCGTCCTGCCGGTCATCCCCGGCGGATGGGGCCTGTGTTGCAGTGGCTCCCGGTGGCGGTGATGGCCAGGCGTCTGCGGAAGGGCCGCCTTCCCTGTTGCCGGTTTGTCCGCAAGGCCGGAGGGGGAGCTGCGGCGGACAGGTGAAGGAAACTCTGTGCCGCAGGGCGGGACATGCCGGATGGCCTGCGTACAGTGCGGCCAAGGCGATGAACGTACCACTGGCCGTGGCAGGCACAGCCGCGTCCCCGAAAGGCGGGACGCGGACAAATAAGAAGGAAGGAGACGCATCATGCGCGTGATGATGGCCCTGCTGCTGGGCCTGTATCTGGTCGTGCCCGCGCGGGCGGCCGACAGCGGGCCGGTCCTGCTCCTGCCGGGGCTGTCCGGCCCGACGGCGGAAGCGGCGCCGGGCTACCGCTGTGCCGATTTTCTGGAAGAGGCGGGACTCAAGCCGGAAGGGCTGGAATATCTGTTTTGCCGTCCTGCCACGGAACCGCGCACAGGATGCCGGACCCTCACGGCCCGCTACCGTGTGCCGGGGACGCAGGCCGCCGCTGTGGAGAAGGCCTTGCGGGAGCGCACCGGCATGGCCGCTCTGGAACGCCAGATGGGCATCTGGCAGCTGCCGGAAGGCGGGGAAGGTCGGTTCGTCCTGCGGCAAAGCACAGGGGAGGGCAGGCCCGGCGGACAAATGGCGGGCACGTTTTTTTCGGTCCAGGGGCTGCGGGACGGCCTTTCCGGAGATGGTGCCACCGGCAGCGAGGCCGGCACGCTCCCGTCTGCCGGGCGCTCTGTCCCTGCGGCACAGGATGACGGGATGGCCGGAGCTGCCGGAAGCGTCGCGGAGGGAAGCCCGGCCGCTGTACCGGGTGCCGCAGCTGAGGAGAGGGCGGCCCTTGCGGACAGCGCTCCAAAGAAGGGGCCGTCCTGCACGGTAAGCATGGGAGAGGTCCCGCAGCAGGGGACGTTCGCACCACAGCGGGAAGACTGGGGAAAAGTGTCCTGGTTCGCGGTGACGGTGCGTTTGGAGCTGCCCCGGTAGCTGGTGGTTCTGGGAGGCCTGTTGCCAGCGCGGGTCTGGATGGTCTTTGGCATGCCCTGCGGGAAGGATGGAGGGCACTGCACCTGGTACGGAACGCGAGTGGGGAGATATTTGCGCGGTCACGCGGGACTGGTTCGCTTTGGGGCTTCCCGCGCCACACAGGCACGTCCCTGTCTCTCTATCTATACGTGGCCAGGCCGTACAGGCCCAGAGACGGCACGTGATGCCGGAAAGGTATCGCAGAAAAGGTGGCCGTGCCTGCTGGCCGGGCTCTCTCCTGTGCCGCGGACGTCGGCAGAGCGGATGTCCGCAGACAGGGGCGGCATCCTTTCAGAAACGCCTCATTTTTGCCGGGGCGGCATCTCGGCCTTGATGTGGCGCAGGAGCCGGCGCTGTTCCGGGGACCAGAGCAGGGGCTTCAGTTTGCGTGTCCAGGGTGAGGACAGGCGGGCGAACATGCCCACCAGGACGGCCGAGAGCACGGTGCCTTCGCGCAGGCCCACGATGCTGCCCAGCACGGCAAGGCCGAGAAGGCACGAGGCCAGGACCAGCGAGCAGTCGAACAGGACCTTGATGTTGCCGAAGTTCTTGCGGGAACGTGCCGCGATGACGATGACCAGGCCTTCGCCGGGGATGACCGTGGCATTGCTCATGATCTCAAGACTGATGCCCGCGCCCAGCACGGCACTGCCCACGATGCACATGACGATCTGCCAGACATAGACGTCCGTGACCAGCGCGCCGGTGAGGTGCATCCAGAAGTCGATGAACACGCTGAAGATGAGCACGGCCGGGATCTGCAAGAGCTCCGCGATGCCCAGCCTGCGCCGGAGCAGGATGCGCTGGAGCAGCAGGAAGATCAGGTTGCAGGCAAAGGTCGTGGTGCCCAGGGTCAGGCCAAAGATGGCGGCCAGCGTATAAGGCAGGGTCGTGATGGGGGTGGTGCCCAGGTGGGCCTGGGTGATCAGGGCGATGCCCAGGGCGTTGAAGAACAGCGAGACGGAAAGACAACCATACCGTTTGACGACATCCGAAGTTTTCACGATGGCCCCCTTGCACGCGGCATGTCCGGGAAACAGCGCGTCTCCTCCCCCCTGGGACGGCTGCCGGGAAGCTCCTGACCGGCGTGTGAGACACAGAGTAATCATTGCGGGGAAGACTGCAAGGAGGGGCGCTGCCACAGGGCCGGCCGGACAGGCGGGGACGGTCAGCGCTTGAGGACGACGTATTCTTTTTCTTCCCGTGTCCCTTTTTGCAAGTTGCACTGCGGACAGGAGAGTTCCAGGTTGGACAGATCCCATTCGTCGCCCCCGGCCGCGATGGGGACGATATGGTCCACATGGAAGTTCTTTTTACTGACCAAGGCGCCGCATTTCATGCAGATGCCGCCGTCGCGCACATAGACAACCTGGCGTACACGCGACCAGTCCGTGAGCATGAAGAAGTCCCGCAGGCAGCGGGGCCCGCAGAAGGTGTGGCGGTTGTCCAGGGTGCGCTGGCCGCACATGCGGCAGAGCATCCGTCCTTCCTCGTCCTTGCGGCGCGGGAAGCGCTCCTTGTTGCTGCGTCCGTGTCTGTCGCTCATGGCGTATCGTCCTGCTGTTTGCGGTGTAGCGTTGGCGTCTTGCCGAGGGCTGCCGGGCAGACGCCCGATTCTTCAAGGTTGCCATGACGGTGTTCCAGAATGTGGACACTGTGGGGGAAATTTTTCAAGGGTAGCCGGATCACCAAAAAAGAAAGCCATCCCGATGGATTGGGATGGCTTGGGGAAATTCTGCCGGCTGGGAAGTTAGTCGTTGCTAAATACAGCTTGCTCCATTTTTTTATTGAGCAAGTTATTGGGAAAACAGCGTATCAGCAGGGATTCTGCAATATCGATAAACTCATCGGCAACGCTATAGGCACTGAAGTAGGTCGCGATATCAGAAAGGAATACATTGCACTCAACGATCTGTCTCGGCTTATCGCAAGATGGTATGAATTGTTGGTTCCGTGTAGGGTGGCTAACGAGCATCATACGTTGCAAATTTTTTCTTTTCCTATTGAGGGCAGAATTCATCTCCATCCAGAGACTTTGTCTTTTGGCTTTCCCAACATAGATAGATTTTCCTCTGCTGTCGAAGAAGACGTAAATCCCGTGGTGTTCTTCCAGTGAGTCTCTGAGACCGGCGGCATATGTGCTACTGTTCGCATCGAAGAGTTCCCAGTTGGCTGCCCTTCTGCTGAGTGTCAGGTCGATAGGGTAAAACTCCACGAGTGGACTGATGGCTGTTTGAAAAGCCTGTTTTCGTGCTCTCCTCTGTATTTCTTTGTGTGCATGGATGAGACGCCTATCAACATATTTCTCGGACAGAGATTCTTGTTTATACAGCCTGCTGATATGCTCTGCGGTGATTCCCAAAAAAAGAAGCCAGTTCTTTATTGGTAGTTACCCCTAGAACCTTTTTCATCATGTCGATAAACTCGCTACCTTGCACGACAGCCTCTTTGAAGGGATAGATAATAAAAAAAGCGGTCCATTCCTAGAATGAACCGCTCTGTGCGCTTTAGATGGCGGAGAGGGAGGGATTTGAACCCTCGATACAGGTTTAAGCCCGTATACTCGCTTAGCAGGCGAGCTCCTTCGGCCGACTCGGACACCTCTCCGCTCAGGGAAGACATCGTCATTCCCGCGTGAGGCTGTACATTAGTCGGGAAGGGCCTACTTGTCAAGGGAAAATCCGGAAAAGGCACAAAAAAATCTTCGTCTTTGCCGGGAAGGCCCGGCGGGCGGCGTTGACCCCCGTACCGGCTTGGCGTATCCTGCTGCGTTCAATATCTTACGGAGGAACAACGCCATGAGCGAAAACAAGGCCGAGACCGTGGCCGCTGCCGCGGAAAGCAACGACAATCCCAAAGCCGGTGTGGACTTCATCCGCGCCCGCATCATGGACGACAACGCGTCGGGTCGTTTCGGGGGTCAGGTGCACACGCGCTTTCCTCCGGAACCCAACGGCTACCTGCATCTGGGCCATGCCAAGTCCATCTGCCTGAACTTCGGCGTGGCGCGCGAGTTCGGCGGCATGTGCAACCTGCGCTTCGACGACACCAACCCCGTCAAGGAAGACACCGAATACGTGGATTCCATCCGCGAGGACGTGAAGTGGCTGGGCGGTGAATGGGACGACCGCGAATTCTACGCGTCCAACTATTTCGACAAGCTCTACAAATACGCCGAGCAGCTCATCCTCAAGGGCAAGGCCTATGTGGACGACCTGAGCGCCGACGAGATCCGCGAGTACCGCGGCACCCTGACCCGTCCCGGCAAGGAGAGCCCCTGCCGCGACCGCAGCGTGGAAGAGAACCTGGACCTGTTCCGCCGCATGCGCGCCGGGGAATTCGCCGACGGCGAACATGTGCTGCGCGCCAAGATCGACATGGCCTCGCCCAATCTGGTCATGCGCGACCCCACCCTGTACCGCATCCGCCATGCCGAACATCACCGCACGGGCAACAATTGGTGCATCTATCCCATGTACGACTTCACCCACTGCCTGTCGGACTCGCTGGAAGGCATCACCCCCTCCATCTGCACGATGGAGTTAGCGACCAACCGTGCGCTCTCTGAC
>OGXD01002772.1_pt1 | contig 10144 bp, 6 predicted proteins | sample 1576211 | NCBI WGS metagenome assembly OGXD01 (sample SAMEA3541470, study PRJEB24748) | human gut metagenome | biome: human gut; feature: human-associated habitat; material: faeces | place: China | collected 2012
TCCTGATGGCCCGGGGTGTCCAGAATGTTCACGCACTTGCCCGCGTAGTTGAACTGCAGGACAGATGAGGTGACGGAAATACCGCGCTGCTTCTCAATGTCCATCCAGTCGGACACGGCGTGCTTTGCGCTCTGCTTGCCCTTGACGGAGCCTGCCTGATTGATGGCTCCGCCGTACAGCAGCAGCTTTTCGGTCAGAGTGGTCTTACCGGCATCGGGATGGCTGATGATCGCAAACGTCCGGCGGCGCTCGATTTCTTCACGATTTGTCATAAGTTGTAGATCTCCTGATAAACCTGCCGTGGAGCAGGAAGTGGATTTTTGCATTCAGTATGTCCGGTTGGACTTTGCCGGGCTCGCCCTCTCAGGCGCTAACGCGCCAGCTCCCCCAAAGTGGGAGCCCTTGGCAGTCCACGCAAAGTGCATCTTTTTGCCAAGGCCTCTCCCTCTGGGAGAGGTGGATTTGCGAAGCAAAGACGGAGAGGGCGAGGCCGTCTTTTTACACATACGTACCCTATTTTATCCGAAAACGCTCCATAATGCAAGTGTTTTCGTTATTTTTTCAGGATGATGCAGGGCAGAGGGGCGGTTTCGGCCCAGTTGGCAAAATCACACACCAGAACGGTAAAACTTTTGAGCGGAAGTGCCCGGAGATATTCCAGCACCGTCTGCTTTTCATCCGTGCCGATGACCTGCCCGCTGTAGAGGATGGCGCTCACCACGCCGCCGGGGCGAACGGCTTCCAAAGCCGCCTGCAGGGCGGGGATGCTGCTCTGCGCGGTGGAGAACACTGCGTGGTCGGCCCCGGGCAGCCAGCCAAAGTTGAACATCACCGCATCTGCCGTGCCTGGCTGCACAACCTGTAAAAGGTCTGCGTGGCTTTGGCAGTGCAGCTCATACCGGGCGGCAGGCACGCCCAGCTGCTCCAGATGCTTCCGGGTGGATGCAATGGCAGCTTCCTGCACGTCAAAGCCGACTACCTTTCCTTCCGGCGCGGTGATGCCGCACAGGAAGGCCGTGTCGCCGCCGTTGCCGCAGGTAGCATCGATGCAAAGGCGCGGCTGTGCCAGCCGCGCGGCCAGAAAGTCCTGCACGAACTTGACGGCGGTCAGGTCCGGCGTGCGGCGGCGCACCAGCTGCCTGCCTTCTGCCGCAAAGCCGAACTTTGCCCAGAACGCAAGCTCTGCGGCATCGGCGGGCAGCGGGGCGGTAAATACGGTAGCCTTTTCGCGGTCGTATCCGGCGTAGGCGCGCAAGGCTTCTTTTAATAGATAGGAGCCGTAGCCTTTGCGCCGCCACTGCGGTTCGATGCCAAACGAGGTGATGGCAGCCCCCTTTGCGGCGGGCGTGAGCACGCAGAAGCCGATCTGTGTTTTTTCCTTATAGAGGGCAAAGCCCTCGTCTGTGCGGTGCAGTTCCATGGTGTGTTCCTCCTGAATTTACGCTTTTACAATAGCAAGCGCAAAGGCCGCTGTCAAGGGCGGAAAGTGCGTCTTTTTTTCACAGTTTCTTCACGGCGCGCGCGATTGATTTTCACAATTGATGGTTACAATAGGAGCAGTTCAACGGAACAGGGCTCCTGTGGACGTATCCCTTACGGAAAGGAAGTATCAGCATGGACAATGAGAACAAATGGGAATATGATTATTCCTCTCAGGATAAAAACGAAAGCGGAGATACCGGTTATCCCAATGTGGGCAGCAGCGGCATGAACACCGCCAACCAGTACAACGACCCGCAGCCGGAACCGGAGACCGCTTACACCGCCCCGCAGACAGACAACGGCGCAGGCGGTGCAACGCCGCCGGTACATCCGGTACAGCCGCAGGATGCGCAGCCCCCTAAAAAGAAGAAAAAGTTCAATGGCAAGCGCGTTGCACGCAGCGCCGTGGCGCTGGTGCTGGCCGCAGCCATGGGCTTTGCGGGCGGCTTTGTGGGGGCAAAGTTTGGCGGCAGCGGCAAGGTGGTCATTCAGCAGGTGGCACCTTCCTCTACGGCCGACAGTGCATCCGGTTCGGATAGTTCCATCACCGCAGCATCCAGCAGCGGCAGCAGCCTGACCACTGAACAGGTGGCTGATCTGGTCAGCCCCAGCGTGGTGGTCATCACCACCGAGCAGGTGGTCTACTCTCAGTGGTCGTGGTACGGCCAGAATCAGGTGGAGAGCGGTGCCGGCAGCGGCGTGATCATCAGCTCGGACGGCTACATCCTCACCTGTGACCATGTCGTGAGCGGCGCGTCCAACATTACCGTCACCATCGGCGACAAGGACTACACCGCCACCGTGGTGGGCGAGGATTCCACCAGCGACATCGCCGTCATCAAGGTCGATGCCGACGGCCTGACCCCCGCCATCGTGGGCGACAGCGACAAGCTGGCCGTGGGCGACAACGTGCTGGCCGTGGGCAACCCGCTGGGTGAGCTGGGCGGCACTGTCACCAGCGGCATCGTCAGCGCCCTGAACCGCAGTGTCTCCATCCAGAGCTCCAGCTCTGTCAACACCATGTCCCTCATTCAGATGGATGCTTCTGTCAGCCCCGGCAACTCCGGCGGCGGCCTGTTCAACATGAACGGCGAGCTGATCGGCATCGTCAACGCAAAGTCTTCCAGCTCTGATGCTGAGGGTCTGGGCTTCGCCATCCCCATCAACGACGCCATCAAGGTGGCGCAGGACCTGCTGGAGAACGGCTACGTCACGGGCCGTCCCTACATGGGCATCACCTATCTGGCTGTCACCGACGCACAGACGGCGGCACAGTTGGGCGTCAACGCCTACGGCATCTACGTCGTGGACGTCGTCTACGGCGGCCCTGCCGATAAGGCTGGCCTCAAGGCCGGCGACCGCATCGTCAGCATCGACAACACTGAGGTAGCCCAGAAGACCGACCTTGGCACCCTGATGCAGGAGCACTCCGCCGGGGACACGCTGTCCATCACCATCGCCCGCGACGGTCAGATGCAGACTGTCAGCCTGACGCTGGGCGAAAAGAACGCCGCCAACAGCGGCAATGGCACCAACGGCGCATCCCGTCAGGAGAAGTCTGCCGAGTCTGCACCCCAGCAGGACCCGCAGGGTTAAAAGTTAAGACATCCCCCAGAAGTTCCTTTCTTCTTGTTGGGCGGCTCGCCGCGTGATGCGGCGGGCCGCTTTTTATTATACCTGGCCGAAAATGGTAGCGCTGCACGGGAGAAGTGTCACTTCGCCGCCACAGACCCGGCTGGGGCCTTTCCAGAGCGCGGACGATACGCCGTCGCTCAGCAATTTCCACTGGCCGTCGGGCAGGTGGACCCGCTTTTCTTCCTCCGTGGGATTGTAAAAGACGCAGAGCGCCCGCCATGCCGCGCCGTCGCCGGGTGCGGCGGGCAAAGTCCAGCCCACGAGGGGCTGTTCCAGCGAGAAAAACTTGATAGCCGCCGGGCTGGCCGTGTCCGGGGCGCTCAGGCGGGGGAACTGCGCCCGCAGGCCCAGGAGCCCCCGGTAATAGTCCACCAGTCCGTGGAACTGCGCGGCCCGCTTCCAGTCCAGACGGTTGAGGGAGGGCGAAGAGCGGAAGCTGTTGCCCTGACCTTTTTTGGTGCGGGCGAACTCCTCGCCGGCCTGCATGAAGGGCATCCCCATGCAGGTGAGATAGATGCCCGCCGCCAGCCGGTTCTGGGCCAGCGCCGCCGAGTCGGCGGCAGTGTACTCGGGACGGGCGTACCGGACGAGCATCAGCTTGTCCCAGAGAGTGAAATTGTCGTGGGCAGAGACATAGCTGACGATTTGGGAGGGCGAATGAGCGGGCAGTTTGTCGCTGCGGCACCACGCGGCCACGGCCCCGCCGACGTCCCAGAAGCTGCCCGGCCTGCCCTCGACGTAACCCGGCTCCCGGGCGTCAAAACAGCCGCCCTTGATGACGTCGCGGGTGTTGTCGCAGAAGATGCCGATGCGCTCGGACAGCATGGCGAGGTTCGCCTTGTTGGCCTCGTACCGGTGGAGCTGGCTCCCGCCGCCCTGCCACGGCTCACCGTACATCAGGATGCTTCTGCCGCCCGGAAGAGCGTCCAGCGTGGCCCGCAGTTCGTTCATGGTGTCCACGTCATAGAGACCCATGAGGTCGAAGCGGAAGCCGTCGATGTGATATTCCTGCGCCCAGTAGAGCACCGAGTCGATGAGGTATTTCCGGGCCATGGGCCGCTCGCTGGCAAACTCGTTGCCGCAGCCGCTGCCGTTGGAGAAGCTGCCGTCCGGGTTCTGCCGGAAAAAATAATAAGGCACCGTGCTGTTCAGCGGGTTCTCGTTGCGGTACATATGATTGTACACCACGTCCATGATGACGCCGATGCCCGCCGCGTGGAGGGCGGCTATCATCTCCTTGCACTCCCGCACCCGGACTTCGCCTTTCGCGGGGTCGGTGGAGTAGCTGCCCTCGGGGACGTTGTAGTTGGTGGGGTCGTAGCCCCAGTTATACTGCCGGGTGAGGGGGCGGCTCTCGTCCACACTGCCGAAGTCGAAGATGGGCATCAGCTGCACATAGCCCACTCCCAGCCGCTTGAGGTAGTCGAGGCAGGTGGGAAAGGTGCCGGCGGAAGAAAGGGTGGTCCCCTTCTGGGTAAAGGCCATGAATTTGCCCCGCCATGCATTCCGAACGCCGCAGGCCGGGTCTTGCGAGAAGTCACGGACGCTGACCTCCCACACCGTCCGGCGGGAGGCCGGGACGATGACCCGGTGGTCGTGGTTCCAGTCGGGCGGGTCGATGCGGGGCGCGTCTAAGATCATGCTCCGCAGGCCGTTGACGCCTGCCGTCCGGGCGTAGGGGTCGCCCGTCTCGTATGCTGTGCCGTCCACCTCGACGGTAAAGGTATAGTAATGTCCGTGCTGGTCGCCGGGCAGATAGACCGACCAGACGCCCTGCCCGTGCTGTTCCAGCGGCAGGGTCCCCATGCAGGCCCCGCCGTCGCCCCGGCGGTAGAGGTTGACTGATACCTTCTGCGCCGTGGGCGCCCAGAGCCGGAGCCGGGTGCCGGAGGGGTTATATTCCGGCCCCAGAGGGCCGCTGTAGCTTGTCTGCCGTGCAAAGGCGCTGCTCTCGAACAGCGTTTTCCACTCTGCGGGCGTTTTCATTTCGTTCCATTCCCTTCGCATATCAAATCAATATAAAATTAGTGTACCCGCCTGCCCGTGGATTTTCAAGACTTTTCTTGCAAAAGGGGGCAAAGTACACTATACTGGAAAAAACGCAGGACGGAGGCAGGCAGATGGCATACACCGACGATTGGGAGAACTTGATGAACGGAGTGTTCGGCCCGGGAGGAAAACTGCGCTTTGATACGCAGAAAACGCCGCCGGAAAAGCCCGGTCTGCCCGATATGAACGCAGCCCTGCTCGAGCAGCAGAAAAAGCTGGACGAAATGCTGAAAAAACAGAACGCCGAGCTGCGCAGAGACACCACACAGGAGGCGCTGGCCCAGAGCCGGAAGATGCTTGAGGATATGGAGGCCGACGGCCTGCTGGCCAAAGGAACCACCGAAGCCAAACAGGAGCATCTGGGCAGCTTCGAAGGGCTGGCCGCTGAGGTGAAAAAGACAGTGCTGGGGCAGGACGCCTTCGTGGACGGCGTCGTGCGGGCCATGCGCCGGCCTTTCGTGCTGGGGACGGAGGCCCCCACGGCCCGGAACGTTATCCTGCTCTGCGGTGCGCCCGGCACGGGGCGGCATTTCACTCTGACGGAGACGGCCCGCTGCATGGCCGTCCGGGGTCTTTTGCAGAGCGATAAGCTGGCCGTTATGGATCTGGCGCTTTACCCCAACTCGGGGGCTGAAAAGCTCTTTTTGCAGGATCTGTACGCCGCCCTCCATGCGCCGGGCGAGATCCTGGTCTTTGAGCACTACGAGAGCTGCTACCCGGGCTTTTTGAAGACGCTGGCAGACCTGGCCGTCAAGGGCAGTGCGCCCCTGTCCAGCCGGTATCTTGTCAACAAGGAGGGCATCCTCGTGGACGCCGGAACGGCGCTTGCCCCCGGGGCGGTGAGCCGCATCACCCCCTGCGGCAAGTACCTTGTCTTCTTCTCCCAGAAGGGCCGGGAGGCGCTGGCCGATAAGTTTGGTGCGGCCTTCGTCTCGGCGCTGGGCGATGTCTGTGAGACCAGCGCCTTTGCGCGGGAAGCCCTCGCCGCGCTGGCAGCCCAGCAGCTCAACGCGCTGGCAGCAAAAGTGAAGACCCGCCTCGGCCTGACCCTGTCGGCGGGCGTGGATGTGCGGGACTATGTGGCGGCCCAGTGCAGCCCGAAGCAGGGTGCGGCGGGGCTTTCGGCCTGCTGCGATAAGATATTCCGCGCTCTGAGCGAATACTGTCTGCAAACAGATGCCACGCTTACCGGAACGATTACACTGACTGCCCGGGAGGACGGCCTAGACTTTGCCCTCAACGACGCCGGACCCCAGAAGCTCTTCGACCTGCTGCCCGCCGCTTATACCGGCGCAGTGGAAGAAATCAGGAAAGAGCTGAACAACCTCGTGGGTCTTGCACCAGTGAAGGAATACGTCTTCGGTCTTGCCGATAACATTCAGGTGCAGCAGCGCCGTGCGGCGGCGGGCCTCAAGACCGCCAGCCTCTCGATGCACATGATCTTCACCGGCAACCCCGGCACCGGCAAGACCACCATCGCCCGGCTCGTGGCAAAGTACCTCAAGGCCATCGGCGCCCTCAAGGGCGGGCAGCTGGTGGAGGTGAGCCGGGGAGACCTCGTGGGCCGCTACACCGGCCACACCGCCCCCCTGACCAACAGCGTCATCGAGAGCGCCCTGGGTGGTGTGCTCTTCATTGACGAGGCATACAGCCTCTACCGGGGTGAGCAGGACAGCTTCGGGCTGGAAGCCATCGACACGCTGGTGAAGGGGATGGAAGACCACCGCGACGAGCTGGTGGTCATCCTTGCGGGCTACACCGGGGAGATGGAGATGTTCCTGACCGCCAACAGCGGCCTTGCCAGCCGCTTCCCGAACAAGGTAGAGTTCCCGGACTACACCGCCGATGAGCTGCTGGACATCACGAATGTGCTGGCGAGGGGCAAGGGCTACAGGCTGGTCGAGAGCTGCACGGAACCGCTGCGGGGCTACTACGAGCGCCGCCAGGCAGAGGATGCCCGCACGGCGGGCAACGGACGTCTCGCCCGCAACACGCTGGAAAAGGCCATCTTCAACCAGAGCCGCCGCCTCGTGGCAGAGCCTGCGGCGGAGCTGGATTTGATATTGCCCAGTGATTTGGAATTTGAAGAATAAGCTGAACCAAAAGCCGGACACGAGAGTGTCCGGCTTTTTTGCGCTTTCTTGCGTCAAAACGGTTTCTTTTATTGACAAAACCCGCTGGGGGGGTAAAATATGGAAAAACAGGGAAACCTGAAAAATTGGAGGAATTACAATGAAAATGGCAAAAAAGCTGGCTGCTGTTCTGCTGGCCGTTGTGCTGGCACTGTCCGTCCTGACGGCCTGTTCCGGTAGTGCGGGGCCGCTGACGAAGGATAATGTCACGGATTATATCATCGACTACTATAAGACGAATGGCTACCAAGCAGAAGAGGAACAGTCTATGGAGTCGGCGGCACAGGCTGTACTGGCTTATGTGAACTCTCAGATTGGCAAGAGTGAATATAACGGCATGGCGCTTCGAGAGGCATTCTCGGCTATTATCGAGGATGCGGACGAAGATACTCGAAAAGGGTGGATGAGTAGCGTCACGCTGAAGGAAGGCTATACCTACAGTGTCAGCTGTACTTCCACCGAAGAGACGTACCGGACTGACCTCTTCAATCAGGGTAAGACGGCTTTGGTCGCTACGACGTTGGTGATGGATGAGTCTCAGAGTGAGATTTGCGGGTGGAAGTGGACACAGAAACCGGAGAAATGGCCGAACGATATTGGAGTCTGCGTCATCGAGGGCACCATCAACGGCAAGAAGTGCATGGTGGGTATGTTCCGGATACCCCAATGACCGCCCAATAACCCCCAAAAACAAGCACAGAGCCTCAGGTCAATGACCCGAGGCTCTGTTTTTTCATGTTACAGCTCTTCCATCCGCAGCAGGTAGTAAAGCACCTCGATAAGGACATTCGGCGAGAGCAGCGATGCCGCATGGCTGCCCTCGATGAGCCGCTGTTCGCGGTTGGAAGCCGTCATCACATAGTCGGCCAGCTGGGCCAGCGGGCCGTGGCTGTCACAGGTGATGACCAGCACCGGTACATCCCGCCCTTTGGCGGCAGCGGACACCTCTTCCAGTCTGGCGCTCTGCCCGGAGGCCGAGAGCACGATGAGGATGTCTTTGGGTGTCAGCGTCTGGGCAAAGGCAAGGTTCTTCTCGTGGACTGCGCTGGAAACGCACCGCTTGCCCAGGTGGCTGAACCGGATGGAGGCATCGAAGGCCACCGGCAGGCCGCCGCCCTCAGAGACCACCTCCATGACCTCGCAGCTGCGCAGCAGAGAGAGTATCTGCCGCAGCTGGCGGGTATCAATGGCCTGAATGGTGGCCCGCAGCTCCTCTTCGCGGTTTGCCAGAATGTTCAGAAGTGCCTGATGCAGCTCGTCCTGCCCTTCGTCCCGCATACGCTGGGCTTCCTGCTGCTCCATGGCGTCCCGTGCCAGCGCCAGCTGGAATTTGCGGTAGTTCTCGAATCCCAGTTTGTGGCACAGCCGGGTGATGGTGGCCTCGGACGAACAGCTCAGCCGGGCCAGTTCTGCTGACGTACACATCGACGCCCGCTTTACATCTGCAAGGATGCAGTCCGCAATGCGCCTCTCGGCGCTGTAAAGCTGGATGCCGGAACATAGCAGAGTTACTACGCTTCCGGGGGCTTCGCACATAAGTGATCCCTCCTCGCATTATGCGCAAGACACAATTTCTTCTTGAGTTCTACTTGAGATTGTAGCAGTTTTAACGAAGAAAATCAATTCAAATTTCCATAAATTTTCAAGGTTGACGGAAATTGACTTTTTCTGCCGATTTTTGTATTCCTGCACAGTTTTGCCGCAGGAAGCGCAAAAAATGCCCCTCCGCGGAGTGCGGAGAGGCATTGGGAACCAAATATTCAGCGCAGCTTAGTGCAGAAAGGCGTTTCAGCAGCCTTCCTTCTCAGCCAGCTTGCGGCCCATCAGCACGCCCATGACGGAGGCCATCATCAGGCCGCGGGTCCAGCCGGAAGAGTCGCCGAGGCAGTGCAGGCCCTTGATGTTGGTGTCGAGGTTCGAGTCCATCTTGACCTTGTTGGAGTAGAACTTCAGCTCAGGGCTGTACAGCAGGGTCTCGTTGGCGGCGAAGCCGGGGACGACCATGTCCAGCATCTTGATGAACTCGATGATGTTGGTCATGGCGCGGTAGGGCATGGCGGCGGTGATGTCGCCGGCCACGGCGTCCTTCAGGGTGGGCTTGACGTTGGACTGGGCCAGCTCCTTCGCCCAGGTGCGCTTGCCGTCGAGGATGTCGCCGTAGCGCTGCACCATGATGTGGCCTGCGCCCAGCATATTGGTCAGCTCGCCCACCTTCTGGGCGTAGGCGATGGGCTGGTTGAAGGGCTCGGTGAAGTTGTGGGAGACGAGGATGGCGAGGTTGGTGTTCTCGCTCTTCTTCTCCTTGAAGCTGTGGCCATTGACCACGGCCAGGTCGTTGTCATAGTTCTCCTGTGCCACGAAGCCGCCGGGGTTCTGGCAGAAGGTGCGGACCTTGTTCTTCCAGGGCTTCGGGTAGCCGATGAGCTTGGACTCATACAGCACCTTGTTCACCTTTTCCATGACCTCGTTTCGGCACTCGACGCGGACACCGATGTCCACGGTGCCAGGCTTGTGGGCGATATGGTGCTCTGCACAAATTTTCTCAAGCCAGTCTGCGCCGCGGCGGCCGGTGCCGATGACCACGGTGTCGCCGTAGACGGCGCGGGGCTCTCCGTCGCCCTGACGCAGCAGCACGCCCTTGCACTCCTCGTCTTCGAGGATGATGTTCTCGCACTCGGTGGAGAAGAGCATCTCCACGCCGTTGTCAGCCAGATAGTTCTGGATGGCGAGATAGAGCTGCTGTGCCTTCTCGGTGCCGAGGTGGCGGATGGGGCAGTCCACCAGCTTCAGACCGGCGTGGATGGCGTTCTTGCGGATCTCCTTGATGTCCTCGCCGGTGTAGATGC
>OGXD01002773.1_pt1 | contig 10133 bp, 9 predicted proteins | sample 1576211 | NCBI WGS metagenome assembly OGXD01 (sample SAMEA3541470, study PRJEB24748) | human gut metagenome | biome: human gut; feature: human-associated habitat; material: faeces | place: China | collected 2012
CTCTCATATTCCTATTAACAAATTGTATTGCACCATCAAGCATTTCTGCTATATTTCCTTCAATTCGCTGATTATCCAGAAATCTTTCTCCCATATCCCCAACTTCACTTATTTCATTACCAGGTACAACTATTCTCAAAGCAACTTTAGCTGTAATATTCATAAAGTGGGAATAATCAACTTTTGCATAGGAACATGCGTGGTAAAAGGTATTGAGAGATTTTGTGGTAATCCCAGACAAAAAGTGCTGATATAAAAATCGAATGGAATGTACAGATTCCAATGTTAGTATTGATAAAACGAGTAAAAACAAAGTATCTGCTGTTGGAGCAGAAAAAGTTTCAAAATAAAATGTTTTGGAGCAAACTCATTATACATCAGAAAGCCATGTACGATATTTTTTTATGAAAAAGTTGTAAAGTGGTGTAAAGATTAATGTTCTTTGTATTGGCACCGAAAATATATTTATTTCTCCGCGGCTTTTCTTCCAGGATGGGAGAGTGCCGCGGAGAATTTTTTGCGAAGAAAGAATTGTTATAGCTTTTGTAATTCCGGGAAAACCTTTATCTAAGAAAAAAATACAATATCAACATGAATATCATGAATATAATATTGGAGGCTGTGAATATTCCCAAATACTTCCCTCTCAGATTCCTGTTTTCTTCTGCAATATATTTGAAACTTATCAGGCTTGCCATGGATGCAATCAGAGTGCCGAGACCTCCAATATTGGTTCCGACAATTAAAGCCCGGTAATTATCTGTAAAGCCGGATAAAAGAAGCGCAGCGGGAACATTGCTCATAATCTGACTGGCAAGAACAGCAGTAAGTGTTTCCCTTCCTGCCATGATTCTTTCCAGAAAACTGCTGAATTGCGGAATCCTTCCAAGGTTGCCGATAAAAATAAATAATGCGATAAAGGTGGCAAGCAGGGAGTAATCCACCCTGCTTATATTTTCCCTGTTTCTTAGCAGCATATATATAAGAACCAATACAAGAGGAATCTGGTATTGAATGATACGTGCAACAGTGAGCAGGCAGATTGTAAATAAGATCAGGTAAGCGGCCAGGTATTCCATGTTAAGTTCTTTTCTGTCAGAGAATCCCAAAAGAGTTTTATCTTTTTCTAAACCGCATACGTGAGGTGCTTTGGCAGCGGCTACCTGTATCCATATCAGAAGAAGGATAAGTGCTGTGGCAGAATAGGGAAGCATCAGAGTTATTAATTCTGCCACGGACATCCCTGCTCTGGCATATAGATAAAGGTTCTGCGGATTTCCGATTGGTGTTAGCATGCTTCCGAGATTAGCAGCGATTGTCTGCATGGCTACTATTTTAAGAAGCCAGTAATTGCCCAGTTCCTTTGGCAGTTTATGCACAATGATCAGTGCAAGAGGAACAAAAGTAATCAATGCCACATCATTGGTGATCACCATTGACAGGAAGAAACATAAGAGTACCAACAGCCTGATCACACCCACAGTTCCCGATGTTCCCATCAGCAATTTTTTGGCAAGTATATCAAAAACACCAACAGCCTTCAAACCAGCTACAATTGCCATCAAACAGAAGAGGAGCCCGAGAGTCCTGAAATCGATATAAGTAAAATAAGCCTTATCCGGTCTGACCCAGAACATAGAAAGAAGCGCCAGTATCACTGCAATTGACAAAACGGTTTCTTTCCTGAAAAAAACATATAATTTTTGTAACATAATATTTCCTTTCCGGTCTGATACGACTGCGTATAAGTATATCACAGAAACATCCAGAAAAAAAGAATATCATCTTGTATTGTGGATTGTGTTTGCGATTACTGCCTCATTCCTGTATAACACCACTTTACAACTTTTTCTGTTCCGACAGCAGATACCTTATTTCTGCTGATATTATCCATACTGACCTTAGAATCTGCACATTCCATCCGGTTTCTGTATCAGCATTTTTTATCCGAAATAACGGAGAAATCACTGAATGCATTTTATTGTGCATGTTCCTATGCAAAGATTGATTATTCCAGATTTATGAATACCACTGTCAGGATTACTTTGAAGCTGATACCGGATTCATTGCAGACGCAGCCTGTATTTCTGTGCATGGATGATACGATGGTATCTAAATTTGACACAAAATTTGAAAATGTTTCAAAACTCTTCCAGAATATGGATCTGATTGGCAATGCAAGGATTGATTCTGTCATGTATGATCCTGCTCCTGCACATACCGGCCGCATAGGACGTCCCGCCAAACATGGGAAGAGACTTACTGTTGAAACAAGCTACTATGAACAGAAAACGTTCTGCCTTTTTGTAACTATATGGTGCGAAGCTGCAAAGGGATTGAAATGCTTGTCAATCTGATTAACATCAGTTACTGTGCCATGAAGATTCTGCCCTATCAGAACGAACATTTTTCTGAGTACCGTACAAAAAGCGTACAGGAGTTTCGTTTTGAATTAAGTCAGGGCATTCGTTTTGTGATAATCAATAATTACCGAGTATGTTTTATCAGAATACAATATAAATGAGATTGCAGAGCGTGTAAAGAAATATATAGAAAATGCCCCTCAATATCCTTATAGACTTATTAAAAGACTTATAGAAGTATAATTATATAGCATATAACAGAATAGATTATATTATAAAAGAGTGTAGCCGTTATGTGGTTACACTCTTATTTTATGCTATTTATGTAGTTATTTGATATTATAATATGGAGTGTCGGGGTAGTAAAAACTAATATATGTATGTTATATTCTGTAATAGCATATAGTTGGTTGTTCTATACACTGGGTTAATTTTTAAAGCTTATCTTATATATTCCACTCTACTAAAAATTACTCTTAACAAAAACCTTATAATACTCATCATCTAAACTAATAAGACTTTTCTCACCGTCTTTCCACTCTATAGCAATAAGGTATTCTTTTTTCTTTTTGCCATTAACTCCTGCGATTGCACCTAATCTACCAAATAATGCTACGCCTAAAGCACCTTTCCAGAATGAATACTGGTCTTTGTTGGATTCGTCAATTACTGTGTAGGAAGAAATGTAGCGTGGAATAAGACCACCATCACATATAAGCATATCTTTACTATATAAGATTTTTTCATCTTTATATTTACCCTCTAGTACAATATTTATTTTAGACATATATAACCCTCCTGAAATTATATTCTTATAAATTGCAAGTCCTTTTTATCGGACACATTATTTTGCATAATGACAATAAGAAAATATCTATAGAACTGAAAGAAGGGATTTTTATGGCGGTTACCAATAATATAAGAGAAATACGTGAACAGCGAGGCATTTACCAGGATGACCTTGCCGCTGCTATTGGATACAGCACCAAAACTGTCGGCAGGATAGAGCGTGGGGACAGCACCCCATCTGCCGAATTTATGCTGCGGATATCAAAGTACTTTAATATGCTGGTGGAAGATGTATTCCATGTGGAAGATTGAGTCGGAGCAGCAATCCGGTTCACCTTCTATTTTGGACAGCTTTTCATGTCCTTATCAACAACTATAGTTTTTTTGATAAATGCTTGACTGTAAACCTTGTTTATAGCTTATTATTAAGTAAAATAGAGTTGCTCGAAAGGAGGGCATAATATGACTATAAAAGACGTAGAAGAGCGAACAGGTTTATCCCGTTCTAATATCCGTTTTTATGAAAAGGAAAAACTTATTGAGCCTTCGAGAAATGAAAGTAATGGTTATAGAGATTATTCTAAAAATGATGTGGAAAATATAAAGAAGATTGCATATCTACGTACATTGGGAATTTCTATTGAAGATATACGAAATATTATATCCGAAAAAGTAACATTGCAGGAAATGCTTGAGAAGCAAAAGGAAGTATTAAAAAATCAGATTACTGATTTGAATAAGGCGAAACTCATGTGCGAAAAAATGCTGGATGAAGGAAGTATTAGTTATGAAAAATTACAGGTAGAACAGTATGTAACAGATTTTCATGACTATTGGAAAGATAATCGAACTGTTTTCAAACTGGATTCAGTCAGCTTTTTGTATATATGGGGAAGTATGCTTACCTGGACTATGATTACCGCACTATGCTTGATTATTGGGGCTTTGTCTTATTCTAAGTTGCCGACAGAAATTCCAGTACAATGGAGTAAAGGAGTGGCAACATCCCTAGTTAATAAAAACTGGATTTTTATTTGTCCTGTTATATGTATCATAATCCGTTATTTATTAAAACCTTTTATCTATGCGAAATTGCAGATGAACAATTATTATGGAGAAATTATAACAGAGTATTTGACAAATTATATGTGTTTTATGAATAAAAAAGCCCCGCCGCAGCGGGGTTTTTTTATAGGAATTTATCAAGTTCAGTCTCGACACGCTTATTTATTTTAACTTTAGGATTTTCCATAATCGTTCCTCTTGCGACAACCATTTTTACATGTCGTAATGCTCTGAGGTCATCGAGTGGGTTTTCCTCGGTTACAATCATATCTGCACATTTATCTTTTTCGAGCGTACCGGTAATATCACCGATTCCCGCCATTTCGGCAGCTCTTGCGGTTGCCGTATACAGTGCAAACGCATTGGAAACGCCCGTATATTTGTGGAAATAATACAATTCTCTCCAGAAATCATACTGTGTAATCCACGGACATCCGACATCATTGCCAAGAACGACAGGTATATCATTTTCAAGTGCCGCTTTCGCACATGCAATTATTCCCTCAAACACAACATTTCCGTTAAACTGTTCAACTTCAGTTGCGTTGGTAATCGAACGATCAAACAATGCATACGGAAGTGCAGGCGAAATTGTTGTGCAAAGAAATGCTTTTCTTTCCTTGAATAACTTAATTGTATCATCATCAATTTTTGCACCGTGTTCAATTGAGTCAACACCATTTTCAAGAGCAACACGCACCCCCTGCGGAGATTCGACATGTGCAGCAACTAAATAGCCATTTTCATGTGCCTTGTCACAGACTACCTTTACCATTTCCGGAGACATTTTCAGTTCACCCGGAACACCTTTTTCTTTTGCGTCCATTACGCCGCCAGTAATCATAAGCTTTATCAAATCAACCTTTTCTTTTTCCGATTGCTCCAGATGTTTTAAGGCTGTATCTATACTGTCCGCCGCAACAGCAACAGAGCCAGCCATATGTCCGCCAGGCACGGAAATCCCTTCATTAGCGGCAAGTATTCTAGGTCCCATCTTTGTTCCTGCATTAATCTCATCTCTTAATTTTGTATCAAAACTTCCAAGTCCGCCAACCGTTCTTATTGTTGTCACACCGCTCATAAGCTCTGTTTTTGCAAATCCGGCAACCATACCGTATGCAATTGAACGCATAAGTGCATTTCCCATAAGTATTTTTACAAGTTTCTCATTATCACGCTGTTTTTTCTGCGGCTTGCCATTACCTGCAAGGTGAACATGCATATTTATAAGACCGGGCATAATATATCTGCGTTTTAAATCAACTTTTTCATATCCATTCAAATCCGTGCCTGCCTTGACAATATCCTCAATTTTATCATTGTCCGTAAGTATGACGAAGCCCTCTTTTACCTGCATATCTTTGGTTCCGTCAAGTATTTTTCCGTTAATATAAGCATATTTCATATTTTTATACCCCGTGTTTTTGAAATGTTTATTTAATACCAATTAATCAAAATCTTACGCACTGATTGACTTTCCTGTGTAAAGCTGATAGTATCTGCCTTTTTCTTCCATAAGCTGGTCATGTGTACCACGCTCAATAATTCTTCCCTGTTCCATAACCATAATACAGTCTGCATTCCGTACCGTAGAAAGACGATGAGCGATAACAAATGAAGTTCTTCCTGTCATAAGTGCATCCATACCACGCTGTACAAGTTTTTCTGTACGTGTATCAATAGAAGAAGTCGCCTCATCAAGAATAAGAACAGGAGGATCTGCAACTGCCGCCCTCGCTATTGCAAGAAGCTGACGCTGTCCCTGACTAAGGTTCGCACCACCGCCGGTAAGCACTGTGTTATAACCATCAGGAAGTCTTTTTATAAATCCATCAGCATTAGCAAGCTTTGCGGCAGCTATACATTCTTCATCAGCTGCATTGAGTCTTCCATATCTGATATTGTCCATAATCGTGCCTGTAAAAAGGTTGGTATCCTGTAAAACAATGCCCAGGCTTCGGCGTAAATCGTCTTTTTTAATATGATTAATATTAATTCCATCATAACGGATTTTACCATCCTGTATATCATAAAACCTGTTAATAAGGTTGGTAATTGTTGTCTTTCCGGCACCGGTAGAACCTACAAACGCAAGCTTCTGACCAGGTTTTGCGAACATTTTTATATCGTGAAGCACGATTTTGTCAGGATTATATCCAAAATCAACTCCATCAAATGTAACATCACCCTGAAGTCTTGTATACATTTCATCTTTGTTTGCAGCATTTGGTTTTTTCCATGCCCACATCTCTGTCAGTTCTTCAGTTTCATGGATTTCACCATTTGAATCATAACATATATTTACAAGTTCAACATCACCTTCATCTGTCTCTGGTACTTCATCACAAAGGTCAAATACCCTGCCGGCACCTGCCATAGCCATTACAATACTGCTTACCTGCTGGCTTATCTCTGTTACAGGCTGTGTGAAACTCTTGTTTAATGAAAGAAATGCTACAAGTGTACCAATTGTAAGTCCTGAAAAGCCGCTTAATGCAAGCACACCACCTACAAGTGCACACAAAACATAACTTATATTTCCTATATTTTCATTGATAGGCATTGTAATATTTGCAATTTTATTAGCATTGTTGGCACTTTCTCTTAACTTGTTATTAATCTGCTTAAACTGTTCAAGACTTTCCTGCTCATGACAGAATACCTTAACAACCTTCTGCCCTTCCATCATTTCCTCAATATAAGCATTTACTTTACCGATATCTTTCTGCTGTTCAATGAAATATCTGCCAGATGCAGCGGAAAGCTTTGATGTCACAAAAAGCATAATTGCAACCATAATAACAGATACAATTGTAAGTGGTATATCAAGAACTATCATACTTACAAATGTTGATACAAGTGTTATAAGTGAATTAAGAACCTGTGGAATACTCTGGCTTATAAGCTGTCTTAATGTATCAATATCATTTGTATATACCGACATTATATCTCCATGTGCATGTGTATCAAAATATCTGATTGGAAGTGATTCCATGTTAGTAAACATCTCTGTACGGAGCTTTTTCATAGTACCCTGACCAACATTTACCATAATTCTGTTATATCCGTAGGAACATAAAACACCCACTGCAAATATTGCTACAAGTTTTAAAAGAGCCTGTGCAAGCGGTGAATAATCAGGAACTGCCATCTGGGTAAGAGGCACAATGTAATTATCAATAAGTTTCTGTATAAATAAAGTTCCACATAATGTCGTAAGTGCCGAAACCAATATGCAAACGACCACCATGAAACATGCCAATTTATAATTTTTTACTATATAAGAAAGAAGTCTTTTTAATAATAAAAGCGGATTCTTCTCTTTGTTCTCATTTTTATTTTTCATGTCTTCCTCCTATTCTCACTATTCTGCCGATTCGTCGAAATCGCCGCCGCCCTGCATCTGAACTTCACAGATTTCGCGGTAAACTTTGTTATTTTCCATAAGATTCTCATGTGTATCAAAGCCACTGACTTTTCCATCTTCAAGAACAATAATTCTGTCGGCATCCTGAATACTTGAAATTCTCTGCGAAACTATAAGCTTTGTTGTTCCCGGAATTTTCTGGGCAAATGCCTGTTTGATTTTTGCGTCTGTTGCAGTATCTACAGCACTTGTCGAATCATCAAGAATAAGAACCTTTGGTTTTTTAAGCAATGCTCTCGCAATACAGAGTCTCTGTCTCTGACCACCTGAAACATTAGTACCGCCCTGTTCTATCCATGTATCATACTTCTTAGGCATTCTCTCGATAAATTCATCAGCACATGCCTGTTTACATGCCTCAACACAATCTTCATATGAAGCATTGTCATCACCCCATCTGAGATTGTCAAGTATTGTTCCTGAAAACAGGACATTTTTCTGTAATACTACAGCCACCTGATTACGGAGTGCATCCATATCATAAGTTCTTACATCTTTTCCGCCAACACATACAGAACCTTCAGTAACATCATAAAGACGGCTTATAAGGCTCACAAAACTTGATTTTCCGCATCCTGTACCACCAATAATACCAATTGTCTCACCTGCATTAATATGAATATCAATATCATGTAAAGTATCCTCTGTACTGTTTTTTCTGTATGAAAAATTAACATGATTAAAATCGATTCTTCCGTCTTCCACTTCTTCATAAGGTTTTTCCGGATTGGCAAGGTCCGCTTTTTCATTAAGAACTTCTGAAATACGCCTTGCACTTGCCGCACTCATTGAAACCATTACAAATATCATTGAAAGTATCATAAGTGCCATAAGCATGTTCATTACGTAACTGAACATTGATGTAAGATTACCAGTTGTAATTGAACCCGACACAATAAAATGTGAAGCAAACCATGACAATGCAACAATACATCCATATACAACAAGCATCATAGTCGGATTGTTAAATGCAAGAAATGACTCGGCTTTAACAAATGTTTTATAAAGATTATCTGCCGCTTTATTAAACTTTTTATTTTCATGCTCCTCACGTACAAATGCCTTAACAACACGGATTCCTGAAATATTCTCCTGAACGCTCGCATTGAGTTCATCATATTTTTCAAAACCTGATGTAAAAACCGGTGTTACTTTATATATAATAAAGAAAAGTACAAATCCTAAAAATATAAGTGCAACAAGAAATATAATACTTAATCTCGGACTTATTATTACACACATTGTAATACTGCAAATCATCATGAGAGGTGCTCTCACAACACTCCTTATTATCATCTGATAAGCATTCTGTACATTAGTTACATCAGTTGTCATACGTGTTACAAGACCTGCTGTACTGAATTTATCAATATTAGAAAATGAAAATGTCTGTATATTTTCATACATTTTCTCTCTCAGATTACACGCAAATCCTGTTGATGCTGCCGCCCCATACTTTCCTGCCTGTATACCACAAAAAAGGCTCAAAAATGCTATAATAAGCATTATTCCACCATAAATACCAACCTTTCTCATATCTCCGGCCTGTATTCCTTTATCAATTATTGAGGCTGTTATAAATGGAATAAGAATTTCCAAAAAAACTTCAACTGCAGTAAATATTGGCGTTATAATTGATTCTTTTTTATATTTGCCCATACATTTTGCTAATGTTTTTATCATATTTTTATCATTCTCCCTTCGATTAAATTCACCTTATAAGTCTACAGTCAGCATGACTTGATACTGTCATATACTTTCTGCAAAAGATTTCTAAGCTGTCCTTTTTCATCATCATTAAGTGCCTTTAAAAGTTCCCTCTCATTTTCATCCATTGAAGCTCTTGCCGTCTTGCATATCTCCTCACCTTTTGCCGTGAGCTTTACATGTTTGATTCTTTTATCATTTGAATCATAAAACCCCTCTATCATCCCATTTTTTTCCAGACGTGCAGCAATTCCTGCCATCGTTGCCTGTTTAACTTCAAAATGCTTTTCAAGTTCTTTTAGCGTTATCGTCTCATCGGCTGCCTCGCTGATAGTTGCGAGGACCTTAATCTGCGAAAGGGTGACATCATTGCACATCAACGTATTATTAGCCTTTCTTCCAAGTGCATCGTTAAGTCTCTTTATAAGTTCACCGCAATGCAATGTTTCTCCAAACATATGCTCATTCCTTTTCATAAAATTTGATAAATAGTTTCTTCTAGATGCTCTAATATATTACAAAAATAATCGGCTCTGCGTCTTAAGCGTCTGGCTCTTTGATGACAGTTATCTTCAAGTTGTCAACTTTAATCAATCTTTCTTGTCTGCATTTTGGACAATAAAGGGGATAATTCTCCAAAACAGTGTCCTTCCTAATTTTATTACGGGTTTTGCTCCCACAAACAGGACACAATATCCATTCGCATTTCATCATAATTAGTCTCTAATCCTTTCAAATCTCATTTTATATGACTTTTGCAAGCTGTTAAGCTAACTTGTGGA
>OGXD01002774.1_pt1 | contig 10131 bp, 8 predicted proteins | sample 1576211 | NCBI WGS metagenome assembly OGXD01 (sample SAMEA3541470, study PRJEB24748) | human gut metagenome | biome: human gut; feature: human-associated habitat; material: faeces | place: China | collected 2012
GATCCGAAATTTTCGTCGATGGCCTTCAGCAGCGCGCCCGTGGGACGGGTCTGCGCCTTGGGCGAAAGTTCGTCGAAGAAGAATTCGTGGTTCCACATCTGCGCGGCGTTGTTGAAGATCGCGCCGTCGGCCGAAACGACGATATCCTCCAGCGGCTGCTCGGCATAGGGGGTATCGACAATCAGTTCGTTGAGTTTATTCACGTATCCCACGTAATGCTTGTCGTGGTGGAAGCGCAGCGTCTCTTCGGAGACCTGCGGTGCGAGAGCGTCATAAGCGTAAGGCAGGTCCTTCGGAGTGAAGCGCGCCTGTTTTGCAGTGTCTGTTGCCATAAGCGGTAAAATTAATAGTGAAACAATGAGGTTTAACATAGTCTTTGTCGTTTTTTATTGTTCTTCGAGAGGTTCGAAGGCCCATTTGCCTTCGCCGCAGACCGGACATATCCAACCGTCGGGCAGATCGTCGAATGCCGTGCCGGGAGCGATGCCGTTTTCGGGATCACCCAGCGCCGGGTCGTAAATATACTCGCAGACGGTGCAACGATACTTTTTCATAGCGCGAAAGAATTAAAAAATACACACCGGCTTTCACAAATATAATACCGATACCAAAGATCTCAAAATATTTTCGTAATTTTGAGTATACGAACAACAAATTACAACCTAAAACGCTCTTTTGTATGACACTTCCGTATGCAGAACCCTACAAGATCAAAATGACCGAGGCCATCCGCACCTCCACGCGCGCCGAACGCGAGACATGGATCCGCGAAGCCAGCTACAACCTCTTCAAACTGCGCAGCGATCAGGTCACGATCGACCTGCTGACCGATTCGGGAACGGGTTCGATGAGCGACCGCCAGTGGGCGGCCATGATGACCGGCGACGAAAGCTACGCCGGCGCATCGTCCTATTTCCGGCTCAGGGAGACCATCTCCCGGCTCTTCGGCATGCCTTTCTTCCTGCCCACGCATCAGGGGCGCGCCGCTGAGAACGTCATCTTTTCGGCGCTGCTCAAAGAGGGCGACATCGTGCCGGGCAACTCCCATTTCGACACCACAAAGGGACACATCGAGTTCCGCCGCTGCCACGCCGTGGACTGCACCATCGACGACGCGGCCGACACCCAGAAGGAGCTGCCGTTCAAAGGCGAAATGGACATCGCCAAGCTCGAAAAGCTCCTGCGCGAAAACCCGCGCGAGAAGGTTCCGTGCGTGGTGCTGACCATCACCAACAACACGGCGGGCGGACAGCCCGTGTCGATGCGCAACATCCGCGAAACGGCCGAACTGTGCCGCCGCTACGGCGTGCCCCTGCTGATGGACTCGGCGCGCTTCGCCGAGAACGCCTACTTCATCAAAACCCGCGAGGAGGGCTACGCCTCGAAGACGATCAAGGAGATCGTCCGCGAAATCTACACCTATGCCGACATCATGACCATCTCGGCCAAGAAGGACGGCGTGGTGAACATGGGCGGCTTCGTGGCCATGCGCTCCGAGGAGCTTTACAAACGGGCCATGACCTTCAGCATCATGTTCGAGGGCTACGTGACTTACGGCGGCATGTCGGGCCGCGACATGGACGCGCTGGCCGTGGGACTGGACGAGAACACCGAATTCGAGCAGCTCGACGCCCGCATCCGTCAGGTGAAACTGCTGGGCGACCTGCTCGACGAATACGGCGTCCCCTACCAGCGTCCGGCAGGCGGACACGCCATCTTCGTCGATGCGAAAAAGGTGCTGCCCAACCTCCCGAAGGAGCAGTTCATCGCCCAGACGCTCGCCGTGGAGCTTTACCTCGAAGCGGGCATCCGCGGCGTGGAGATCGGCTCGATCCTCGCCGACCGCGACCCCGACACGCACGAGAACCGCTATCCGCGGCTCGAACTGCTGCGTCTGGCCATCCCGCGCCGGGGCTATTCGGACAACCACATCCGCGTGATCGCCGCCGCCTGCCGCAACATCTACGAACGCCGCGCCGAAATCACCACCGGCTACCGCATCACGTTCGAGGCGCCGATCCTGCGGCACTTCACCGTGGAGCTGGACAAAATCTGACGCCCGGAATCCGGCGGTCAGACGGCCGCCGAATCGCCGGCTCTTCCGTAAAGAAGCCCCGGCGCAAAACACGCCTTACACCGCAAACGACGCTGCAACACTCCGGTTGCAGCGTTGTTTCTGCCGTAAAAACCAAACGGCTTCCACCTTCAAGCCGGCTTCCGCCAGCCAAGCCCCGCACCGTCTCCGTTCCGGCTGTCCGGCTCCGTCTCACTTGTCCTCGCTCCATGCCACTCTGCATCCCATTCCGCTCCACCCTATCCCTTCCCGCCTCATCCTGCACCTCCGGCCCATTCCCTCCCGCGCACCTTTCCGTCCGACTCCCCTCTCCCTATTCCTTCCCGCATCCCCCTATTTCGTCCCGTCCCTCCCCATTCCCCTCCGTTCCGTCATTCGCCCGGCTCCGTCCACCGAAATTATTCATCGAAAAAGCAGAAAAATACGCCGATTTTTTTGTTTTTTCATTTCCTCGCCCTATATTTGTCCTACAAATAAGATTATTCTATTCAATACCTACCCATTCATTACCGACAGGACTAACTAATACTCAATAATCATGTTCAAATTATCCGGACTCATTCCCGCCGTCTTCACGCCGTTCGACAAAACGGGCGCAATCAATTTTTCGCAAATCCAGCCCTACGCCGACAAACTCATCGCCGAAGGGGCCTACGGCGTCTTCGTCTGCGGCTCGACAGGCGAATGCACCTCGATGACCGTCGCCGAGCGCAAGAGCGTGCTCGAAGCGTGGACCAAAGCCGTAGCAGGCCGCATCCTCATCATCGCCCACGTGGGCGGCACCTGTCAGGCCGACTGCATCGAACTGGCCCGCCATGCCGCCGGACTGGGGGTAGACGCCGTAGGCGCCGTCGCCCCGTTCTACCTCAAACCCGGCTCGGTCGAGGAACTGGTGGCCTTCTACAAACCCATCGCCGCCGCATGCGCACCGCTGCCCTTCTACGCCTACCACATTCCCTCGATGACGGGCATCAACCTGCCGATGATCGACTTCCTGAAGAAAGGCTCGCAAGAAATTCCCAACCTGAACGGCATCAAGTTCACGTCGAACAACTTCATGGAGATGATCGAGTGCATCCGTTTCGACGGCGGCCGCTTCGACATCCTCAACGGGTTCGACGAAATGCTGCTCTGCGGCATGGCCGTCGGCGCGCGCGGCGGCGTGGGCAGCACCTACAACTACTCGCTCCGCACCAGCCCGGCATAACCGCCCGACACCTCCGGATCATAACCTGCAACCAACGGGGCGATCACGGCCACACCGTGCACCAGCACCCGCAAACCGGCATACCAGCGGACCAGAGGCAGCCCATAGGATTTGCGCAGCGCCAGCGAGCAGAGGAGCGCAACCGGCAGCAATGCCCCGGCAAGTCCCAGCAGCTGCATTCCGGCGGTCAAGCCGTCGAGCCGCAGGTTCCCGTTCACGCACTGCATCAGCAGCGCGAAAGACCATTCGCCCAGCCGGGTCATGCCGTAAGCGCCGAACAGCCACACCGGCCCCGGCAGTTCATCGAGATTTTGCAGGAAAGGGGATTTCATAAGACGGAAACGATAAATGTTCAGCGACAAAGGTAATAATTTTCGCGGATTGTCCTTTACGCCGCTTCCGCCGGCCCGTTGCAACCGGCCGTGAATTTTGCGGATTCGGTAATTTTCGGACATGGCATATCAGACTCAGCGTTTCGGACCGGTCATTTCGTCCGACAGCCAGAAAAGTGCATTTCGCATACCCGGAAAAAGACCGCGCACCCTCCCGAAAGAGGATGCGCGGAACAACAGATCAGACAAGATCAAACTGCCGGGCGCAATCGCCCTCAGTCAATCTACTGCACTTCATCCATATTGATTTCATAACCGGCCGGAACGAAGGTCCAGTCCTGCGCACGGTTGCCGTTGGCGTTGGTGACAGTCAGACCGTTGTACAGGCCGCTGGCCGTAGCGCTGAACATATTCAGCGGATTGACCTGAGAACTGCGGCGCAGATTGAAGAACATGAACGCACCGTAGCCCTGGCTTCTTGTACGTGTTGCAAGTGAATTGAGGGTAGAAGGATTGGTAGATCCGCCGAGGTTGGTCGATACAGGCGACCAACGTGTTTTGTCTACGAGACTGGCACCGACGAAAGAGGTACCGAAATAACCGTGATAAGCGTAGTCGATGCAAGCTCTTGCTTCAGTACTGATAGAGCTGGTATAGCCCCAATCGAATACCGTGATAAGCTTATCGGCGGGCATCAGCGCATGCAGTTTGAGGATGATCTCGCTATACGACGTGGAATTGGTGGAGCCTCCATCATCGGCGTACTCATCATCGAATCCGATGCCGTCGAGTCCGTATTTTGCCACGGCATGGGCCAGAATCTGGGCGAACTGCGTGGTCTGCGTGCTGTTCATGCTGGCGACGCCGATGCCCTGATGGTCACCGAGTACGGTAAGCAGGACTTTGATGCCCTTGTCCTGCAGCGGTTTCACATAAGTCAGATAACCGTTGTTTTCCAACAGATTGGTCATCTTGTCATTGAGGTAGAGGGTCGGCTCGACCACACCGTTGACCGTACGTTTACGGACGTTCGATGCGAAGAGTTCCACGATACCGGCAAACGGCTTGCCGTTCGACATCGTGTAGTCACCCGCGTTAAGCGGGTTGGTGTCATTGGTTTCGACATAGATCGCCACGACCGGCGTATCGCCGAATGCGCGGGTTTCGGGAGCCTGTCCCTGATCCATAGTCGGTTCTTCGGCCTGCTGGCAGGAGAATATTGCGGCTCCGATAAAGAGAGCCATCGATAATTTAAATAAGTTTTTCATGACGCAAAAATTTAAGTTAGTAATTGATTTTCCCCCTTTGGCGGGAGCGTTATTGCAAGGAGTGATTTGTTCTTGGGGTTTGTTCATACGCATAAAGTTTTAAAAGGTTTTTATAATTCTGCCGGAACTTTTCCGGCATTTTTCCGATTCTGTTCTTTACCAATCTTTTGTCCATTTATTATATCCGCGACTGCCGTCGTCCAACTCACCCAACTTAGAAGCATCGAATCCATACTCATTTTCCGATAAGTAACTCGTACCCCAAGGGCTTTCGTCGATAAGGTAGACTCCGTCGTCGGCGAAAAATTTATATCCATCCGTGATACTGCTGGTCCATGTACTCTCGTACTTGTCCTGAAGCACCGTACGCATCTCTTCGAAAACCAGAATATTGCTCTGCTTATATCCGGCATCGCGCCAGAGAAAGACAGGTGCGATTCGCTCAGTCGGGTTTGTTTCCGCCTCTCCCGTATACCACGGAATATTGACGCATCCGTATTTGGCGGGAGCGAGTCCTGCGATCGGCGTGCGGGGCCATTCCGCCGAAACAAACGCGGCGCCCTGATGCCACGGATCGACGATCTGCATGTCTTTGGAGTTATCCAGATAGCCGGACCACGCATAGTCGAGGTATTTGCCGACCTCGATGCCGCCCATAGCCGCAGTATCCCAGAAATATTCGGTAGGCTCCATATGGTCGGTAAGCGTTACGAGCAGTCCGTCGCCCAGCGCTTCGCGCACGGCTTTGATCAGTTTGGGGTACGACGTCGTATTCATCGCCGGCATGCCCTCTTTGCCGTAACCGGAATTCCGGTCCCAGAAATTCACGCCATCAAGTCCGTATTCGGTAACGACCGCCTTCACCTGCGCCGTGAAATCGGCGATCTGCGCATCGGTGAGGTTGCAGAATCCCAATCCCTTGCCGCCGCCTTCGATGCTGATGCAGACCTTGCGGCCCTTATCCTGCAACGGACGGATATACTTGGTCGCATGGCCGAGGACATAGCGCATGTCGGCACCCAGATTCAGTAAAGCCCGCGACGTTGCAGCGTCGTAATCGAGCACGACCGTACGCAGATTTACAATATCGCCGATGGTTCTCGTACCGTCGGGTCGTTCCGGCCATGCATTTTCCCAATTTTCGTCCAGTTTGGACATCAGGTATTCATCTACGAGCAAGGGTTGATACAGAGCGGTATTGAGGTAAAATACCGTGAACACCTGTTCCTGATTGAGTTTGTACTCACCCATCTGGAGACCGCGGACCGTAAGCAGGTAATTGACAGTCTGCCGTTCGGTATCCGCAGCGTCCGCAGCGTCCGCAGCGACCGTCAGGGGCAGGTAATACTCGCCCGGAGCAAGATTCTCGGCAAAAAAACGGATACGTTTGAGCGCCGAATGCTGGGCATCGCCTGCAATGTCCAGCTTCTTGCCGTCGGGAAAGTCGTAATTGGCTTCGGGCAGCAGAGTGCGTTCCGTCTCGCCCTCCCCGGCTTTCACGGCCGCTTCGAGGGACAGCGCCGATCCGAGCGGCCTGGTGAGTTGATAATAGAAGTTATCGGTCACGAATCCGTTGCCTTCGGTCAGAAATACGCGCACCTCGTCCCGGACGCTCCGGGTACTGCGCAGCATGCCGTAGGTATTCTCAAGCCCGTCCTTGTCGGGCAGTTTGCCTCCTTCGCGTTCCACGGGGTCGGCGTCGCAGGCCGTAAGGCCCGCGAGCGCCGCCGCGCAGAACAGCGTCACTACTAATAAATTCTGTATCTTTTGCGTCTTCATAATTTACTCCTCCACTTCATTAATTTTCGGAATCTCGATGCCGTCGGGCCACTTCAGGTCGTATTTCGCCTGACCGTCGTTGCCGTAGCGCGAGTAATCCTTCACCGTATTGCCCTTGCCGTCGTTGAATTTCCAGTAACCAAGCAGCGTCGGGTCGTCCTTCGGGTTCTCGACGTTGTACATGTTCTCCCAGATCTGTTCGGGAGTGCGGGCGACGGACCAGACGCGCGCCTCGGCGATCTTGCCGTTCAGCGGACGGTAGTCGTTGTACGAATAACTGATAAAGAACTGGCGGGCTTCGCTGTAGGTATCGTAGCCGAGCGTCTTGTACTGATCCTTCTTGCCCGGATCGGTCTCGTTGTCCCACAGGTCGTACAGCGCGCGGCGGGCCAGATGGATGAAGTTCTTGTCGTCCAGTGCGACCGGCCCCATCTCGGTCCCCTCGCTCTGTATCCTGCCGTTGACATAGACACGCACGACGCGGGTGTTCTGGTCGTAAGTGCAGGCGACATGATACCAGTAGCCCTTCTGGAGGACCTTCGTGTTGTCGCGTCCGGGGAATTTGCCGAATCCGACGCCCGAACCGTCGAACTGCAGCTGTTCGCGCTCGAAGTTCGTGTCGCCGATACGCAGCAGCGCATAGTCCTCCTCGCCCATCACGGTCGAAATGCTCACCGGATTGCCCTGAATGTCGGTCAGCGCGAAATCGTCGATGTAGATCAGCGCTTCGTAGGTCATGGCCCGGAGTTTATTCCACGGCATGCTGTTGTCGCCGTACTTGTCGAGCGACGGGAATTCGATCCAGTTGTCCGTAAGCTGCGCCGCGACGGTGATGGCCGAAGAGCGTTTGACGACATAATAGGCGGCCTCGGAGCCTTTCAGCACCGACATCGACGAATGGGAGATGCGCACCGGCAGCAGATAGGTCTCGTCGATGGGCAGCGCGCCGATCTGCTGTTCGCCTTCGCCCATCAGCCCTTTCAGGCGGAGCGTCACCACCTCCGACGCGGTCTTGCCGGCATGGATGGTCACGTTGTCGGACGACAGCTCGTAATACTTCGCGTCGAGCATTTTCCAGTCCGAACCGTAGCGGGCGTTGTAGGTCGCCACGAGCGACGGATCCACCGTGAGCGACACCGCGACGTCCTGCCCTTCGGGATAGGCCAGCGTCGCCTGAATCGGCTTTTCGACCGTGGGCGTATTGTTGCTGAAGGTGGCCGGCTGCACCTCGTCGGTCTTCGACACGTCGAGGTAGACGACATTGTCGAACTTGTGGTCATCGGCATCATAGTTATCGCAGGCTGTAAAGGCCCCCGCTGCCGCAACGCCCAGTATGAGATATTTATGTATTAATTTCATAGCGTCGGTTATTTAGAAGGATTAAGCGTCTGGATGGCCTGACGGATCATTTTGTAGTTCATGTCCGCATTGTAGTAGTCGTTGCCGATGTTGTAGGCCCCCAGTCCGCACAACGGACCGTAGGCTATCACGCGGCGCGACATCTCCTCGACGGCGGCATACTCCACGCGGTCTTCGTCCTTGAGGGGCGCTCCGGCCTCGGCCGCCAGCAGGAGTTTCGAAGCCGGAACGGCCGCGTAACCTGTGGCGTTGAGTATCTGCAGCTTCACGTCGCCGACATCTTCGGTTTTCTCGGTGTCGAGGATGAAATAATCCACCTTCGCACGGTCCGCTTCGGCGACAAAGAGCGGATTGCCCTCGAAGACGAGCAGCTTGCTCTCGTCGGCCGAGAGTTTCGAGACGATCAGCGCTGCGGCCTGCACCGCTGCCGGATCGCCGGCGTTGGGAATCCCGGTGAACGAATAGCCGTCCATGCCGTTGGCGGCGACGGACGACACGACCCGGTCGAGCCATGCGCCCAGTTTCGCGGCGTCGGCGAATTCGGCGGCACGTCCGGCATAGTCCACCTGCCAGAGCACTTTCGTGCCTTTCTCACGCATGACGGCCATATCCTCGGCATCGTAACGCGAGAAATTGTCGGCATTGGTCAGCGCCACGATATCGAGCGAATCGGGCAGGCAGCGCATGAAGTCCTTCTCGCTGGCCGCCGGTTCGGGCGAGTTGTGCAGGCGGGCGTAGACGATGAAATGCTCGCTCTTTTTATAGTCCCGCAGAGCGGCCGTATATTCCGCCCACAAGGCCGGGTCCTGCTCCCACGGTTTCTTCACGTTGTTGTCCACGGTCTCCATCTCGGTCCAGTCATTGCAGGCGGCAAGGCCGAAGAGTACGCCGAGGAGCAGGAACAAACCGGAGAAACGTATTATTCTGTGCTGTTTCATAGCGTTTAGTTGTTATAAGGTTTCACGTCCCACCATACGCGGGTGCCCATACCGTCGCCCTTGCGGCTGCCCTGCGACTCGCTGTTAAGCATCTGTACGGCTTCCTGAAGATTGGCGTTGTTCTTGTCGTATTCCTCGACGGGATAAGGCAGACGGCGGGCGCCCTGAGCCAGATCCACCGTACCGCCCGATTTGTCCTCGACGGCGGGCAGCAGGCGCGGATACCCCGTGCGGCGGTGCTCGGACCACGCCTCGACCCCCAGCGGGAAGATGGCGATCCATTTCTGGGTGATGATACGCTCCAGATTGCGCTCTTTGATGGCCGCCTTGTCGGCGCCTTCGGCGGAATCGTCCTCCCATGCGATGGTGATCGAACTCAGGGCGGTCGCGCTGTAATTGCCCAGCGGATCGTTATAGGCCGCAGGTTTTCTGGTCTTGTCGGCGATATAGGCGTCGGCGTCCTTGGCGCCCTTGTCCTCGAACGAGAGGCGGATCGCCTGCTCGTAGAGCGCCTTGGCGGCATCCTTCGTTCCCCAGCGCAGCTCGTATTCGGCCTTGAGGAAAGCCACCTCCGCCGCGTTGATCCACAGGTAAGGCGTCGAACTGGTAACGATCATGTTCGAATACTTGGCCTGCGCCTGCGATTTGCTCGTGACGTCGATGCCGATGCGGATGCCCACGTAATCGCCCTTGTCGTTGGGCAGGAACATCTTTTCGAGACGCGGGTCTTCGTAGCCGGTCATGTAGCAGAGAATGTCGGCGCCGACGCGGTGGTCGCCCCAGTCGTTGTAGATCAGCGTCGTGCGGTTCTCGGCGGCGTGCATGGCCGCATTGTCGGCATTGGCCGTAATGACGCCTGCGGCGATGGCTTCGGCAGCCTTCGTCCGGGCGACGTCGGGCTTCACTTCGCTAAGGCGCATCGCCATGCGCAGCTTGAGCGAATTGGCATATTTGAGCCACTGGGCGATATTGCCGCCGTAGACCCGGTCGTAGCGGCTGAAAGCCTCGGCCGGAAGCGTCGTATTGGCGGCGAAGGCGGCGATCGCCTCGTCCAGCTCCCCGAACATCTTCATATAGACCTCCTCCTGCTTGTCGTACTTCACCGTAATCGACTCGTTGGTTTCGAGGTTCGAATAGGGAATAGGCCCGTAGGAGTCGGTGACGCGGGGCATGA
>OGXD01002779.1_pt1 | contig 10111 bp, 9 predicted proteins | sample 1576211 | NCBI WGS metagenome assembly OGXD01 (sample SAMEA3541470, study PRJEB24748) | human gut metagenome | biome: human gut; feature: human-associated habitat; material: faeces | place: China | collected 2012
TCTCCCTTCGGGAGAGGTGGCATTGCGCAAGCAATGACGGAGAGGGTGAGGATGCTAAAGGGTTCGCCACTTACCCCTTCATCTGATTCCAGCTCCGAATAACCTCCCAGCGGCTGACGGAATCCTCCGCGGACGCATCCGGGGCGAGGAGCTGGTTCTCGATGGCCCATGCAAGGGCCTGCTGGACCGGGGCAGCATCGGCAGGGAGTAGAGCAGCGGGGGCCGGGGTCCCGGCGGCTTCCCACAGCAGCAGGGCCAGCTCCCCGGCGTTGTTGGGGATGGCTGCACCGGCAGGCAGGACGGTGTTCAGGTACAGCTCGGTGCCGATCATGTAGCCGGTGTAGCCCAGCACGGCAGCGCCAACACCCGCCGTGCCGATTATGGCGGCGGTGCCCAGAATGCCGGGGCCTTCGCTTTCAATGGTGGCTTCCCGGTACTGGGCTTCCACGGTAACGGTCTTGCCTTTTTCCACTGCATTGGCCGGGATGGTAAAGCTTTCGGCGTTGTAGGCCACATTGGGGTTGCCCAGCAGGCTTTCCTCACTGATGGTCCACTGGTCGAACACCATGCCCTCCGGTACGGCATCCGGGTTCAGGGTCACTTTTGCTTCTGCATCCACCGGCACGGTGCCGCTGGTCAGCGCATCCCTTTCGCCGGTCGTAAAGCTGCCGCCCACCACTTTCAGGGTGTAGGTCTCCGGTTCCGGTTCTGGTTTCGGCTCAGGTTTCGGCTCAGGTTTCGGCTCAGGCTTCGGTTCCGGTTCCGGTTCAGGTTCCGGTTTCGGGTCGTTCAGCTGCAGCTCAAGGTCAGCCGTAAGAGGCAGCTGTACTTCCCGTACCTTGCCGCTGCTCAGGGTCACATACAGGGTGCCGGTGGGCTGGCCGACCACATAAATCTCCTTGGCGGCACTGTCCAGCGCAGTCGTTTCACCGCTCATTTTCAGCGCAGTGATTTTTCCGTTATCAGAAACGGTAATTTTCTTGGCGCTGTTTTCGCAGCCATTGGGAACGTTCAGGAACACGCCGTTCAGGGCGCTGGCGCTGCCGGTAACTTCTTTCAGGAAAATGCCGTTGGTGATGGTGGCGTTGCTGTCCACCGTAACCGGGCAGTTCACCGCCACCCTATGGGGGTTCAGGTCGGTGCTGTTAAAGTCATAGCTTTTCTCGGCGGTAGGCTCCAAAATCAGGCTGTTGTTTTCAAACTTCCAGCCCTCGCCGGTATAATTTGCCCGGTTGCCATTCCAATCCCGTGCCTTGGCCGGGTAACCGTCCTTGTCAATCACCAGCCGGGTCAGCGGGCTGATGGTTACGGTTGAGCCATTTGCAGGCGGTGCGGTGAAGGTGACTTCATAAACTCCGCGGATATCCTCGAACTCAATCTTGAGATCACTCACACACCAGTCGGACAGAAGCATGTGGTGCGCATTATCAATGGCTACATCAAGGGGTGGAAGATTTTGGAAAACGTTCGCAGGCTCAAAATGATAGCTTATATCAACAGAAACGGATGCCTGATTCGGGATGATATAGCATGAATTGCGATACCCATTGACCGAAACAGAATCAAAACCAGTTGGCATTGTTGCTGAGAGGGTATAACCTGATGCTACGGGACCGGTGCCGCTAATGCTTGACTTATCTTTGAAAGTGCCGCCGTTGATCGTGCCGCCATTGTTTGTAACGGTGTACGAAGAAGCCCAATCACCAAACTGACCATTTTCAATGATGCCATCCAATTCATTGGTGACCGAAGAGAAAAAACGGCCACCGATTATTGTGCCATGGTTTGTAACAGCATCCTTAAAAATGCCGCCTTTGATAGTGTCATTGTTCGTAACAGAGGCTATAAAATTTCCATCCGTAACGGTTGCATTTTCGCCAATTACCAGGTTACAGTCGGTTGTGATGGAGTGCCCTGTGTGAATGGCAAAAAAATCATAGCTTGTTGGGGCATTGGGGCACAGGGTCAGAGTTTTGTCAGTGTGGTTATAGCTCCAGCCGTTGCCGGAACAGGAGGTGTTTCCATTATCAGAACCTTCTGGGTAACCGCCCTGTGCGATTTCGAGTTTGCCGCTTCCCTCCGCTACTGCGGTCAGGGCCGACACAGGCAGGAGAGTGGCCAGCATACACAGGGCCACCAACAGGCTGAGTAGTCGCTTCTTCATAGGGGATTCCTCACTTTCCTTGCGCCGGTCTCCCGGCTGGGTGGTAGGGGGGCTTATACTCTTCTACTTCCTATAATGCAGAAAAAGAGGAATCCTTTCACCTGACTGGGAATTTTTTTTTTTTTTTGAGGACGACCTCTCCTCCTTGACGATCCACCTCACCCTGTTCTTGTGGGCCGGATGCTGACCTCACCATGCTGCAGGGCAACCTGTCTGCCGCCCTCGCGCTCCACCACCAGACGGCCCGCATCGTCAATGGAAAGGGCCTTTGCGGCGTAGGTCTCGGCCCCGGTGCAGACAGTGACCCAGTGGCCCGGCACAAAACAGCGGGCCCGGTACTCGTCCAGACAATCGAAGGCCGGGCAGAGGGAGAGCAGCTCCCGGGCAATGGCCCCGGCCAGCACTGCCCGGCTCACGGGTGCGGGCCCGCCGGGGTAAAGGCTGCCCGCCGTGCGGGCCAGCTCCTCGGGCCAATCGGCAGGGGAGGTGGTCAGGTTGAGGCCGATGCCCACCACCAACCATTCCAGCTGACCGCATTCCATGTCGGTCCCGGCTTCGGTCAGGATGCCGCAGACCTTGCGGCCCTGATAGTAAAGGTCGTTCACCCATTTGATGCCCAGCTCCAGCCCGCAAAGGGCCTTGACAGCCCGGGCCACGGCCACTGCCGCACTGATGGTCACACTCTGGGCATCGGCGGCAGAAAGGGCGGGCCGCAGGATGAGGGAGAGGTAGACCCCCTTCCCGGCAGGGCTTTCAAACCGCCGCCCCAGCCGCCCGCGCCCCGCCTTCTGGTGGGCCGTGAGCACCAGCGTGCCGTGGGGTGCACCGCCCAGTGCCAGCTGCTTGGCCGTCAGGTTGGAGCTTTGCAGCGTGTCGTAGATGTGGATGGGAGCGGGATAGGGGCCCACCGCTTCGGCGCAGAAGGGGTCACCGCCTGCCAGCCGGTAGCCCCGGCGCGGGGCGGAATCCAGCGCATATCCCTGGGCTGAAAGCGCCTGTGCCGCCTTGTGGACAGCCGCGCGGCTCACGCCCAGTGCTTCGGCCAGCTGCTGGCCTGAGATGTAGGCTCCCTTTGCCGCCGAAAGCGCCTGCAGCAGGGCCTGTTTGGTGCTTCCCCCCATGGAAACTGCCTCCTTCTTATAGTATAATAACAGTATAGCATAACTTGAGGCATTGCAAAAGAGACTTGCCCATTATGCCAAGGGCTCCCCTACTAGGAGCAACAGCAACAACCGCCGCCAGTGGCGGATGAAGGGCGTTGCTGTTGGGGCCGCGGCCAGCAAGATACGAGTGCTGTTTACAGCACGAAGTGGATGCTGGGAGCCGCAACCCGTACTGGCGCGAAGCGCCTGAGAGGTTTGATCCATTTTTTTTTTTATTTTTCAAAATTTTTGCAGGAAAACCGCGCTCTGCCTCGTATTCAATTACAGAGCGGCAGGAAAGGAGGGATGCGGACCGTTGACAACACTGGAATTCAATGCGCTGGTGCGGCAGTATCAGGGGCTGGTCTACACGGTCTGCCACCAGCTGGTGCCGGACGAGGGCGATGCCCAGGATCTGGCACAGGAGACTTTTCTGGCCGCGTGGCGGGCCATTGACCGCTGCCCGCCCGGGTACGAAGAGCAGTGGCTGGCGCGTATCGCTTCCAACAAAGCCAAGGACTACCTGCGCAGTGCGTGGGTGCGCCGGGTGAACACACCGGGAGATGATATCCTTGCACTGGAAGGCGCGCCGCCCGGCTCCGACCCGGAGCAGCAGGTGCTGGATGCCATGAGCGAGGAGACCCTGACCGGGAAGATCCTGGGGATGCGGGAGCCGTACCGCACCCCCTGCCGCCTGATGCTGCTGGAGGGCCGCACCGCCGCCGAGGCGGCAGCCCTCTGCGGCAGGCCCCAAAAGACGGTGGAGGCGCAGATCTACCGGGCAAAGAAAATGCTGGCGGAGCAGATCCGTCAGGAAAGGAGGAGCGAAGATGGAATTGTTTCGTGAAGATGGCTGCATGACCGACGCGGGCTTCCGGGCCATGATGGATGGCCAGCTGGATGAGCTGGGCAGGCTGGAAGCCGCCGAACACCTCTCCTATTGTGACCAGTGCATGGACCGATACACGGCCCTTTTGACCGCCGATGCACTGGAAACACCGCCAAGGAGCATGCAGGGCGCGGTGATGGGCACGATCTGGGCCCGCCTGATGCAGAATACCTATGGCAGGGCTGCTGTGGCCGGTGTGGCCGCTGTGCTGGCCCTGACTCTGTGGCGGAGCGGGGCGCTGCAGCAGATCATCCAGTATGGTGCCGGGCGGGAGAACGTGCTGGAAACTGACCAGAGCCAGCTCTGGGAGCCCGGCCGGAATGACCCGGCCCCGGAGGACACCCCGCAATACCGCCCCATTGAGGACGACCGGCCGCAGGCCGCACCGGAACAGCTGGGGAGACCCGTGGAGACAAAACAGGACCGCCGTTATGCCGGCGAAGGCTCCTCCCTGCTCCACAAGCTGCTCACGGATGTGACCGATAAGGTCGCGGGCAATGCCCCAAATACTGAGAAATGAGGGAACGATTATGAAGAAAAATGGCATCCTGACCCTGCTGTTCGCCTTTATCCCGGGCGCAGGCCAGATGTATCAGGGATATATGAAGCGCGGCCTTTCGCTGGTGCTGATGGCGGCTGCCATCGGCATGGCATCCATGCTGATCCCGCCCATCGCGTTTGCGCTGCTGGTGGTGTTCATGTACAGCTTTTTCGACACCTTCAATCTGCGTGCCCAGATCAGCATGGGCACCGCCCCGGAGGACGATTATCTGGTACACTTCGACCCGCAGGACAAGCGCCTTGCCCGGATGATGATGGACAGCCACAAGCTGGTGGGCTGGTGCCTGATCGCCATCGGTGCGCTGATCGCCTATGAGCAGATCATTATGAACACGCTGGGCGATATCCTGTGGCGCTGGGGCCAGAAGGCTCCGGTGTGGCGGGCCATCTATCTGGTGATGGATCAACTGCCCGAGGTCGTGCTCTGCGTGGCGCTGATCCTGTGCGGCATCTGGCTGGTGCGGGGCCCCAGAGCAAAGAAAGCTGCCCCGGAAACCGCCGCCCCGGAGGAGACCGATTTTCAGGAGTATCAGCCTGAAAAGAAGATGCCCAGCCTGCTGGATCACTTTGCCCGCAAGGCAGAGCCGGATACGACCGGTGAGGTGACCCTTGACCCGGAGGATGAAGACGATGGACGAGAAGAAGAATGACACAGCAGAGACCCCGGCCTTCAAGGCCCCGGAAAACGCCCCGGTGCGCCGGGTGGGAACCCTGACGCTGGGAGTCTGCCTGATCGTCTGCGGCGTGCTGTTCCTCTGCTATTTCTTTGTGCCGCATTTCAACTGGGAGCTTGCGCTGAAGATCGCCCCGGCGGCAGGGCTGATCCTGCTGGGGTGCGAGGTGCTGTATTTTGCCGCAAGGCCCCAGCGCTGGAAGTACGATTTTCTTTCGGTGCTCCTCTGCATCGTGCTGATGGTCAGCGCCTTTGGCGGGGCCTGCCTGATGGCAGCCTTTGATTTTGCCCTGCACCGGGAGGAGTTCTGGATCGAATACGATGCCCGGCAGGAACGGGACCTGGATGATGCGGAAAGCGACCGCCTGCGTCTTGATCTGGACGAGGGCACCGGCCCTGACCTCGATGAGGAAAATGAGGACAGCAGCGCGGCCTCCCACACGGAAGCGTGAGCCATACAAAAAATATATCACAGCAATACAAAAGATACTTTTTACAGGGGGCATCTGTCCGGGTATACTGAATGTGCACCCGGACGATGGGTGCTCGAAGAAAAAAGTGTAAAAGCGAACCGCCATGGCATCTGTCACCATGGCGGTTCGCTTTTTGCTGTAAGCTCGTGTGTTACTTGCGGGCGATCATCTCGGTGTAGGCCAGCACCAGGGGGCCTACGCCCTTGGCATCGTTGCAGACCACAGGCTCACTGAAGTAGTAGGCCAGGGAGCCGTCGCGGTGATCCTTGCCGCCCAGACCTGCCACCAGGCAGATGCCGCCCAGCTGCAGGCTGCCGTCCGGGTTCTTGGAGAGGTACTTGTCACAGGTGCCGTAGAAGGCTTTCTCAGCCCAGGCAGCCATCCGCTTGGGCAGGTAGCCCAGGCGCACGCCCTTGAGCACCGCATAGGCAAACAGGGCGGTGCCGCTGGTCTCAAGGTAATTGCCCTCCACGCCGGGGTGATCCATCACCTGCCAGAACATGCCGGTCTCCTCATCCTGGAACTTGTGCACATCCTCAATGGTCTGCTTGAGCATGGCCATGATGCCGCGGTACTCGTTGTACAGCTGCTCGTCCATCCGCTCCAGCACATCCACCATGGCCACCATGAACCAGCCCATGGCCCGCAGCCAGAAGTTGGGGCTGCAGCCGGTCACGGGGTCAGCCCAGTACATCTGGCGGCTCTCGTCGTAACCGTGGTAGTACAGGCCGGTCTTTTCGTCCCGCATGTGCTTTTTGATGTTCATAAACTGCTTGTAGCTGTCAATGCAGCCTTGCATCTTGTTGTAGCGGGTCTCGTACTCCATGTAGAAGGGCTGGGCCATGTAGGTGCCATCCAGCCAGACCTGCCAGGGGTAGATATCCTTGTGCCAGAAGTTGCCCTCCCTGGTGCGGGGCTGGGTGAGCAGCTGGCTGCGGATGGTGTCGATGGCCCGGCGGTACTTCTCGTCCCCGAAGATGTCGTACAGGGTGAACAGGTTCTTGCCCTGATTCACGTTGTCCAGGTTGTACTCCTTGGGGTCATAGGTCTTGATGGAGCCATCCTCCTGCACAAAGAAGTCGATGAAGTCCTTGGAGAAGCTCAGGTACTTCTCGTCGCCGGTGGTCTTGTACAGGCTCAGGCAGGCCGTGATCATGCAGCCGTCGATGTAGTTCCACTTGTTGGGCTTGCCGCTGCGCACTTTTTCAATGTTCCACATGGGGGCTTCGGCGCTGGAATTGGCGATCAGGTAGTCCACATAGTCGCCCAGCAGGTTGAGAATTTCTTCATGGGTCATGGGTCAGTCCTCCTCGAAATGGCCGACATTGGCAAAGCGCAGGCGCTCGCCCTCGTAGCCGGTGATCTTGACGTTGTGCAGGTCGATCTCCTTGACGTTCTCCGCGTAGATAGCCAGCTTTTTCACGTTGGGGCGGTTGTCCGCCATGGCGGCCTGACCGGCTTCGGCGTTGGGGTCAAAGGTGATGGTGACGTTCTTCATGGAGATGCGCTCGATGGGCTGCTCCGGCAGGCCGTCGAAGTAGCAGCCCGCGAACTGTGCATCGGTGGCCACGATATCCTCCATGGTCAGGCTGCCCAGCCTGGGGGTGTACTCATCCACCGGCATGGCATCGCGGCACTGGACATAGGGGCTGTGGCCGTCCGGGTCACAGAAATAGAACATGTTGATGACAAAGGGAGCCTTGACACCCCGCATCTCCACGTTGCGGAACACCAGCCCGTCGATGACGGCGGTGTTGCCGCGGCCGCGCCGGGTCTTGACCCGCAGGCCGCGGTCGGTGTGGTCCATCAGGCACTGGGTCACCACCATATCCTTTACACCGCCGCTCATCTCGCTGCCGATGACGATGCCTCCATGGCCCTTGTCCAGCAGGCAGTTCCGGATCACAGTGTGCTCGCAGCTCTTTTTCAGCTTCATGCCCAGGAATACCTTGCTGGCTTTCATGGCAATGCAGTCGTCACCCACGTGGATGTTCGCGCCGATGATGCGGATATACTCGCAGCTCTCGGGGTCGATGCCGTCGGTGTTGGGGGCGTTGTAGGGGTTGTTGATGTTGAAGTTCAGCAGGTCGAGGTGTTTGACGAAGATGGGGTGGATGGTCCAGGAGTAGCTGTTCTGCACGGTGATGCCGTGGAGGCAGACGTTCTCGCTGTCCACCATCGCCACGGCGCGGGGACGCCATGCGATGCGCTTGACCTTGGGGTCGACCCACCAGTCGCCGTTCTGGGCGTCGCAGTCCAGTGTGCCTTCGCCGGTGACGACGACGTCATGCACCTGGGTGATGTTCAGCAGGCCCGCAAAGCTGTTCAGCGGGTTGCCCTCCCAGCCGGTGAGGTAGTATTCGTCCACTTCGTTCTCGCTGGGGATGACGCCGGGCAGGATGGGGTAGTGGGTGCGGTCATTGTCGCCCAGCAGCACAGCGCCCTTCTCGAGGTAGAGGGTGGTACAGCTCTTCATGAAGAGGCTGGCGGTGCGGTAGCGGCCAGCGGGGACATATACCGTGCCGCCCCTGGGGCAGGTGGAAAGAGCGGCCTGCAGCCTGCCGGTGTTGTCGGTCTCGCCATCGGCGACGAGGCCGTAGCGGGATGCGTCCACAAAGAAGCTCTCGGCCTCGGTGGTGAAATCCAGTTTCAGGTGCTCACCCTCGGTGTCTACCTCCACGGTGTAGGTGGTGGACGGAGTCAGAGAGAAGAGGGAGAACACGTTGGTGTTGCAGCTTTCGTAAATGGTCTTGCCGTTCAGAGCCACGGGGAAGGGATGCTCCGGGCGGAAGCACTTGCCATTTTCCAGCTCGAAGACGGCGCTGCGGGTCATAGAACGGATGAGAGACAGATTCATTTTTACAGCCTCCTGAGTTATTTGCGTAGATTTGCGGCTTGCCCGCAGAGGGCGGACATGGTACACTGGGGATAAGAATATCAGAGCACTGCCCCGGCGGGGCAGGCATAGCAAGAAGGGGGAAGGGCGGATGCGCGCCGAACGGGAAAAACTCAACGCGAAGATCACGGCGGGAGCGCTCAAGCTGTCCGGCGGGCGGCTCGAGCTGCCTGCCGAGATGTGCCATATCGTTCTGTTTTCAGGCGGCAGCTGCACGGTCCAGTGCGGGGACATGTCGCTCCTGGTCAGCCCCGGCTGCGCACTGCTGCTGGGGCCGGGGGCGTGGGTGGTATCGCAGGCAGGCCACACTCAGCCGGAAATGCTGGGGTGCGAGTTCCCGCTGGCAGTGCTCCACGAGATGAAGAACGCCACTGGCGAAGATTTCCTCCGCCTTTTTGCACCGGGCAGCCAGATGGCCCTTTACGGCAGCGTCCAGTGGGCCAGTCGTCTGCGGACGCTGCTGGAGATGATGCGGGGCGCCATGGGCGAGCCGGAGTATCCCGGCGGGCTGTATCTGGCACTGACGCTCCACTATGTGGAGCAGGAGCACCGGGCGCAGAGCGCCGCCGACGCCCGCCCCCGCAACGAGACGGTGGAGCAGATCTGCGCCTACCTTGCGGCAAACTACCAGCAGAAGCTTTCTCTCACCGAGGTGGCGGCGCGGTTCTACATCTCGCCCTACTATCTGAGCCGGCTGTTCCGGCGGGTGACGGGGCAGTCCATCGTGGACTACATCAACGCCCGCCGCATCGAGGCGGCACAGAAGCTTCTGGAAACGACAGAGCTGAGCATCGGCAGCGTGGCCGAGCAGACCGGTTTCGCCTCTGCGGCCCACTTCCGCCGCGTTTTTCGGGAGACGATGGGCGTCGGGCCGCTGCAATATAGAAAAAGTAGGAAATAAACCTCTCCGTCACGCCTGACGGCGTGCCACCTCTCCTATCGAGGAGAGGCCTTGGCATTTCATAAAGCTTCACCTCTTCGCCAGAGGCTCCCCTCGGTAGGGGAGCTGTCGAGCGATAGCGAGACTGAGAGGTTGATACCTCCGCAAAAAATGCCCCCTGCGTCCTCTCTACGGGAAGAGGCACAGGGGGCATTCATGTTTGTCGGGATTATCCGAGCGGCGGGGGCTTCAGCTTAGCCCTTGACAGCACCGGAGGAGATACCTTCGACGAACTGATCCTGTGCGCAGAAGAACACGATGAGCTGCGGCAGGATAGAGATCAGGGACAGGGCCAGAATACGGTTCCAGGCAAAGCCCGTATCACCGTCCATGGACAGCTTGACGAACAGGGACATGGGGTACTTTGCAGGGG
>OGXD01002791.1_pt1 | contig 10050 bp, 8 predicted proteins | sample 1576211 | NCBI WGS metagenome assembly OGXD01 (sample SAMEA3541470, study PRJEB24748) | human gut metagenome | biome: human gut; feature: human-associated habitat; material: faeces | place: China | collected 2012
CACACTGAGGCGGAAGAAGGGTACAGACTAGCTTGATCCTATCTCCTGTGCCCACGTTGAGGCAGAAGAAGGGCACAGAGAAGCTTGATCCTATCTCCTGTGCCCACGTTGAGGCGGAAGAAGGGTACAGACTAGCTTGATCCTATCTCTTGTGCCCACGCTGAGGCGGAAGAAGGGCACAGACTAGCTTGATCCTATCTCTTGTGCCCACACTGAGGCGGAAGAAGGGTACAGACTAGCTTGATCCTATCTCCTGTGCCCACACTGAGGCAAAAGAATGGGTACAGGCGGAACTTGTCCGGTCTACGGCAATCCTACGTTACGAGCCATGCCCCCAATTCATAAATGTGTCGCAAAGGGCGCTCCACATTTATTGGCAGTTCTCCGCAATGAGCCACGCTATTCATAAGATTGTCAGCAAAAGGCGCTGCCAATCTTATTTCATATCGCGGCGTTCGCCGCATCACGGCATAAGTAAAGACAGCGATTTGTGCGCAAGCGCCCATCGCTGTCTTTAACTATGCCTATGCGCGGCTCAATGCTCGCGTAAACTCTCAATTTACATCCACATCGAATTACTAATTGACGTAACTACATATCCATATTATGATGAGAATAAATAAGACATTTTCGTAAGAATTTGGAGGTAATAGTATGCGTGAATATGATGATGCGGTACTGGAATGCTTCCTGGACAAACAGCTCCAGCTTTTTCCGGAAGCCGTGGCAGAGACTCTGGATGAAGCAGAAGATTTTCTGGAAGAGTGCATGGCAGTCGTGGTAGATTCCGTGGATGATGTCATCGAGTATTTCGATGAAGCCGGCATGGACGTGGACGGCGCTGTGGATGATGAGATTCTGGAAGCCGATGAAGTCTTCGATATCGGAGACGGCAGATACCTGATCGTAGAAGCGTAAACAATGACAGACGAAAGATCCCCGGGAACAGATAACGGTTCCCGGGGGTCTTTTTGTTATGATGCAACTTTGATGTAATGTTGTGCTATTCTGTAAAAAAACGGAAGGGACAACAATCCTATGAAAAAAAGATATCTGTGCATGGCGGCAATTATTTTTCTGATGAATACATTGACCGGATGCGCTTTGAAAAATGAAAATATGGAAGCCATATACAAAGAATTTCTTGATAATGGAGACGTGGGAAGCCTGCAATGGTCATGGGTATTGGAACCGGGACAATACGAAGATATTCGTTTTGTGAATGACAACATGGTTGCTGTACAGAATGGGAGCGACAAATGGGGAGTGTGGGATCTGGAGAAGGAGATATTGGTCACATCCTGCAAGTACAACAATATTCCTAACGATGCTGCCAGATATTATTCGGAAGGGTATGCCGCAGTTCAAAAAGACGGAAAATGGGGTTTTGTTGACGAAGCAGGGCAATGTGTGATCCCATGCCAATACGATGAAGTGGGGGATTTCAGCGAGGGACTCGCCGCGGTGAAGGATGCTGATCACAACGGAAAAGGAGAGCAGTGGGCATACATTGATACAAAAGGAGAAATCCAGATTGATTTTTACCCCTATGAAGTGACGGAAGGCAGAAGAGTATTGGCAGGGGAATTCCATGACGGCATGGCTTTTGTATCCAAGGGATTGTACTGTATTATGGATACGAAGGGAGAGATGATCTTCTCCGGGGACTCACGCTTTTTTATTAGTGTGACAGAATATAATAAGGAATACGACGCAATCCCCGGGTATGTATATATCGACGACCGGATGACAGTCAGAAAATACGGATTGATGGGACTTCACGGGGAAGAGCGGCTGGAACCGGTATTTGATTATGTTTACGGAATGAGAGGTCCCTATGTGATCGTGGAACAGAACATAGGCGGGGAACCCGGAATAGGTGTTATAAAATTACAGAAATAACGGAATGAACCGGAGCTCTTTGACATATATATGTTGGAGGGCTTCTATTTTTCTCTTCCCCATTCGCCGGGAATGCGTTATAATGAACTGATGGACTTTTACAGAAAGTACAGAAAGGTATGGTAGGAAAATGTTAGAAGGAAAAAAATGTCTGGTCATCGGCTCCGGCGTCAGCGGGATCGGTGCAGTGGCCTTATTGGAGAAAAACCATGCAGACGTGGTTCTGTATGACAGCAGTGATAAATTGACAGGGGAAGATCTGAAGGCAAAGCTCCCGGAGGGGAGCCGGGCGGCCTGCATCGCCGGAGAACTTCCTGAAAATGTGGAGCTGAGTATTCAGGCAGCAGTATTAAGCCCCGGAGTACCTACGGATATTCCGCTGGTGAACCGTATGAGAGACAGAGGCGTTCAGATTCTGGGAGAGATCGAACTGGGATTTCTGGCAGAGCAGGGCAGAGTGATCGCCATTACCGGCACCAATGGTAAGACGACGACCACCACACTCACCGGTGAGATCATGAAGGCATACTTCGGTAAGGATAAGACTTTCGTGGTGGGTAACATCGGTAATCCCTATACCCTGGAAGCAGATAAGACTTCGAAGGACAGTGTTACTGTGGGAGAGATCAGTTCTTTCCAGTTAGAGACCATACATACATTCCATCCGGTGGTATCGGCGATCCTGAATATCACACCGGATCACCTGAACAGACATCATACCATGGAAGCCTATGTGGCAGCTAAGGAAGCAGTGGCTTCCCAGCAGACGAAGACAGATATCTGCGTACTGAATTATGACAATGATTACACCAGAGACTTCGCAGGAAGATGCCCTGCCACTCCGGTATTGTTTTCCTCCCATCAGGAACTGGAAAACGGTTATTTTCTGCGTGGTGACAAGATCATCAAGAGCGTAAACGGTGAAGAACACGAGCTGATGGATATTCATAAAGATATGAATCTGGTAGGCCTGTGCAATGTGGAAAATGTTATGGCAGCCATTGCCATCGCAGAGGGTATGCAGGTACCCATGGAGACGATCCTTACGGTGATCCGCGGTTTCCACGCAGTGGAGCACAGAATTGAGTTCGTAGCCACCAAGGGCGGTGTGGATTATTACAACGATTCCAAGGGAACCAATCCCGATGCCGCTATTCAGGGCATCAAAGCCATGAGCAGGCCTACGGTTCTCATCGGCGGAGGTTATGACAAGCAGAGCGAATATGACGAGTGGATCGACAGCTTTGACGGCAAGGTAAAATGCCTCGTCCTCATCGGACAGACCAGAGAGAAGATTGCCGAGTGTGCCAGAAAGCATGGCTTCGATAAGATCCGTTTCGCGGATACTTATGAGGAATGCCTGAAGCTGTGTACGGAACTGGCAGAACCGGGAGATGCGGTTCTTCTGTCTCCGGCCTGTGCAAGCTGGGGCATGTTCCCGAACTATGAGGTCAGAGGACAGCTTTTCAAGGAATATGTCCGTGGACTGGCAGATTAAAAAGTAATAAAAAGCAATAATGTTATAGAAATAGAAATAAGGAGTAAAAGCAGGCATGGCAGAAGCTCGCAGAAGGCGTAAAAAGAAACAACAATCGGAATACTTTTTTGACTACAGCCTGCTTTTTATTGTGCTGTTTTTACTGGGATTTGGTCTGATCATGATCTATTCCGCCAGTTCCTATGAGGCTTATGATACCTATGGAGATGCAGCCTTTTATATGAAGAAACAGCTGGTTGCCAATATCATCGGTCTGGTGGGAATGATCATCATTGCTAATATCCCGTATCATTTCTGGGAACGGTTCGCTATGCTGGGATATGTGGTGTCGATGATCCTGATCTTCCTGGTGAAGACTCCACTCGGCATCAGCTCCCACGGTGCTACAAGATGGATCGGTATTCCCCATACGGGCTTCAATCTGCAGCCGGCTGAGGTAGCTAAATTGTGTATGATCCTGTTCCTGGCAAGTCTGGTGTGCAAGATGGGAAAAAGCGTGCGTACCATGAAAGGCTTTTTCATTATGATGGGCGCACCACTGCCAATCGCAGCATGTGTATATCTCATTACGGATAACTTAAGTTCTGCCATCATTATTATGGGTATTGCGGTGCTGATGGTATTCGTGGCAAGTCCTGATTACAAAAAATTCGTCATCATGGGATTAAGCGTGGTGGCAACAGCGGCATTGCTGGTATTTGTGGTAGTACAGATGGGAGATAAGATCGGTGGCAAGTTCCGTCTGGCGAGAATCCAGGCGTGGCTGAATCCAGAGAGTCAGGCGCAGGACAAAGGATTCCAGACATTACAGGCACTGTATGCCATTGGAAGCGGTGGCATCTGGGGCAAGGGACTGGGACAGAGCATGCAGAAGTTAAGCTTCCTGCCTGAGGCACAGAACGATATGATCTTCTCCATTATCTGTGAGGAACTGGGATTGTTTGGAGCGGTTGCCATTATTCTGATGTTCATTATGCTGTTGTGGCGGATGATGGTCATTGCCAACAATGCACCGGACCTGTTCGGCGCCATGCTGGTAGTGGGGGTTATGGGACACATCGCGATCCAGGCGATCCTGAACATTGCGGTTGTGACCAACTCCATTCCGAATACCGGAATCTCCCTGCCGTTTATCAGTTACGGTGGTTCTTCGGCGCTGTTCCTTTTGGCGGAGATCGGGCTGGTCTTAAGTGTGGCCCGGAGGATCCAGTTAAAAGAACTATAGAAGACATGGTACGAAACCGCATCCCGGGGCATAAGATAAGAATATCTTATGTAATGGGGATGGTGCTGTATGAAGGGAATCCGCATACAGGGCGGCATGCCGCTACAGGGAAAGGTACGCATACAAGGGTCTAAAAATGCGGCACTCCCGATTTTGGCAGCAACGCTTCTTACCAATGAAGTATCCTATATTCAGAATTGCCCGAGGATCGAGGATGTGCATCGGTTCGTACATCTGTTACGGGAACTGGGATGTATGGTACACTGGCAGGAGAATGGGATCCGGGTACAGCCGGGAGGCAGAGATGACCTGCCCTGTGAGAGAGCAGAGGCAAGAAGAATGCGCGGAGAAGCCATTACCGGTATGCGCTCATCGCTGTGTCTGCTGGGAGCATTGCTCGGCAAATGCGGTTATGTGACCATGGAACATCCGGGAGGATGTGTCATCGGCGACAGACCCATTGATCTGCATATTCATGCACTGGAACAGATGGGTGTTGAATTCCTCGAAGAGGACGGACTTTTGTCCGCACGGGCAAAAAAACTGCACGGTGCCCAGATTACACTGAAATTCCCAAGCGTTGGCGCCACGGAGAATATTTTGCTGGCAGCGGTAAAAGCCACCGGAGATACTGTGATCACCGGTGCAGCCAGAGAGCCGGAAGTGATTGCGCTTTGTGAATTTCTGACGGCATGTGGGGCTTCGATCGAAGGGATGGGAAGTCCGGAACTTATCATCCATGGCGGCGGAGATCTTCACGGAACCCGGTATACAGTTCCGACGGACCGGATCGTGGCAGGAACGTATCTGTTTGGCTGTATCGGCTGCGGCGGGAGTGTACTGTTAAATCAGGCACCCTGGAGCCAGATGGAAGCAGTGACTGTGGCTGCGGAGAGAATGGGGGCACAATGTACCGTCTCCGAAGAGGGATTGTTCGTACAGGCACCGGTGAGACCCAAGAGTATCGGGCATCTGCAGACCGGACCGTACCCGGAATTCCCCACAGATCTGCAGTCGGCGGCGATGGCGGTACTGACCATGGCAGAGGGAATCAGTTATATTGAAGAGAATATTTTCGAGAACCGTTTTCGAATTGCAGAACCCTTAAACCTTATGGGTGCACAGATTGTCTTAAAAGACGGACGGCACGCGGTGATCACCGGAGTGGAACACCTTCATGGAGGGCAGCTGGACGCCTGTGAACTTCGCGGTGGGGCAGCACTGGTTTTAGCAGGACTTGCGGCGGAGGGTGAGAGCTTCGTGACGGGACAACATTTTATAGAACGCGGATATGAAAATATCTGCAGAGATTTCAGAGAATTAGGAGCACGTATTACCAGTGTATAGAGACCGAAGTACCGTTATCAGAAAAATAGTGATCATAAGCGCTTTGCTGCTCATATTGGGCGGAGGCATTTTCGCATTGCACTCCGTATATACAGTCCGTACTGTATATGTGGAGGGCAATGTGCATTATACAGAGGATGAGATCAAAAAGATCGTGATGTCGGGACCGCTGGGGAATAATTCCCTGTATCTGTCGCTGAAGTACCGTGACAGAGGAATTCAGGATGTTCCCTTTGTGGATGTCATGAACGTATCGATTCTGGCTCCGGATACCATTAAAATCACAGTGTATGAAAAGGCACTGGCAGGATACGTGAAATATCTGGATACTTATATGTATTTTGACAAGGATGGTTACGTGGTGGAGAGCTCCGGGATCCGGACCCAGGGAGTACCGCAGATCACAGGACTGGCTTTTAATCATATCGTCCTGGGAGAACAGCTTCCGGTGGAGAATCCGGAAGTTTTTGCCGGGATCATGGACATGACAAAGCTTCTGAATAAATATCAGCTGACTGCGGACAAGATTTATTTTCATTCTTCCGGAGAGATCACCATCTACTTCGGACAGATCAAAGTAGCCATGGGCAGTGATCACAGCCATTTAGAGGACAAGCTGCAGCTGTTGCCGGGATTTTTGGAGCAACTGGAAGGGAAAAGCGGAACACTGCAGATGGAAAATTATGAGGAAGGAAAAGGGAAATTTACGTTCAAGCCGGATGCGTGAAACATTTGTGAAACATTTTGAAAAAATAGGTTGCTAAATTTGTAAAATGATTATATGATAGTCTATGTGAAGTTGAAAAAGGTTAAAAGGAGGAACTAACCTTGCTGGAGATTAAGACGAATGACGCGGATACAGCTGCCAAGATCATCGTAGTCGGTGTAGGCGGCGCGGGAAATAACGCTGTAAATAGAATGGTGGATGAGAAAATTACCGGAGTGGATTTTATCGGGGTGAATACCGATAAGCAGGCATTGCAGCTCTGCAAAGCTCCGAAGTTATTACAGATCGGTGAGAAGCTGACCAAGGGACTCGGTGCGGGAGCCAAGCCCGAGATTGGTGAGAAGGCAGCTGAAGAGAGTACGGAGGAGATTTCCGCAGCTCTGAAGGGTGCAGATATGGTATTCGTAACCTGTGGTATGGGTGGCGGTACCGGAACCGGAGCAGCTCCGGTGGTGGCCAAGCTGGCAAAGGAAATGGGCATTTTAACCGTCGGTGTTGTGACGAAGCCTTTCCGTTTTGAGGCAAAGGCACGTATGGTAAATGCTTTAAATGGTATCGAGCGTATCAAAGAGAACGTGGATACCCTGATTGTGATACCCAATGATAAGCTGCTGGAGATCGTGGACAGACGTACCACAATGCCGGAAGCTTTGAAGAAGGCAGATGAAGTTCTGCAGCAGGCAGTACAGGGAATCACAGATCTGATCAATGTTCCCGCTGTCATTAATCTGGACTTTGCAGATGTACAGACCGTTATGAAGGACAAGGGTATTGCTCACATCGGTATCGGTGAGGGCAAGGGCGATGATAAGGCAATGGAAGCTGTGAAGATGGCAGTAGAGAGTCCCCTTCTGGAGACTACCATTTCCGGTGCAACCCATGTCATTATCAATATCTCCGGAGATATCACTCTGGCAGATGCATCCGATGCAGCAAGCTATGTACAGGAACTGGCAGGAGATGATGTCAATATCATCTTCGGAGCTATGTACGATGAGTCCAAGTCCGATAGCTGTACGATCACCGTGATCGCTACCGGTCTGGAAGATAAGGCCAACAGTGTGGTACAGAATCGTCTGGGCGGCGGTGTCGCTTTCAGACAGCCTGCTTCCCATATGACTCCCAGTTCTCTGAAGGGAATGAATATACAGTCTACCGCTCCTACGACATCCCAGGGACAGGGAGGACAGGCTCCGAGACCCATACAGCCGGTGCCCGGTATTCATAAGCCTACAGATATCAGAAGCTCTGTAGAAGAGAAATCTCTGAAGATTCCTGATTTCCTGCAGAAAAAGTAATACTTATCATTTTTTATAATAACGGAACATAATAAGAGCCACGACACAGAATACTGTGTTGTGGCTTGTTTTGCGTGGAGATTTTAGGAAAGTATATTAGTCTGCCGTTCTCTTTTTCCTGTGTAAGGAGACAATCCTCTCACCCAGTACGAAAAAGGCACCAATGGCACAGGGTAACAGCATGGTGGTGAACCGGTAGAGAAGCACGGCAGACAGGGCTTTGGCCTCCGGCAGGAGACGCCGGAATAGCAATGTAAAGACAGCTTCTACGGATCCAATTCCCGCCGGGGTGGGGATGACACCCGCCAGCGACTGGCTGAGAGAGGTCAGAGCAAAGCATTGCAGAAAAGAAAAGGGCAGATCGCCGTATTCTCCCCCAAGAGAATTGCAGAACACGATCCAGGGGATGATATACCAGGTAGTGAACTTTAATACATTACACAGGAACAGGCGAAGCAGCAATATTGGATCCTGTAACAGAGACCGGCTTTCCGCCTGTAGCAGGGCAAGCTTATGTCCGGCACCGGTGAGCTTTTCTTCCCAGGAGGGATGCTTTGCACGGAATCGGTTGGCCAGCAGATTACAGGCAGTCTGCATCCAGGGTACGGTAGCGACAGCTAACAGAACTCCTGCAATCACACAGACTCCTGCAAATCCCAGCAGGATATAACATTGATAATCGGCAAATGAAGCATGAATAAATCCATAGGTTGCCAAAAACAATAGCAGACTATAGACTGCCATAGAGACCTTGTGGACAATATATTGGAAAAAGTACATGCCGGTGGCATTGGGAACCGGGATACCGGCTTTGTTCAGGTAATAGATTCCTGCGATGCCGGAACCGTTGCCCAGAGTGGCTGTCTTATAGAAAGAGCAGTAGAAAGCATTACAGAATCCCTTCAGGCGGGGATATTCCGGGTGTGTTTTATGCACGATCAGCCAGGTGATGTGCCCTTCGCAGAGGTGATAGAGAATCACACTGAGGAATAGAACAAGGATGACCTGCGGGGAGACTTTGGAAAGCTCTGTGATCATATCTTCCATGGAATCCTTGAAGCTATAATACAGAATGCCCAGCAACAGGCAGACAAACAGTAATTTCAAAAGATATTTCAATATAGGGCTCAACACTTTACCCGAATCATGACGCATCATCTCTCCCTCCTTTATCATAGTCTCATTGTCTCTCTTTTTAGGGAGAAGGAAAAGAAACAAATCTGAGAAAACGTAGCCTTTTTCACGCTGAAGTTTATTCTTTTTTTAGAATAAGGTAACAGATTAAATATTGATTGTCCGGCACAAAATAGCTATGATTGTTTTATTACAACAGTTTTAGACCATCTTACAAGAATGAGGAAGGAATCCTATATGCAGGAAGTAAAACAACCTAATAAAAAACCGTTTATCTTTTACTATCTGATCGCGTTGGTGGCGATTATGCTGATCAACAGTCTTCTGGTACCGCAGATCGTACAGCGGGCAGTGAAGGAAGTGGATTACAACACTTTTATGCAGATGACTTATGATAAACAGATCGACGAGGTACAGGTCCAGGATAATCAGATCGTGTTTACCGCAAAAGATGACAAGACCATCTACAAAACCGGTCTGATGGATGATCCGGACAGAACGCAGAGACTGTATGACAGCGGGGCAAAATTCTCCAGTGAGATCGTGGAGGAAGCATCGCCGATTTTAAGCTTTCTGATCAGCTGGCTGCTGCCTTTGATCATCATTATTGGCTTCGGACAATTGATGTACCGTCAGATGGCGAAAAAAGCTGGCGGCGACTCCATGATGTTCGGCATGGGAGGCATGGGCAAGAGCAATGCGAAGGTCTATGTGAAGTCTTCCAACGGTATTAAGTTCACCGATGTGGCAGGAGAGGATGAGGCGAAGGAAAATCTGACAGAGATCGTGGAATACCTGCACGACCCCGACAAATACAAAGAGATCGGTGCTTCCATGCCGAAGGGTATCCTCTTAGTAGGCCCTCCCGGAACCGGTAAGACGATGTTAGCCAAGGCAGTAGCCGGAGAAGCCAATGTTC
>OGXD01002796.1_pt1 | contig 10030 bp, 7 predicted proteins | sample 1576211 | NCBI WGS metagenome assembly OGXD01 (sample SAMEA3541470, study PRJEB24748) | human gut metagenome | biome: human gut; feature: human-associated habitat; material: faeces | place: China | collected 2012
AAGAAGGTTGGCATAATAGCAGTTGTGTGTATAGCAGCAATAGGAATTGGGTTTTATGTTAATAAAAGTAAAAAGGAAGAGGCTAGGAATAAAGTAAAAGAAGATTATAACTTATCTGAAGAAGAAATGAACAAATTAACAGATGAAGAAGTGGACAAGCTAACAAACAATAAAACAAAGGTAGAATCAAAAGAAGTTAAAAAACCTACAAAGGATTCTGCAGAAGTAGATAAAATAGCAGGATTTAATTATGAAGATGAAAAAAAAGTAGGAGGACTTAAACTACCATATAGCGTAGAAAAAACAGATTTAGTTATTGAAAATATAGGTCAATACACTGGCCAATTTATTGAAGATGGAAGCGATAAACCTGTAGCAAATGTATTATCATTATTAGTAAAAAACAATTCAGACAAAGTAGTTCAATATGGAGAAATTAACATCAAAGTAAACGGAAACAAAAATGCAGTATTTAAAGTTACAAACTTACCACCAAAAACATCGACTTTAGTTATGGAGTCTACAGGAAAAATCGAGTTTAATAAAGATGATAAGTACAAATATGTTGATTCAATACAAGCAAAACTAGACAATATGTCACTTATGAAAGACAAGGTACAAATTACAAAACAAGAAGATGGAGTAATAGGTATTAAGAACATATCAGGCAAGGATTTGGGAACTGTATATGTTTACTATAAATACTTCCAAGAAGGTGGAGCTTATTTAGGCGGTATTACATATAGGGTTAAATTTGAAAATGTAAAAGCAGGTCAGACAGTTGAAGAAAAGACAAGTCATTATTCTAAAGACTTCAGTGACATATTGATGGTGGATGCTTATTAATGGGTTAAATATTCAATTTTATATATGGTTGATTATTTATAAATAAAATTATTTGATATAGTCTGTCAAAAATATTGTAAAGGGGGATAGAGTATTTTTTATAGATAGACGAGAATAATTGAAAGGAGGAATTTAAGATGGGTAAAATTTTTAAAAGAGTAGTGAGTCTTTTAGTTACAATTGTAATGACGATTGCAATGATACCTGTTAGTACTATAGCATCATTTGCAGATACAAATTTAAAAGCAGCGGAACCAAAAGCTCAATCAACAGAAACTGTCTATAAATATAAAAAGGTAGATAAAATAGATAGTACAACAGCAAATTATTTAATTGTTTATCAAAATGGAAACACTAGTGTAGCATTAAATAATAAGGGTAATAGTACTGATAATGATACTAGTGTGTCTATAACACCTAGAAGTGATGGAGATTATGATATTACTAATGTTGATGATAGTGTATTATGGAACTTTAGTAAGACGATCACTAGTAGTACGTCAAATGTAAATATTACTAATAAAGCTTCTAATCAACAGCTTCAAGTTAATAATGGCTCAATAAGCATGAATAATCCTGGAGATGATTTAGTAGTAGTTAAAGATGGTGAATATTTTAATATATATTATAATTATTATAATTATAATTATTATTACTTAAAATATAGAAATACTGCATTTACAGGATATAAAACTTATGCTTCTAGTGATGCAAGCTATAAAATGACAATTTATAAGCAAGTAGAAGGTGAAACTATTAATGTAACTTATACTTTTACAGAGCCAACTAAAAAGGTTTATAGAATAGGTCAAGCTATAAAATTAGCTGGTGGTAAAATAACAGCAACGTACGAAGATGGAACTACTAAAGAAATATCATTAAACGATTCTAATGTTGAAATAAGTGGATTTGATACATCTACAGTAGGAGAAAAAGCTATAACTGTAAAATATAAAGGTCAAACATTTAATTATAGCATTAATGTAGTTGAATCATCAACAACTCCAATAGATCCATCTATAGAAGATGATGCGGATTATCCTGGTCAAGGATCAGTAAGAATAACTAAAGATGTTACTGATGAAACAAAAGAAAGCTTTGAAAATACAGGTCTTGCTAGACTTGAACTTGGAGTAACAGGTGTACCATCTAAAAAAGGTGTAGATGCTGTATTAGTATTTGATAGATCACGTAGTATGAATACTACAGTTAGTGGAACTAGTAAAACTAGAGCACAAGTTGCCAAGGAAGCATCTATTGAGTTTATTGAAAAAGTTTTAGAAGATAATGCAGATGGAAGTTTTTCAAATAATCGTATCGCTATAGTAACTTTTAATGATGAAGCTATTGAATTAGTAGCTTTAAGCGATAATGAGACTACTTTGAAAAATGCGATAAATAGTTTAACTAATAAAGTAGACAGTGGAAATACAAATTATGATGCTGGTGTAAAAGCTGCATATAATATTTTAAATAATGCTAAAAGTCAAGAGGGCTATAACAGAGAACAAGCAGTATTGTTTTTAAGTGATGGAGCTCCACAAAATGGATATAATGATTGTAATGTAAAAAGTGATGAAAGTTCTTGGGTAAGTTGGTCATATGAAGATGCTACTTATGAACAATTATCAAAGAAAGGAGTAATGAAAGAGCATAAATATTCTACAAATGTTAAAAATCTTCCAGCTACTATGTATACAGTTGGATTTGGTTTAGCAGATTATGGTGGATTTTCTAAAGCTCAGACAGAAACTATATTGAGAGATTGGATGGCTACATCAGCAGATACTTTCTATTCTGTTCAAAGTGCAGAAGAATTAAGTGATGCTTTTGTAAAAATAGGAACATCAATTAAAAAAGCAGGAACTGAAGCTAAAGTAACTGATAAAATGGGTTCTGAGTTTAATTTACAAATGGGACAACAATATCCTTCAGGAGTAACTCAAGTATCATTCCCAACTGATTTTGATACTACAATAAAAGTTTTAAGTTATAAATTAAATTCTGAAGGTAATCGTACAAATAAGGTTACAAATTTAGAAACAGTTACATTTAGTAAAGATGGTAAAACAGCTACATCAGATCAAAAATCAGATCAAAATATTATTGTAGATAATAAAATACAAGCTAAATATTTTACTTATGATTTAACTACAGAAACATTTGTTTGGAATATAGGCGATATAACTGAAGAAGAAGTAGTATTAAGCTATCCAGTATATTTAGAAGGTTCTATGGAAGGAACTAGACCTGCTGGAAATTATTATACTAATGAATCTGCTATATTAGAGTATAAGAATATAAATGATAAAAATTGGCATAAAGATTTTTATAAACCACAGTTACCATGGAAGAGTGCCAATGTTCATATAGAATATTACTTAGTTAATGAAGATGGTCAACCTATAAATACAGCAGGTAAAGTTATACCTTATGCTTATAGAGTTACAGTTTCTGAAGAAACTAAGCCATTATCTAAAGGACAACTTGTAGATATAAAAGCAAAAGATAATGTACCAGCTGGATACACATTGCATAATAAAGATGCATTTTATAAAATAACAAATGTTGGACAAAATGGTGCAACTAGGGAATATTCAAATGATGATAAAAGTACAGTTGTATCAAATACTAATTCACCATATACTACATCTTCTGTAGCATTTGGTGTAATGACTACTACTGATTTAGCACCAGATTCAATAGTTCTTGATTATGGTAAACCAGTAACGTTTAATGTATTAAAAAATGATGGATTAAAAAATATAACATTAAATGGTGTTGCAAAACAAGAAGGAACAACTATAGGGGTTGACTTAAATACAGCACTTACGTATACACATAATGACAAATTTATAGAATCTGATACTGGTAAATATGGAAAAGTTGAAGTTAAAGATCAAAAAGGTGATGTAACTTATACATTATCAAAATATATTGATGGAATAGATAAGTTCTATTATGAAGTAAAAGGTAAAACAACTGATGATGAAGGGCAAGACGCAGATTTCTATAAATATTCTTCTATAAATGTAATACCAGCGACATCAGTTTACTACGAAGATAATTTCTCTAGTGGAACTAATAATGAAGATGGAACTACAAATGGAATAGTTTTCAATGGAGAAAATGTATGGACAACAGTTACAGATAAAAACTACTCAACTGAAGGTAAAGAAGAACAAGATTCTGAACAAGGACCAAATACTACTTATGGACAAGATTCTTCATATGCTAATGATAATACATTCAGTTATGGATCTGCTCATGTAGTAACAGCTCAAAAAGGTGCGCCTGCTTCAGCTAAATTTACATTTAAAGGTACTGGATTTGAAATAATTAGTAGAACTGATAATAGTACAGGTATGATGACTGTTAAAGTATATAATTCTGAAAATGAATTAGTGAAAAATATACCATGTAATACTGTTTATGAAACTAAAGATGGTGTATTATATCAAATACCTGTAATATCAGTTGATGGTTTAGAATATGGACAATATAAAGTTGTTATTATAGTTACAGGAATAAAAGATCAAGATGGTGTAGAACATTCAAGTACCGTATATATTGATGGTGTTCGTATCTATAACCCAATAGATCCAAACAGCATAGATGCCGAAGAAGCGAATAATAAATATACAGAAGATAAAGAAGCAAACGAAGTAGTTTATGAAATAAGAAATTTATTACTTGATAAGAATAGTTTAACTTCTGGAAACGATGCAAATGGTATAGTATTTGTAGATTCAAAAGGAAATACATCTACTATTGCTGATTATGAAAATTTAGGGCCTAATAATGAAGTATATCTTAAAAAAGGTAATTCTATAGGATTTAAATTAAAATCTTCTCAACCAGCGGCTATAAAAGTTGGTTTAAAAACTCCAGAAGGAGTAGCAAGTAAAGTTACTATTGGTTCTAATAAAGATTCATCTAAGGAAATAGAATTAAGTAGTGCTACATCTATGTATTATGATGTTACAGATAGCATAGTATTTGATCAAAATAATGAAGCATATGTTGTAATAACAAATACAGGTAATACTGACACAATAGTATCTTTAACAAAGATTAAATTTACTTTTGAAACAACACCTGTAATTACACCTTCTATATTATCGAATGAAGAAAGTGCAAATTATGCTGTAAGAATGACATTAAGTAGAAATGCTGTTGAAAGTACAGATGAAAATACTGGCAATGAGGATGGAGATAATACATCAAGCGAAGATCAAGGATCAAGCGATAATCAAGATAATGAACAACAAACAAATATAGTTAATGCCCTTAAAAACTTTATTGATTCTATAAAAAATATGTTTAGAAAATAGTCTAAATATTAAAATATAGTCAGAAGGAGGGGATTATTAATGAAAAAGAACTATGAAAAGCCTGAAATTTTAATAGAAGATTATAATATGACAGAATTATTTGCAACTAGTCCATGTGAGCAGAAAGTAAATTTTAGTAGTGGTTTAACATGTCATTCTTGGGCAGAATTTGATGATATAGATGATGATGGAAATATTATAGTAGGTTATCTATTTAGCTCTGGAAATGCATCATGTAATGCAGGACATATAGATGATGCAGGTGTTTATGACGGTATATGCTATCATGCTCCAGAAGATAATAACTTTTTCACTTCATAGAATTTTATTTAGTATATCAAAGTTAAGATATGGTCATACCTTTTGGTATGGCCATATTTTTCATAGAAGATGCATGGAGGAGTAAATAAATGGGTTTCTATAAAATAGGTGATATATTTATAACTATTGATTCGGAGATAAGATTGAATAAATATAATATAATGGAAAAGTTTAGATATAATGATAAAATGGAAAAAGGAGTTATTTATAAAATTAGAATATCAGAGCCATATATATTAGATGAAGAAAAATTAATTTACAAAAATGGGAATATTAAAATATATGATTATGGTGAAAAAATATTTAGGATATATGGGACAAATGATTTATTTGGAGATTATGCTTGTGTAGAAATCGAAAGAGATAGTAGTGAGTATATATGCAATATATATAAAGGAAAAGAAAAAGCTTTTTATAGCACAAAACAATTATTAGAATTATTGGTTATGGAAGATGTATTTTTAAAAAATAAAGGTATAATTTTACACTCATCAAATGTGATGTTTGAAAATAAAAGTGTACTTTTTACTGCTCCTTCAGGTACAGGAAAGTCTACTCAAGCTGGCTTATGGAATAAAGTATTAAATACAAAGATAATTAATGGTGATAAAACACTTATCAAAAAAATTGATGGCAAATATTTTGCAATGGGAATTCCATTTTGTGGTTCTTCAAAAATATGCGAAAATGAAAAATATCCTATTAGAATTATAGTATATTTAAAACAAGGTAATTATAATAATATTAGGGAGATTTCAAAAAGTGAGGCTTATAAAAAAATAATAAGTGAAGTTACTATAAATATTTGGGATCAAGAATTTTTTAATAAAGTATCAGATATAGTATTAGACTTAATAAATTCTGTTAAAATAATAGAATTTACGTGTTTACCAGATGAAGATGCTGTTAAAGTATTAAAAGATTATATAGAAGGAACTTAAGTTGGGGGATAAAATTTATGAAAAATAAAGCAAAACAACCACAAATTACTGAATACCTATATAGAAAAGCTTGTTTAAAAAATATACCTCTAAGTGGTACGTTTGAATTAACACCAAGATGCAATTTAAATTGTAAGATGTGTTATGTTAGAATGACGAAACAAGAAATAGAAGATAGTGGTTATAAAGAAAAAACTTTAGATGAATGGTTAGAATTAGCAAGGCAATGTAAAGAGGAAGGAATGTTATTTCTTTTAATTACAGGTGGAGAGCCTTTTTTATTAAAAGATTTTAGGGTATTATATGAAGAATTATGCAAAATGGGATTTATAATAAAAATAAATTCAAATGGAACTATGATTGATAAAGATACAGTGGAATGGTTAAAACAAAATCCACCTGCAAAGATAAACCTAACTATATATGGGGCATCAAATGAAACGTATAATAGGTTATGTAATAATCCTAATGGATTTGATCAAGCCAAAAATGCGGTTAAATTATTAAAGGAAGCTAATATACCACTAAAGGTTAATATGACATTAACAGAGTATAATAAAAATGATATAGAAGAGATATATAAATTTGCAAAAGAAAATGATATAGAAGTACATACAACTAGTTATATCTTTCCACCAGCTAGAAAATTTGAAGATAAGTTTGGAATGGGAGATAGGATGTCTGCTAAAGAGGCAGCGGATTATGAATTATATGGAGAACAGTTAAAACTTAGTGAAGAAGGATATTTGCAAAAAGCTAATATAATAAATAGAGAAGTAGAGAAGATGAAAGATCAACCTAAAAGAGAAGGTAGGTTACCGATATCTTGCAGGGCTGGAAAATGTTCGTTTTGGATCAACTGGAAGGGTGAAATGACTGCTTGTGGAATGATGAATCACCCAAAATCATATCCATTTGACTTAGGTTTTAAAAATGCATGGCAAGAAGTAGTTGAAAAAACAAAAGAAATATTTTTACCAGAACCATGTACTACATGTAAATTTAAACCTATATGTCATGTGTGTCCGGCATCAACTTATACAGAAACAGGGGATTATAGTAAAAAACCTGAATATATATGTGAAATGACAGAGTGTGAATATGAAGGGTTAATGAAAGTTATAAAATAGGGGGAGAATTAAGTGATTTTAAAGAAAAAATTCGTTAAGAGAGAAATTGGAGGAGACTGCATATTAGTTCCAGTTGGACAAGTTAAATTTAATGGAATAATAACATTAAATAATATAGCTTCATTTATTTGGGAGAATTATGAAAAGGCCAAGGATGAAGATGAGTTGTTGGGATTTATTTTGGACGAGTATGAAGTAGAAAGAGATGTTGCTAAGGCTGATTTGGATGAGTTTTTAGGAATATTAAAAGAAGCAGAAATAATATAGAAAAGCGAGCTTAATGCTCGCTTTTTTGTATTTAGGATATAAACTTAAAATCCAAAATAATCATTTAATTCATCTAAATCATGTACAATTTTATCTTCATTGACATTGCACATTCTAGCCAAGTTGATACTATGATTAGCTTGTTCAGAGTTACTAATTTTATTGTTTGACATCTGTTCAACTTCATAAGAAATTGCTTGGGATTGTACTTCAACGTATTTTATGAATTTAATTAATGCTTCATTTATTGTTTCATCGACGCGTTGTATTCGATAATAATATTCTTGAATTTCATGGAGTTCGTTTTCAGTCATTACTTCGGTAAAAAGTTTATCCATTACATACTGAACATATGGCCCTAATTCAGTTTTTGCTTCTCGAAGTACTAGAAATAGTAATCTAAACCATGCAATTAAATTTAGGTTTGTTACTAAAATTAGTTTATTTCCTTTAGCCTTTATAGCTGCTTTTCCCAAGTCTAATAAACATAATGTTGAGTTTCCAATAATTAATAAAAGTCTAAAATCGGTATGTTGATTAAAATTGATGCAATCAGACCATGGGATATTTTTGCTATAGTGTCTTTTTATTGCCCACAAAACTCTGATTGACATTTCCTCTATAAATACTGGGATTGATAGTGTGACACCAAATCTTAAATCATATCCTTCTTGGTAAACTCTGGTCATCAATGTTGCAAGGTCTTGTCGGTCGTCTTTTATTTGAAAACTTCCAAATTTACAGAATTGGAAAAATTCCATAAATGGGATTGGAACCCCCATTCCTCTAGATAATAGATTATTTCCTCGGCTACCTGAACTTCCTGCTAAGTCTGACATAATATGCCCAATCCAGTTGCAAAAGGCACAGTATAATTTTGATTTAAAATCAGAGCCTCTTAATTCGAATTTATTATTTTCAGTTGAGATTACAGTAATTTTTTCATCTGCTATAAATGTTGATGTTTGGCTAAATTGATCTAGTATTGAGAAAAATAACCCAACTATATCTGGGGAGTGTGAGAGTGATTTAAAGTGATGATTTTTGGTATTCATATCAAATAAACCATGAACATCTACTGAGTTTCTTTGATCATAATTTATTGCAAATTTCCTTTCTAAGTGACCAATTGCGCTTGCTATATTATCTTCTTGACTTGATTTCGGATTCCACCCTGTAAAACTAGCAAATTTTTTTACTAGGTCATCAGCTCCCTTATCAGTTATTTTTCCTAATTTACTATTTTTTGGATTATTTACAAAAAACATATCTACAATTCCAGCAACTACGCCACATCCACAGGCCATTAATAGGTCGTACTTATCAAATTCTACTGTTTCCCATTCTTGTTTTGTGAGATTTTTTGGTGTGTAAATTTCTAAATTTGTCATTTAATAACATCCCCTATTTTTTTTGAAAGTGATTCTGAAGAATTGATGAGCTTCATAATTTCAAGTTTTTGATCATCATTAAATTCATTAAATTCTATTATACCTGTGCGCTTTAGTTTGTATAAAATTGAATTTACACTTGATGATATGGTTTCAGTTTGTGTTTTCCATCCATAGATTTGAGTACCAACTGTTTTTATACGTGCAGTTTCTTTTTTTATTGCGATAATACTTTTTTCGGTTTTTTCAGCTATTTCCTTGTTTTTCTTGCTGGCAAACATTCCACCACCTAATAATGCAGTGCCTCCAATTGCCCATCCAATAGGACCTGCTAATGCTAAAAGTGCACTTCCACCTGCAATCCCACCACCACCTGCAACTAGTGCACCACTACCTAGCCATGCTAGTGCAGCATTTGTGGCAGCTGCTCCTGATAATGTTGCAATTGCAGTTACTGTGGATGCAGTTCCAAATGTAGTAGCTATTGCCATAGCAGCTGATGGACCTAATGTAGCTACTCCAGCACCCGCAATAGCTCCAGCACCTGCAACTTCTCAATTTATTTTTTCAATTTTTTTAGCTTCTATTTCAATTTTTTTTTGATTTGCTTTAAAATCAGAAATATTAACATTAATTAATCCAATATTTTTTTCAAATTCCTTAGGTATGTTTGATAAAGAATTTATATAATACTCAACACGATCTAATATATAGACAGATTTTTTCTAACTTTATATAATTGTTCAATATTAGTAATTGTTTTTTTATATTCTATTACATATTGATCGTTAGCACTGTTT
>OGXD01002801.1_pt1 | contig 10008 bp, 10 predicted proteins | sample 1576211 | NCBI WGS metagenome assembly OGXD01 (sample SAMEA3541470, study PRJEB24748) | human gut metagenome | biome: human gut; feature: human-associated habitat; material: faeces | place: China | collected 2012
TCCGCTGGCACATATTTTGGATATGGTCCTTGGAGGGGAATGATCTGATTTACGATTTTTGCCCGTGCCTCATTCACCATCTGACCAACTTTTGGACGGTCTTCCGGTGCCACATCCTTCATGGACTTAAGAACACTTGTCAGTTCTCCTTTCTTTCCCAAAAAGGCAACCCGGATTTCATTTAATTTATCGAGTTCCCCCGACTGCTCAATTTGAGACATCGCATTGCTTAAAATATGCTCCAATTTTTCTTTCATGATAATCTCCTTTCCTGAAAGATTTCTTTTCTTGTAATTAAAAAAGCCCCTTACAGAGATTTCTCTGCAAGGGACGAATCAACTCGCGGTACCACCCAAATTCTTATCAAAATGATAAGCACTCATAATACGATAACGGATATCAGCCGTCACTTTCTACTTTTGTCTTTTGACCGTTCAAAAGCAAGACTCCGGTGCGAAATTCAACTGCTAACGGAACCTGACAGAACTTACAGCCGATGATTCTGTCTCTCTGAAGGAAATTAACAGTCTGTCTGGCAAATACCAACACCTTCTGCGTCATTTTCATAATGAAACCTTTTACACTTTAGCATATATGGTTGTTCTCTGTCAAGTGTTCGATGGAAGGTTTTTAGTTTTTAGTTTCCGTAATTTAGTAAGAAAAGTTTACATCCTGTGGGTACAAATCTTTTCTTGCTAAATTACTGGAATTCTAAAAACTGGCAACGATTGCTTGGCACAGGCTACTGCTTTAACAAGTCAGTTAGATGGGTTTTCAATCAAAAAAAATTCAACTGAAAAGTTTTGCACTGAGTGGGTTTTGAGTGCGTCGGCAGGTGGCACCGGTAGTTTCAGTGCCCCTGCTGTTACGCACTCAACGAGCGAGAGCGCCCACGAAGTGCAAACTTTTCAGTCGAATTCTTTTCATTAAAAACTACATCTTATTTGATTGTCAAATAGTCAATATAACCATCCCATGTACCATCGTCACTTGTCACAACGAGTTTTACCTCTTGATTGCCAAGTCCGTGTGTTACATTTTTAATCGTATATTCTGCCGGATAACTTCCGCCATAGTAGAACGTTCCTTTTTTCTGACCGCCTACATATAAATCTACCTGTGCCATCTTTGAGTTGTTTGAACAGCCACGCAATGTAAAGTCATGTGTTCCGTATCCAAAATACTGCGTATATGAACAGGAATCATTGTTTCCATACAAGGCAACACCATTAAATGGAGAGCTGATTTTACCTGCATAGGAACCACCAAGTTTCATATCCTCGCACTGCACGGTCAAACCATTCCATGTGCTGTTTCCACCGGAAGTATTTCCTCCTGAGCTGCTTCCACCGGATGTGCTTCCCCCAATTGTCAGATTGTTTTTGTAAACATCCGCATAACCGCTGCTCTGGTAACCTTCTACATTCAAAGCTACTTCATAGAGTTTACCCATCGGCATGCCAAGGCTTTCCCATTTTTTAAAGTGTTCTGTCACCGAAATGGTTCCGCTTGTACGCTTGCTTGTACGTACACTCCAGTACTGTTTGAATGTTGTGTTACCGTCAATTGACGGTTGATTGTAACGTGTCGTCTCATATACATCATATATTCCGCCATCGACTGTAATCTGTCCTTTGGAAGAAGCTCCAGGCGGACGCCAGGTTCCCCAACTGTCTACGATGTAATATTCAACCAACGGGTTTCTGGACCAGCCATATACACAAAGGTAAGAATTTCCTTTTGGCTGGTAGTAACATCCATAATCAATGGAAATGTTACCAATCTGGGAATATGTTTTTGTGCAGTCAAAGGTTTTTCCTTTGCGGAACAACGCATTCCCAATGTTGTCCCACCAGCAGCTGAAGTTTCCACCACCGTTTAAGGTCATGCTTGTATCGCCATAATCCTTCCACAGTGCGTAATCATAACCGTCTTCAACGCCGGTCTTTTCGTTGTAGATCGTCGTAGCTGCCTGAGCTGATACGGAAGGAATCATCATTCCGATGCATAAAAGCAATGCTACAACACCCATAAGTTTGTTTCGTTGCATTTGGCAACCTCCTTTCTCTGACATAAAAATACCACATTTTGGCTATAATGTAAATACTATATTTGTTGATTTTTGATAGTTTTTTAGTTATATTACTATTAGTTTTTGTGCAAATTGCATGCATTTTATGTTGATTTTTCCCCGAGAATTGCATATACTTAGCACAGCAAAGAAGAAAGGAGTCATTCGATGGAAACAAATAACCTTTATATCTGGTCCATAAAAAATATTAAAAGCAATCGCATTTCCATTCATGCGGCGCAGGTTGCTTTTTTTATCATGGTGTCCTTTTTTCCTTTTTTAATGTTTTTTATTACCTTGTTAAAGCATACTCCCATCAGTGAAGCGGTTCTTCTTGCCTCCGTACAGAAGGTCATTCCTGCCAGTTTAAGTTCCCTTATTTCAACTTGGCTGAATGAATCGTTCGAGGCATCTACAACCATTCTTTCCGCTACCGTTATTTCCGCATTATGGGCAGGCTCCAAAGGTTTTGCAAGTATTGCCTATGAGTTGGAAGCAATATATAGTGATGGATTGGATAAACATCGTTCTTTTTTTTCAAGACGTTTTCATTCCATCTTAGATACCGTTTTATTTACAATTATGATTATTATCAGCTTAGTTCTTCTTGTTTTTGGCAACCAGATTATCCAGTTGATTAATCACTTTCTGCCGTTTATGCAGCACATGACATTACTTTTGTTTTTGCTGCGCTCGGCATTTTCTCTGTTACTGTTTACGATTTATTTCTCCTTTTTGTACTATTTTATACCGGGCCGCCATGCGTCGTTTAGGGAAGAACTTCCGGGTGCCATCCTGTCTTACTTTCTCTGGATTTCGTTCTCGTATCTGTATTCTTTTTATGTGGATACCTGGGGCACGATTTCATCGATTTACGGCAGTTTGACATCCATTGTCTTTTTGATGTTGTGGCTTTATTTCTGCATCACTTTTCTTTTTCTTGGTGCGCTTTTAAACAAATATCTGCAAACCTACCACAGCATTCACCCCATCAATGACCTCAGACGGATTTCTGATATTGTAAAATACTACCTAAAAAGTAAAATTTGAGAATTTCCTCGCACTTTTTTCCCTGAGCTGCCATTTGATTGGCACCGTTCTGGCTCATCCCAACGCCGTGTCCATAACCGCCTCCGGTGAAAATATAAGAATCTCCCTTTTTTTCTATTGTAAAATATCCGCTCGGCAGACAACTAAGTCCCGATACCTCTTTTTTATCTTTTCTTAAATAAATTAATTTCTCTCCGCCAAACAAATTTCTTAAATTATATTCTGTGTAAATCCGCAGTGTATTTTTGCTCCCCGTAATTTGCGCCATCACTGCCACACCGCTTTTTCCTCTTTTTAGAATTTCTACTTTTTTGATTTCTCCTAACTCTGTCTGTCCGGTACTGAAAAATGTTCCATCCTTTTGTTTTGTCTGAATCTGTGTCGGATTTTTTTCATACCGGCTTTTTATCTTTTCGGAAATAAATTGCTGCAATTGTTTTTCAGACACGGTTGTCCGCCAGCGATACCATGGCGAATTGGTATCATAACTTTTTGTTTCATCTTTAGAAACTATTTCTATAGGTTTTTTCAATTGCAAGTCGTTAATATTTTTATCTTCATCAGCGTGAATGGAAAGCATGGAAGCTTCTTCCTTCAGATTCGCCAGATTATCCGTGGTCTGCAAATCCAGTGTTTTCCTACTATCTCCTAACAACACGCACGGCATAAGATAACTTCTGTCTTTTTTCGCAAACCATACCTCCTTAATCCCGGCAGAAACTCCTGCAGAAACAGAATAAAAATAGGTTTCTGCCACTTGGTTTTCTGCAAAAACAACCTGCCCTTTTGTTTCATTAACCGCTGCGATGGACGCAGCATCCTCACGCAGATTGTTATACACTTGGAATGCCACACTATCGTCGACGTGCGCACCTAAAGCTGCCAGCCTTTTTCCCGCCATCTGCTTGATGGCATAACTTCTGGCGCATACTGCCTGCGCTTTCAATGCCTCCTTTTGATATTCGGTCGGCATTTCACTTGGCACAACACTATATAAATATTCCTCTAATGGCAGCTCATTGATTATATGTAATGCCTTGTCCACTAAATCAATTTCAAAAATGCCCCGGTACTCCGGATGTCCATACTGCTTATTTACACTCTCTACCCGGATTTTACCACCCGTATCCGGTATCACTACAATATGTTCCGTCACGTTTTGTGCCGTTAGTTTTTGCTTTTTTGATGCATCAAAATGTGTCTTCTTCTTTCCGGCAACCACGGTATACCCGGTTGTTCCTGAAAGCGTAACACTTGAGAAATCATAACTGTGATTTTTGTCATTTTGTAAAATCACACGAATATTAGCCGTTTTCTCTTTCTGTTCATATAGCAGTACCGCGCAGATTTTTCCGGAGGCCGCGACATATTTTGCCTCCGACTCCCCTACCGATAATTCGCTTACTTCACCCGGTGTCACTATGCCATCACTTTTCAGATGATAAACACAAAATTCTGCATCCAATGAAACGAAACCATAATTTTCAATCTGCAGTTTTTTATCCATAATACGCAGAATTTTTCCTTGAATCATATCCGGTTTTTTCCGAACTTTTACAACTTTTCCCTGCTCTTCAATCAAGTCTGCTACCCCGCTTATTTTTTCTTTGGAAACAGCAGAACGAAGCTGCCACGTTTTTTTCTGCCCGCGCCAGATCCCCTCAACTTTCTGTTGTTTTACATCGGTTATGTACACATTGCGATACTCTTTTTTTGTCTTTACGACACGACTCTCCCGAAAGGACTGAAACAGCCACAATCCGGCCATACAAAAAAACACAAGAAAAAATACAATAATTACTCTGCCTGTCCTTCTCAAAATAAAAATCCCCCTTTGCATTATAGTTTATGCAAAGAGGGTTATATATATTACCATTCAATGAGCATTGCGCCCCAAGTTAATCCACCACCAAAGCCTGACAAAATAATTTTATCTCCTCGATCTAATAAATGATTACGGTTTAACTCATCAAGTAATATCGGAATACTTGCAGACGATGTATTTCCATAACGGTCAAGATTCATCGGAAACTTATCAATGTCCACCTTCAGTCGTTTCGCAATCAGTTCCAAAATTCTGACATTTGCCTGATGCAGTACAAAGAATTTAATGTCATCTACATCTGTTTCTGTTTTTTTCAAAATCTGCTTCACACAACGTGGCACCATGGTAACGGCAAACCGGAACACTGCCTGACCATCCATGCGGATATAGTCTTTTTTTCGTTTAGAATTATGAAATGGATTTTGAATTCCACGACCTTTACACGTAAGTACATCACCCTGTGTACCATCTGATCCGGTCACACTGGCAATCAGTCCTCCCACATTAGAATCATCTTTTTGAACAATCGCAGCCCCTGATCCATCACCAAACAAAATGCAGGAACCTCGGTCTGACCAGTCCACCTCTCGAGATAGAGTCTCAGCACCAGCCACAAGAACTGTTTTTGCCATTCCCATTTCAATATAAGCATACGCCGTATTTAAGGCAAATAAAAATCCGGAACACGCAGCATTAATATCAAAGCAAGTTGCCCGTATCGCGCCAATTGCTCCCTGTACCGAACAGGATGTACTTGGCACATACGTATCCGCCGATACCGTGGCTACAATAATCATATCTAACTCATCGGCTCCTATCCCTGCATTTTCCAGTGCAGCCTCTGCCGCATGAGCAGCCATATAAGTCGTTCCTTCTTTTCCATTCGAGAGATGTCTTTCTTTTATACCGGTTCGCTGTCGAATCCACTCATCATCTGTATCCACGATGGTTGACAAAAAGTTATTATCCGCTACTTTTTTTGGAAGGTAACTGCCGGTTCCTATAATTCTGACTGACATAACATTTCCCCTTTATCCTAAATTCAAACATTTTATAGTATAAAGCCTTACTACGCCACTTGTCAATCGTAGTCATCAATACTACGTGTTAGCATTTTTCGTACTACTTTTTGTCTTGTTCATTAAATTATTGTATGAAACCGCTCATAAAAAATACGTTTAAACACCCGGTACGCGACATCATAAACAAACCATCCGATCACACCGGCAGGAATTAACAGTGGGTAAAAAGCGGTCATTTTCTGCATCACATCTCCAAATAAAAGTTTGGGAAAAAAGAATATCATCGGAACATATATTAAAAGGAATATCATAAGCCTTATTACACAATGAACCCATTCTTTCGGATTCTTTTTTTGCATCAGTAAAAAAATCCCTTCTGATAAAAGTATGTAAGCAGCAAGTGCAAGATATAAAATCACATGCATCTTATCCGGATTCACAAAAAAGTCCAGTGCTGCACAAACAAAATAAAAAAGGATTCCCTCTTTGATTCCAAAGCGAACTACAATAATTCCTAACAGATATGCCGCCAATGCTGTAAAAAACACGGTATTTACAGAAATAACAGTACCAAGCACCGTAAAAACCGTGCTCAGTGCTGCGAATACACCTAATATTGCTATTTTCTTCGTCTTATTTACATGCATGAGCACAAATCTCCTCCCATACATTCACAACAAGAATCAGCAATCCACAAATCACAACAGGGATTGCCGGTTCCGCATGCACTGCCGCCACCGTAGTTTCCATAGCCACCGTAACTGCCGTAGCCGCCATAACCACCGCCAAATGGATTTCCACCAAACGGACTTGCACCGCCTCCACGCTGCAGCTGCTGATAATACTGCTGGTATTCAGGATTAGAAGGGTCTAACTCGACTGCCCTTTTGGCATAATCCATCGCAACCACATTATTTCCCAAGCCAAGGTTTGCATACGAACTGAAATAATACCATCTGGCACTTCTGTTTTCCATACTGTTTAACACGTTAATCGCCTCATTAAAACGACGTGCCCGGATGTAATTCATCGCAGCCATCAAATGCTGGTCTTCTTCGGTATATTCTCCGCCATCACCGTAACCGCCGTAACTTTGATTTGTCTTACCGGAGCGCTCATTAACAATCTGGTTATAAGCTTCTTGTACTTCGCGGAATTTTTCTTCCGCCCAGTTTTTCTGCGATTCATCCGAATAGGAATCCGGATGATATTTCCGGCTTAATGTGCGGTATGCCTTTTTAATCTCGCGATCCGTTGCTCCTCTTGTCACTCCTAATACTGAATATGGGTCTCTTGTCATCATTTCCTCCGTTTCTTTTCATCCGTCACCCAGACACCTTCGTATAAAATATTTCTTAAAATCGGTAAATCCTGTTCCAGTGGTAACTTTTCAAACTCGGCAATTGCCATCCGAAGTGTTCCATCCAGCATTTCTCTTATTGTTTCTTCTAAGTCTTCTTCTCCGATTCGGTTCATAAACGGATTATAGCATCCTTTTTTTTCATCGTCTGCCAAATCCATAAAGGCGTCCATCATATAAATAAATTTACCAAGGTAAAAACCAAAAGCACGTAAAATATCCTGAAAGGCATCCTCTTTCCAAACAAACAATTCTGCCATCAGGCTGCCAAACGGTCTCGCTGCTGCATCAATATCCTGACAATTTTCTTTCTCTAATTCTGCAAGTTCTTTTAGTGCTTTTTCAATTGCCTCAGCTTGTCTTTTATACTTTTTCTCAATCTTTTTCTTTTTTGCGGCAAAAACCTTCATACCCAAAAAACCGCTTATTTTTCTTTCGTCTTCCCAATCATCTTTTAAGTGGTCATACGTTAAAAGAATGTTCATGTCCGACGCATAAAACGATACTTCATTCTGTATCATATACTGCTTCTTTGCCGGATGAATCAGACAACGCTTTCTCATTTCTTCCTCTTTTGGTTCATATAAAGAACTCAATAAAATCACAAGAAATGTCATATCATAAGTAAGTGTCATCTGTCCGCGCCTGCCATGGTTTTCCAAAAGTGTATGACACAGTCCGCAGTAATATCCTTTGTATCTGGCAAATTCTCTTATCTTTAATTCCGGTTTATTTGCCGTTACATAACCAAACATCCAGTTTCTCCTATAAACGGTAACAATTCAGACACATAGGAAGTCTCTAACTCATCACGTTTTCTTAATAAATTCAAATCGACATTTCGGACACGAAATCGCAATTTTTCCACGTCCCTTTGGCACACGAATGGTCTGGTGGCACTTCGGGCATCGATATAACTTTTTTGTTCCACTCCGCTCTTTCATACGAAGTCTGCAAAACTTAAAGTAGTTTTTTACCGGGTTCCAGAATTTCAAAAATTTCTGATTTTCTCTCTGGCGGTTCACAATATTTCTCGAAAAGCAGCGGAAGAAATAAAGTACAATCACAAGCATACTGACAAGTGCAAATATCGGTGCCGCCACCGTTCTTATAAAAATCCGCTGTAACACAAATAATAGTAAATACACGACAAACAAGAAGTTTCCAAACTGATCATTTCCATATCTGCCATACATCATCCGTCGAAACCAATTCATATCATCACATCCTTTCACCTGTCCCATATAAAATAAAACATACTAAAGGATACACCTATTTTGTGAACTTCCTATGAATCTGTTACATATTATTTGCTTTCTTCCATTTAAAATACTGGATAGTATAAAACAAAGAAATCAAAATCCATACGACAAATAAAATAATAAGTGCGGTGTTAAATACGCCCATGGAACCGGAACCAATCAGCAGATTTTTTCCAATAAACAAAATAGCAATAAAGGCAGCACACACCCAACAGCTTATCATTTCACTCTTACGGTCACGAATCGCACGTGGTTTACTCATAATAATACACATCCTTTACATAATAATCCATTGTTTTGCCCTGAGTAATATTCTATAATATATAATAGAATTAAAAAAAAATCAAGGAGCGTTTATCTATGAGAAAAAATACAAGGCCACTGGGATTTTTACCTCCACTCGGATGGAATTCTTGGAATACATTTACGTGGGACATTAACGAATCCCTTATTTTTGAAATCGCAGACTGCATGGTAAAAGATGGCTATAAAGATGCCGGCTACGAATATCTTGTTATCGATGACTGCTGGAGTCTGAAAGAACGAAACGAAAACGGTCATCTAGTTGCCGACCCTAAAAAATTTCCACATGGCATGAGGGCGGTTGCCGACTACATCCATAACAAGGGACTGAAATTTGGTATGTATTCCTGCGCCGGCACCCACACCTGTGCCGGTTATCCGGGAAGCTTTGAGCATGAATTTGAGGATGCAAAGCAATTTGCGGATTTTGGTGTCGATTATCTCAAATACGATTTCTGCTTTAAGCCAAGACATATGTCCGGAGAGCTTCTTTATAAACGGATGAATTTGGCTCTTCGAAATTGTGGACGCCCAATTTTATTTTCTGCCTGCAACTGGGGTGAGGATAACGTACATAACTGGATTCGCGAATCCGGTGCCCATATGTACCGCTCCACACCGGATATCCAGGATAACTGGGAATCGATTCAAAAAATCGCCCTGTCCCAAATTGAAAAAGAAGCGTTCACCGGCTCCTTCTGCCACAATGACATGGACATGCTGGTGGTTGGTATGCATGGTGGCAGCAACGATGATTTTATTGGTTCTATCGGAGGTTGTACCGATACGCAGTACAAAACCCACTTTGCTCTCTGGGCTATGATGGGTTCCCCTTTGATGATTGGATGTGATATCAGAAAAGCCACACAGGAGACAAAAGATATTCTATTAAACCGTGATTTAATTGCCATTAATCAGGATGTCGAATCTCGTGGGGCTTACCGTGTCCGTGTCGAACCTCAATGGTTCCATGAGGATGAAGCCTTTGTACTGGTAAAAGTTTTGTCGAATGGTGATTTGGCAATTGGGCTTTTCAACCTCAGTGACCAAAATCGTGAATTAACAATTCAATTCTGGGATTTAGGACTTCCTTACGCTTACGGCCTAGAAATGTC